>CENF01052797.1_pt1 | contig 17385 bp, 16 predicted proteins | sample 361291 | NCBI WGS metagenome assembly CENF01 (sample SAMEA2619399, study PRJEB7988) | marine metagenome | isolation source: saline water (ENVO:00002010), including | reverse complement strand
ACTGATAAATATGGGTGTGTAGGTAGAGATTCTGTTTTACTTTCTATTAGTTATAATTTATCTCCTGTTATAGTTGGTTCTCCTTTAATTGAAATTTGTGAAGGTGATAGTGCTACTTTAGTTAGTAATTATATAGACGATAACATTTATTATTTCAATTGGTCAACTGGTGAAAATACTGAATCTATAGTCGTTAAAGAATCTGGTGATTATGATGTATTTGTTTATGATAGATATGAATGTGAGGGAACTGCTACAGTAGAAGTTGTAGTGAATCCACTTCCAATAGTATCAGATGGTAATTATAGCATATGTGAAGGTGATAAAATAATTTTGGGTGATAATTTAGATGATAACTCAGGTCAAATTCTTTTAAGTCCTATTAATAATTATTATTATTTGTGGGAAAATAGTGGAGAAGTAACATATTCTTTAGAAGTAGGTGAAACAGGTGATTATAAAAGAATAGTAACTACTAATAAAGGATGTGTAGATAGTTCTGTTTACTCTTTAGTAGTTAATGATTTACCTAATGTTAATTTAGGTAATGATACAAGTATATGTATTGGTGAAGATATTGTATTTGATGCTGGTGAAGGTTTTGATTATGAATGGTCTCCTAATGGTTCTGATAGAACAATAACTGTTGATAGTGCTTACGTATACAGTGTAATTATTACTGATATGAACAACTGTAAAGACACAGATAGTGTATCATTATTAATTAATGATTTACCAATAGTAGATTTGGGTAACGATACAAGTATATGTATTGGTGAAGATATTGTATTTGATGCTGGTAGTGGATATGTAAAGTATAAATGGTCGGAAAATGAAATAGAACAAACAATATTGGTCAATTCTCCAAATTTATATTCGGTTATTGTTACTGATTCAAATGGTTGTGAGAAAACAGATGATATAGAATTAAGTTTAGACACATTACCAATAGTAGATTTGGGTAATGATACTAGTATATGTGATGGATTTGATATAACTTTTGATGCTGGATATGGGTATTTAAACTATCAATGGTCTCCTAATGGTTCTGACAGAACAATAACTGTTGATAGTTCTTTTCAATATTCCGTTATAGCTACTGATTCAAATGGGTGTATTGGTAGTGATTCGGTAGTTCTAACAATTGATACATTACCTATAGTTAATCTTGGTAATGACACTAGTATATGTGAGGATGTTGATATAACCTTTGATGCTATAGTTGGTTCAGAATGGTTATGGAGTAATGGTGTAGAAGATAAAACAATAAAAGTAAATTCAACATCTGTTTATGATGTTAAAGTTACTGATGATTTAGGTTGTGTTGGTTATGATACTATTGTATTAACTATAGATACTTTACCGATATTTGATTTAGGTCCTGATACATCAATTTGTTCATATGAAACAATTGAATTAAACACAAAAATTATACAAGCAACTCATTTATGGTCTACTGGTGGTGTTAGTAATTCAATTGTTGTTAATACACCTGGTGATTATTCTGTATTAGTTACTAACTCGTTTAATTGTTCTAGTTCAGATGATATTGTTTTATATGTAAATGAATCACCAAATGTTGATATTGGTGAAGACATAAAAGTATGTGTAGGAACCCCAGTTAATATATCATCACAAGAATTTAACGGATATTCATACGATTGGAGTAGTGGTGAGACAACAAATTCAATAAACCCAACAGTTGGTGGTGATTATGAGTTAAAAGTAACTAGTTTAAATGGGTGTATAGGATTTGACACTGTAGTTGTGGAAATATTATCAAATCCCGTACTTGATTTAGGTGATGATATTACTATATGTGATGGTGGTGTAGCTATTTTAGAATCTAATAGCCAACATACTACTACTTGGAGTAATGGTTCTGTGGGTGATACTATAATGGTTACGGATAATGGTTCTTTTACAGCTATAATATCAAATGGGTTTTGTTCTGATACAGATACAATATTGGTTGATGTTATTGATTATCCAGTTAGTGGATTGGATAAATCCATTGAAGATCAATTGATTTGTTTTGGTGACGATCAAGATGGTTTAAATTTAGAATCTGGTGGTAATGGTAGATATGATTATTTATGGTCTACTGGTGAGACAACTAGTGATATTTATGTTTATAGTGGAGGTCTTTATAAAGTTACTATTTCTGAAGAATTTTGTTCAATATCAGATAGTGTTTTTATAAAAGAATATTGTTCTCCTAGTTTATACATACCAAATGCTTTTACTCCTAATGATGATGATAAGAATAATACTTTCTTTGCTAAATCACGCAATATTATTGGATTTAATATATTAATATTTGATAGATGGGGTATGCTTATATTTGAATCCGATAATGTTTTCCAACATTGGGATGGAACTTTTAAAGGTCGACCAGTACAAGAAGATGTTTATGTTTGGAAGATTTGTTATTCTTATTATAACATTGGAGGTTCTTTAGTTGAAAAAAATAGAGTAGGTACGGTTACGGTAATTAGATAAACTAACTACATATCAAATTCTTCCGATAACTTTTGTTTAAATATTGGTTCTATAATTTTTTTATATTTAGATTTAACCATTATACTATCATGTACTGTTACTATCTTAATTTCAGGATAAATATTCATAATAGTTTTTACTAGATTGTTGAATATAAAATTAGATTCAGCTTTTTGTAAATCATAAGACAACATTTTATAATTACTATGTTCTTTTTTATATAAAGTTATAAAGTTATAAATAGTTGGAAAACAAGTATTGAATTTTTTATCATGATCATTTTTAATAAGGTTATTAGATCCGAATAAAACTTTATAAGTTAGTTTTTTTACTTTTTTTCTATCTTTTATGTTAAATCTATTCATTATATAATCATAGAAATTCCCATTAATAGTTAATTTTTTGAAAAAGTCTAACTCATCTTTATTTATCCATTTACTATTACTATCTATCATTAATTTAGTTAAGAAAAGTGGTTGACTATTTTTTATATCAAATTCTGTTAATTCTTCACCATCCATTAATATACAATTTTTTCGTATAAATGATTTTAATGTTGTAAAGTTTGTATGCATTCTACCATATATGTCAAAATGATAAAATATATCACCAAATTCAATAGATTCAGAACTATGTATGTTCTTGTTATATATGTTTATATCATCGTAATGTAAGTTATCCAAATAAAAAACAACTTTATCTAATTGTATATCTATTGAAAATAAATCATTTATTAATTTCTCCTTAACTTCTTTATTAATAATATTATTACTATCAAAAGCTAGTTCTAATAATCTTGCTTTATATTTTTTAATTAAAATTTTATCAGTATTGATATATCTTTTAGTTTTCTTATTCAATATTTTAAGATTAATTGAATAAACTCTAGACCTATTTCCTTTACTATAGTCTTTTACTAAAGTTATATACTTTTTATTAACTAAGTAGTTAATGTATGAATTATAATTTTTTGTATAATTTTGTCTTAATATTTTAGAGTTTAATATAAATTCATTTTTACCTTCTACATAATATTTATAAATTAAACCATGTAATATATCTATTATGTATGATGTTTTGAGATTTTCTGAATTATATTTAATTTTACTAACTTTAGAAATTTCTTCTAATGGTTCTGGTAAAAATTGTAAGATTTTTGTTTTGCTTTCTATTTTTTCTCTAGTTCTGTTATTTAAAACTAGACGAGTAGTATCATTTTCTTTTATTCTCATTTAATTAACCCTTTGCTTAATTTAAATTTTACTTGATTTTTCTCCTTTGTTCTTTTTAAGTTTTTTATTTAGTTTACCTTTTTCAAATTCTTTATAAATATCTGGATAAACTTTACCTTCACCATCAGTATCATATTTTATGTCAAAATACTCACCGAAGTCAACTAATCCTTTTTTAGTAGCTGTTCTTTGTTGTTCTATTTTTAAGCAGTTGTCAATATATTTACTTATATCATCAATATATTTGTTGAAAACCACAACTGTTTTTTCTTCAAATATACCAATAGCTTTCTTTTTCTTTTTCTTAAAAGATCCTAATAATATTTTAAAGATATATTCTATTTTACTATCACTTTCTAAGTGTTGTCTAGTTATTTTATTTGATATAAGTTCTTTATTTATTTTAAATTTCTCTTTATCAAAAAATTCAGGTATAGTAAATTGGAAGTTCATTAAATCTGATTTAACGTTTAACATATATTTATTGAACATATTACACATAAGTTCAATATACATTTCATCCTTTCTTTTACTTTTTAATCTTATTTTATTCAAATCTATTGTTTGACAGAAATTTAAGAAGTTAACTAATATTAAAGTGTATATCTCAACAAATTCTGTATCATTAGCTGAACTAATTCTTTCATAAAGTGGGTTTAATAATTCAAAAGAAATATCACCTATCTTACTTCTTATAATAAGTTTTTCAACATTATTTTGAAAGTCATCTTCCATTAAGAATGAATTTTTAGAAAGTGGATTAAGTAATTTATAGAAAAAGAAAGCAAATGACTTTTCTTCAAATACAAATTCTAAATCTTCTTTAGAAGTATTTAAAAAATAAGTAATAGCTTCTTTCATTTCATCTGTTAATTTTCCATTGAAAATAACAGGAATAGAATCCACATCTAATAATCTAGAATATTCTTCTATCTCATCTAAATTAACTTGGTACTTTTTATTTTTCCATATACCAGTTAAAACTAATTTATTCTTAGGAACTCTAGAGTATTCTATATTAGCTGGTTGTTGGTCTGGGAAATACTCAAAACAAAACCACCATTTTTTATTTAAAAGACCTTTAACTCTACTATTCATTGAATTAAAATAATCCATAGCAAAGTTGTAATAGTTCTGAATAGCTAAGTCTATTATATTGATATCATCATTGTTTATAGACTTTGATTTAATTCTAAACTTTTTACCATCCCAATTAACCCATATCTTACTTCCTTGCACATCTTCTAATACTATGATTTCATCATTGAATAATCTATCTAGTATTTCATCTCCTTTTTCTTTATTTAAAGTAACAAGTTTTGACATATTCAGTTATATCTTTTAAAGTTTATTTGTTTGTTTATATATAAAATTAATTATATCCGTTAATAAAGTACAATAATTTGTTAAGGTTTATAAGGTTAAATCTAGGATAAGATTCACCTTCTATTGGTTGTCCACCAAGTTTTAGATATTCATTATATTTTTCGTAAAACTCATCTTGTGTGTAAAACTTATTATCAACATCTGAAAATAAAACAGAAGTATCATTTCTACTTATAGTTTTGTTTCTTATACCTGTATACCCATAAGCAGGACCAACTGGTCCAACTAATTCAGTTCCAGATATAGCTTCATTGAAACTATTAAAAGATTTTAAAAAATTCATATATTATATATTATTTTTCAATATTGAATTAATATTGTTGCCTCTTTTAATTAGTTTGTTAACAAAATTATAATTGATTACTCTTGGGAATTCAAAATCATTGTTTATTTCATATCTTTCGTCTATGTATCCAACTATTGACTTATCTATAATAAAATCACCGTAAACAAAATCTGGTCCATTTAATTCTTTTATTTTGTTCCCATGGCAAAAGAAATCACCACCTACCCATTTAGGACACCCAGATAAAGAAGTTAAATTATTGAAAGCACATGAGAAATTACCAGTTACTTTACCGAATTTTAAAGGTAATTTATAAAGACCTTTATCATAAAAGTAAACTGATCCATTAACATCAACAACACCATCATCTTTAATAGTGTAATTTGTGATGTTATATTTCTTACATATACTTTTTATGTGGTTCATTTAAAATTTAGATTTTAGGAATTTATCTATTATATTTATATTAATTGTATTTATTTTAAAACAATCAATTCTTTCTTGTCCATATACTTTTTCTTTAGTGAATAAATTAACAATTCCAAATACATCAACTAATTTATAATCAATTAATTTAATTTTATTGATTATAGTAAATCTACCATCAAAATAATTAATCTCATGTAAATAAGTATCAGATGCTATAAAGTAATTAGAATTTTTTAAATCTAATATAGATGGATTAGTATCTGAACATATACTTTTTATATAATTATCCAGATTAGTTTTAAAATCATCAACACCAAACCAGCTTGGTGATTCATATTTTTCTATTTTATTAGGTTTTATTTCTTTTGGTTGTTCTAATATTTCAACAACTTCCTCAACTTCTAATTTAAAAGGTTTTGTTTGTTTAGTAATTTCTTTATTCATTTCAGAAATAACATCAATTCCTAATTCTGTATTTTTTTCTTTTTGAACAACTTCTTTATTAACAGGGTATGTTTTGTTGATAGCATCATCAGCAAACGTAATAACACCTGATGATATATTTCCTATATAATTTATTTGAAATTGTAGATTACCATTACTTGGTTTGGTATATCCTTCAAATAAATTCAATTTTTCTAAATTTATTTTTCTTATATTATAAACTGGTGTAGTAACTAAACAGATAATTTCATCTGATATTTCTTTATGTTTAATTCTTATTACATCACCAAATTTAATACTCTCATCATCGGTTATTATAGACCTTGATTTACTAGTTTTTATTAATTTAGTTTTTATGGCATTATAATTTGAGATATCAATTTCTTCTGAATTATTTATTTCGTTATATGATGGTATTCTTTTCTTATAAACACCTTCGTTATTATTGAAATGTAAATTATGTTCAATTAAATTAAACATAAAATCATATGTCTTTGGTGAATATGATTTTAAATAAATACCATAACCTGTTTCTTTTAAAGAAACTTTATCATACTTCATCAACTTAGCTCTTATGTCTAAAAAATTTGATAAAATATTTTCCTTATTTATATTTAAATTTTTATCATTATATAAATCACCTCTTTTTTTAGTATTATTCTTTTTAATTTTAAGTGATATTAAATTATCAAATTTAATTTGTGAGCACATTGAATTATAGTTGGATAATTTATCATTGTCTTCTATAATAAATAAAGTGTCTGGATTATTTGTTAAAATATCCTGTGTTATATTTTTATGTGTTTCTATTTTCATTTATTTAAAATTTTATTAAATTTACCAAAAAGTGTCATTCCCAATATAAATGGATCAGATTCTGTTCCTAACTGTGGTGTGTAATTAGCTATTGTATAATTACACTCAAATAGTTTTTCAACATCTTCAGGTTTGTTTTCAATTACCCAATTAGTAAAATCTAAACCTAACATCTTAAACATTATATCTATATTATCAGATCCAAAATTATCTAAAACAAAATTATAAGCGTCTAAATAATTTAAATCTTGTTTATATAGTAAATTATATAATTCTAATTTTGTTTTCGTATCAACTGTTGGTGTTGAATTTATTTCACCTGTTTTTATAAAATTTCCAACAGACTTTATTATAGACCTAACATCAGGAAAATTTTTATTTATAAGATGTATTAAGTCACTTTTTTCTATAGTTGTATTTTCTTTGGGTAGTATATTATTTGTTATAGATTTAAATATATTAATCTTTAAAGATTTTTCTTCTTCTTTATTTAATGTATCAAAATTTATTGATATGAACCTAGATTTAATTCCTTTTGATATTTTATCATAGTGGTTGGTATTTAATATAAATCTAACATTCTTATTGTATTTTTCTACGAAAGCTTTAAAAGCATCTTGAAATTGTGGTGAAACCCTTTCAAACTCATCTAAGAATACATATTTAATATCATCATTAGTTTCAAACATAGGAACCGTTTTACAGAACTTATCCACTTCATTTCTCAGAACATCAATAGATGTGAAATATGATGAATTTAATTCTAAAAATGCTTTATCTTTAGAATAAGTACCTATTAGTATCCTAGCTAATGATGTTTTACCTGTACCAAAATGTCCATAGAATATATAATTCTCATTTAAACCATTTTTGAATTGTGATTTTATACGTTCAGGTAATATTATATCATCTAATGTTTTAGGTCTATATCTTTCAGTTATAACTAAATTTTCTAAACTCATGTAGTCTTATTTTGTTAATTATATCAATTTTTAGGAGTAAAGTTTCTTTTAATATATAAATTATGATTGGTGAAAAGTTTAATATGGATAATGTCTTTTTAAGAGATTTAACTACTTGTGTTTTATTTAATTTAGAAGGACAATTAAAATGGACTAATAAATTTACATCTGGTGATGTAAATGTTGAAGTTCCGTTTTATTATTCATTAGTTGGAGATGAAAGATTTCTATTAGATTCTTTTCAAGATGATATTGCTAGTAGTAATAGATTTATAGAACTAAATACTGATATAATACCAAGAGGTCATGTTACATTAAAGGGATTCTCAATTGATTCGGCTGAATTAGCTAACCCTAATATATGGTTGAAAACTGTTGTTGAAAATGAAGTGGAGGTTAAAAGAACTCTTAGAAAAGTTAGAGCAGTTCCAATAACTGTTAATTTTGATATGGAGATACTTTTATCTAATGAGATAGATGTTTTTAAATGTTCACAGTCTTTAATGGATGCTTTATGGATATATAGGTTTATGTATTTTGAACATAATTTTATGAATATAGACGCTGTTATGTTAATGCCAGAATCTAATACTATTAATATAAATAGAGAGAAAAATTTAACTGCTGATAATAATATATCAATGAGTGTTTCATTTGAAGTTAAAACCTTTTACCCAGCATATGAAAAAGATTTACCAACCGGTGATTATAACCCTAGAAATGGATTAGACCCTTATGATTACATAGGAAAACGACCTTCTAATAAAGAAGAAGAGGCGGAACCTAGACGTTCTAAATGGTATTCTAATATACTAAAATCTAGGAATAATAAATAGAAAAAAAAGTGAAAAAAAGCGAGTTTTAAATATTAATATATATAATTAAACGTGATAAAAAAATATTTTACAATAGTATGAAAAACCTTAAACTAGAACTGTTTAATTTTAAGAAAGACTTATCATTAGAACAAGAAGAAATATCTCAGATAGTAGAAAGTCATATGAATGCTTGTAGTGTGGCTTCAGAGAAAGCTATCATAACATCATTAGATGAAAAATTAAAGCCTTATACTTACGATAAGCAAGTAGTTTCGTTATTAGAATCATTATCAGATGATATGTCTAATCATGAGTTACTTTATGAATTAAAACATCTTTATAGTGTTCTTAATGAAAAGAACCAAGGAGAGTTATATAGACAACCAATTAATGTTTTGTTACAAACAATCAATTTAGATTCTGATCAAGATAGAATGGTTAAAGTTTTAAACGAATTATCTGTTTATGACTGGGTACCTGAAATTAAATTATTTGTTCATAATTTAACTAAATCTCCTGAACAAAAAACAAACCTTTTAAGTGGTGGTGTTTCTGAATCAGTGTTCACAATAGTTGAACAAGTTGAAGAAGGACACGTTGCTTTAGTTAAAGATTCATGGTTTTTATTGACTGATGATAAAATAGAAAAAACTACATTGGAAAGTCACGTTACTGATGAAGAAAAATTAAGAACTTTAAGAGTATTAGAAACAGCTATGAATTATTCTACTGTTGATAATGATAGAATTAATTTCAGAATTTCTGAGAATTTAACAATTGGATTATCTGTTACTGATAAATCTAAATTATTTATTAATGATGACCAAATGAATGAAGAAACTACATTAGAAAGTTTATTTGATTCACCAATTGTTCCTATCATTAATAAAAACTTTTACCCAATTTTAGTAGAAACTGCTAAAAACATAGATAAGTTTGTTGAATTAGATATAGTTAAAAAAGTATCTAACTTAATTAATCCTTATTTAGAAGTGTTTGCTTTTAATTACAAGAATAACATGTTTGCTTACAGATGTGATGAAAGACATGGTAATTCGTTCTTCGCTTATTCTTCAGCATTAGAAGTTATTAATGAAATCAGAAATGAATTAAACTTAGATTTAAGTTACTTCTATGAAGATAAATTAGATAAAGAATTAGTTGTTAAAAGAAAATTAGAAGATAAAGAAAGAGAAATAACTTTAAAATTAGAAGAAGTTAAATTCAATATCTCTAAAGTAGAAGCTTCTATCAAAGTTATTGGTGGTAGTGAACTTTTAACAGAAGCTTTAGTTAAATTAAACAAAAGAAGTGATTCTTTACAAGAAGAATTAGATTCTGTTAGAGAAGTAAAACAATCTGAAAAAGTAAAACTTTAATATTTTAAATATTAAAAAAACCCACTAAATTATTTTAGTGGGTTTTTTGTTTTTTATATATACTATAATGAATCTTACAGACGAAAATATATCATACCTTATTTTACCTAGTGATAAGTGGGTTCAAACAATATCTTATTTATATTCTAAAGAATATAAAATATCAGAAATGCTAACTTATGAAAATAATATAAAAGATAAAGCATTGTTTACACATAATGTGATTTCAAATAAAGAATTAAAAAAAGATACTTTATTTATGTTAGAACATTTTGATATTGAATATGGATTTATAAAATATAATAAAACTAAAGAAATTTATAAGATTTATAAATCAGGTAATGAAATACCAGTTGGTGTTGAATTATACGAATCTTGTTTAGAGAAAAAAAGATATGTTTTAGGTACTTTATCCTTTTCGTTTAAAGTATTAGATAAATATATAATTGTAGATAATAAAGACCAAATAAAAGAAGGTATTGAAGTTGAATATTTCAACAATAATAAATGGTCAAAGAAAATAGTAGAGAACGTTGATTTAGAATGGTCTAAACTTTATTCACTACTATCTAAGTATAAAAAACTTAGAATTAAACAAACATTAGTTTAATTATCATATTTATTTAAAAATCCAGAATTTTTAGCCATTTTATTTATCATAGCTACCCTTTGTTCATCAGTTAATTCGTATATTGATTTAAGTAAATTTAAATTTTTGTTATAATCATTTTTATCTGGAGCTGGTCTATCATGATAAAGGTGATAACACGAACCTTCCGCTTCAGCCCATTTTAAATATTTTTTTACTCTAATAGTCATTTCATCATCTTCAGCTCCCCATCCAACAAAGTTTTCATTCCAACCTCCTATTTTAATTATAGATTCTCTTTTAAATATAGCTATTCCACCTGATATGTTTATTTTTTGATTATCATTTTGTCCTCTACCATCTCTATCTATTTTTAATATATTCTCAGTGGGTTGTGCTGATTCTTGTGGTGTTAAATCAATTACTTTATTATAAGGACTTATCATATCATAATCTTTTAAAGCTTTTATAGCATTTATTAATTGATTTTGTTCTATAATTAGATCGGAATCACCAAAAATAATTACATCAGAGTTAGCTCTACGTAAAGCTACGTTGAAAGCCCATGATCTATTATATGGTTTATCTGATTTTACGAAAATATGTTTACACGCTAAATTTAAATGTTCTATTTTAGAATGTTTATCTTGTTCAACTAAAATAACTTCAACATCTCTAAATGTGTTTACCCAATCTAAGGTTCTTCTTAGTAAAGAGATTCTATCGGCTTTGTATCTAAATCCAATGACAAATGTAAATTTATATCCACTCATTATATAATAATATTTTTTGATTATATGTATAAAAACAAACTAAGTTTTAATTATATAATGTGTAATGGATATATTTAGAAAATATAATTATTTCACTACAAAACATTATTCTGGTCATTTTTCTTGTTTAAAAAGAATAGTAGATTTTTTTGAAAATGATGGATATAATTTTTTTTTACTTTTAAACACAAAAGAGTTTTATAAATCTCCATTTAGAGGTTCATATACTTATCATGTTGAATTTAATGATATAACAGATTTAAGATATATTTTAGAAGATAAATCTAACTTTTTTAATGTAGATGTTATTTTAATAGATCTTATGGAAATGGATATAGAAGATATATTAGAACATAAGAAAGAATTAGAAAAGATAGAAGGTGATTATAAATTCTTAATTATGTGTAATTATAATGTTTCGTCTGAATCAATTAAAATAAATGGTGAAACAAAAATATTTGAAATTGAACATGTTTTGACTAGAAATATAACTTTTCATAAACCATCTAAATTTGGACACATTTATAAACTAAAAGATATTGGTTCAGATTTTAAATTTGATTTAGATAATCTTTTTGAAACACATTTAAGAAAGTCTAAAATAAATAAAATTTTAAAGAAACGAAATACAAATAATATATAAAAATAAAACAAAACTATGGAAAAAGAATTATCCAAAGATATACCCTTTACGGTTGAAGAAACAAAAATGTTAAGAGAAAAGTTTATAGAAAAATACTGTAAAGAAAAGGGGTGGAATTCAAAAAATCTAAGTTCTAATCAAATGTTAGAAGTAGTTACACATAGAAACTATAAAAATCCAGGTTTAATTTTAGGATAATTGATTTAATTTAAGTATATTTGAAGTATGCTTAAATTAACTGGTACAATAGTGTCTAATCCTGTAGATGTGTCTAAAAAACACAAAAAGCAGTCTTCGTGGAAAGCTGTGGCTATTATCCAGTTTAAAGATGATTTCTGTGATTATTATAGATGGTTCATAAAAAGAGAATTCGGTCTTTATCTAAATCCACCATTAAGGGGTAGCCATATTACAGTTGTTAATGATAAATTATCTGAAATAAAAGGTGATATAATGGATATTGATGGTGTTGAAATTGATGTTTATTATAATCCCAATAATATTAGATGTAATGGAGAACACTGGTGGATTAACGCAGAATCAGAAGATATTAAAAATATTAGAAAAACATTAAACCTTCCTAAAGATCCTTACTACGGATTACACTTAACTATTGGATATGCAACAGGTATAAATTTAGATATTTGTGAGTATTCAAGAATCTATAGCTTAAATAGAGGAATTTAAGTATTATAAAAACAAATTGTCTGTAAAACTCTATAATAGAAAAATAAATTTAATTATGGAGAAAAAAATCAAAGTAGCCAAACCAGTAATAAGTAATTTCATTTCATTGGAAAGAAATACCTCCATTCAACAAGGTGTTCAACAGTTACAATTACATATAACTGAACTATCTGAACAAGAGTGTTTAGAATATGCTGAAATATTAAAAAATTCTTTTATTGAACAATGGCAGAGTTTAACACAAGCTCAAACAATTGAAAAATAATATAATTATATGAACGGTGAAAAAAATTACTTAGATATATTAGACTTTGTTTTAAAAAACGGTCAATTAAAACAAAATAGAACTGGTACAAGTGCTTATACTTACCCACATATGATGATTCAACATGATATGTCTAAAGGTTTTCCATTATTAACCACTAAAAAAATGGGTATTAAAAGTGTGTCAGCTGAATTAGAGTTTTTCATAAAAGGTTTATCTGATAAAAAATGGTTAAAAGATAGAAAATGTTATATATGGAATGAATGGTGTAATCCTAAAAAAATTCCAAATAATTTAACAGATGAACAAAGAAAGGAATTCCAATTAAACGAAAATGATTTAGGAAAGGTATATGGTTATCAATGGAGAAACTTTAACTCACAAGACCATGACCAATTAAAAGATGTTTTAGATAAACTAAAAAACGATCCTAATAATAGAAGAATGGTCGTAAGTGCTTGGAATCCTACACAATTTGATGAAATGGCTTTACCTCCTTGTCATATGATGTGGGGTGTTAATGTTGTTGGTGATAAATTAAGTTTATGGTGGATGCAAAGGTCTGTTGATGTTTTCTTAGGACTTCCTTATAATTTATCTTCTTATGCTACATTACTTAAATTACTTTGTAAAGAATCTGGTCTAAAAGAAGGTATAGTAACTGGGTTTTTAGCTGATGTTCATGTTTATGAAAATCATGTAGAACAAGCTAAACTACAATTAAGTAGAGAACCTATGGATTTACCTAATTTAGAAATAAAAAACTTTAAATCTATTTTAGATTGGGAATATACTGATTTAGAATTAATAGGATATAAATCACACGAATCTATAAAAGCTCCTATAGCTGTATAAATACTAGTTAAAAAAATATATTAATTATGAATTTTGAAAATAGACACATTGGTGTTAATGATTTAGATAAAAATAAAATGTTAGAAGATATAGGTATTGAATCTTTAGACGAATTAATAAAAAATACAATACCTGAAAATATTTTATTAAAAAACGAATTGAATTTACCAGATTCTATATCAGAACAAGAATGGTTAAAAGAAGCTGATGATATATCAAAATTGAATGGAAATTTCAAAACATATATTGGTATGGGTTATTATGGTACTATAACACCACCTGTGATACTAAGAAATGTTTTTGAAAACCCAGGATGGTATACATCATACACACCTTATCAAGCTGAGATATCACAAGGTAGATTAGAAGCTTTGTTAAACTTTCAAACAATGGTGATGGATTTAACTGGTATGGAAATGTCTAACGCTTCTTTATTGGATGAATCAACAGCGGCTGCTGAATCAATGATAATGTTATTTTCTAATAGAAAAAGAGATTTAATAAAAAATGGTTCAAATAAATTCTTAGTAGATATTAATGTTTTCCCACAAACAATAGAAGTTCTTAGAACAAGAGCTAAGTCTTTAAACATTGAATTAATAATTGATGATGTGTTAAATTATGATATAAAGGATGGTATTTTTGGTGCTATTGTCCAATATCCTAATAAACTTGGTGAGATAATTGATTATAGTCAAGTTTCTAATAAATTAAATTCAATAGGAGCTGAGTTAGTTATTGCTAGTGATTTAATGTCACTAACATTAATAACTGAACCATCTAAGATGGGTGCGTCTGTTGTTGTTGGAAGTACACAACGATTCGGAGTTCCTATAGGATTTGGAGGTCCACACGCTGGTTTCTTTGCTTGTAAAGAAAAATATAAAAGAAGTATACCTGGTAGAATAATTGGTGTTTCTAAAGACACTAAGGGTAATAAAGCTTATAGAATGGCTTTACAAACAAGAGAACAACATATTAAAAGAGAAAAAGCTACTTCTAATATTTGTACAGCTCAAGCTCTTTTAGCTGTTATGGCTAGTATGTATTCTGTTTATCATGGACCAGATGGTATTAAAAAAATAGCAACTGATATAGCGACAAAAACAAAATATTTATCAGATTCATTAAATTCAATTGGATTTGTTAATAAAAACAAAAACTATTTTGATACAATTTGTTTAAACTATGTTGATGGGTTAAGAGAAATATTAGAAGATAATAATATAAATTTGAATTATAATTATTTAGATAATATATCTATAAGCTTAGATGAAACAACTACTTATAAAGATATAGATGTTATTATATCTAGTTTTTCTAAATTAAGTGGTAATTTAAATTTGGTTGAAAATAAAAATGAGTTAGGATTCAATCGTTTCTTTAAAAGAGAAACTAAGTATTTAACTAGTCTAGTTTTCAATTCTTATCATTCAGAAACAGAAATGATGAGATATTTAAAAAGATTGGAAAATAAAGACATATCATTAACAAATTCAATGATATCATTAGGTTCTTGTACTATGAAGTTAAATTCAGCTTCTGAAATGATACCACTTTCTAATTCTGGATTTAATTCTTTACATCCTTTTGTTCCTATTGGACAATCAAATGGATATAAAAAAGTAATTGATGATTTATCTTATTATTTAAAAGAAGTTACTGGGTTCAGTGGTGTTTCATTTCAACCAAATTCTGGTGCTCAAGGTGAATACGCTGGTTTAGCCGTAATAAAAGGATATTTAGATAGTATCGGTCAAATAAATAGAAATATTGTCTTAATACCATCCTCTGCACATGGAACAAACCCAGCATCAGCTGTTATGGCTGGATTAAAAGTTGTCGTTGTTAAATGTGATGAATTAGGAGATATTGATATTGATGATTTAAAAGAAAAAGTTGAACAACATAAAAATGAATTAGCTGCTTTAATGGTAACTTACCCATCCACACATGGTGTTTTTGAAGAAAAAATAGTCAGTATAAATGAAATCATTCATGAAAATGGTGGTCAAGTTTATATGGATGGTGCTAATATGAACGCACAAGTTGGATTAACTAACCCTTATACTATAGGAGCTGATGTTTGTCATTTAAACTTACATAAAACGTTTGCTATCCCTCATGGTGGTGGAGGTCCAGGTATGGGTCCGATTTTAGTATCAGAACATTTAACACCTTTTTTACCAAGTAATGATAATAAGTTATCTATTGGTTCTGTTGCTTCATCTAGATATAGTAGTGCTTTGATTCTGTTAATATCTTTAGGATATGTTAAAATGTTAGGTAAAGATGGGTTGAAAAAATCTACACAATATGCTATATTAAATGCTAATTATATTAAAAGTAAGTTACATAGATATTATGATATACTTTATACTAATAAAAATGATATGATAGCACATGAAATGATATTAGATTGTAGAGAATTTAAAAAGTATGGAATAGATGTTATGGATATAGCAAAAAGATTAATTGATTATGGATTTCATGCTCCTACGGTTTCTTTTCCAGTAGCTGGTACTTTAATGATTGAACCAACTGAATCTGAATCTAAAAGAGAATTAGATTTATTTATAGAATCTATGATTTCTATTAGAAAGGAAATTGGTGAGGTTATGAATGGTACTTATAGTAAAGAGGATAATGTTTTAGTTAATTCACCACATACTTTTAATTATTTAATAAGTGATAAATGGGATCATAGTTATAATAAAGAGAAAGCATCTTTCCCGTTAGAACATCTAAGACAGGTAAAATATTGGTCACCTGTGTCAAGAATTGATAACGCATATGGTGATAGAAACTTGGTGTGTAGTTGTGATGGTATTGAAAGCTATGAAGTTTGATTTTTATTAATTATTTTCAATATAATAAATAAACATTTCCATATCAGTCATATTAAAATAATCTATATCATTATCATTAAACCAATGTATAATTTCTTGTCTATTAAGAATATTATTAGCTTGTTTTAATTTTGGTAATAGTTTCTTTAATTCATCCATTTCAGATTGTTCAAAATATTCTGATTTATTATATTGTTCAGATATTTTATCATTATTATTTAATATATCAAATATTTCAGATATTAAATCAGTATCTTCTGGAATTAATTCACCATTCATAGAAGATGTTATATGTTCTGTAACAGAATTTATGTTTGATTCAGAATCTTTAAATCCTAGATTCTTAATTATTGAAACAACACATTCTTTTAATATTTCCTCAATATCTCCAAATCTATAGATACTAACTTTATTGAATTCTATTATATCTTTTAAAGCAAATTCTTTATCTATACTAACCGCTTCAAAGT
>CENF01216623.1_pt1 | contig 17670 bp, 14 predicted proteins | sample 361291 | NCBI WGS metagenome assembly CENF01 (sample SAMEA2619399, study PRJEB7988) | marine metagenome | isolation source: saline water (ENVO:00002010), including | reverse complement strand
ATGACAAATCTTTGTGGTTAAAAATGTGGGAGTATAAAGATCATGGTAAAAGTTATGAAGCTGTCTACAATCGTGAACATCCTGAAGGATTTAGGTGGTTGCATGAATCGTTTGGAACTAATTGGCGCATGACTGAAATGCAAGGTGCAATTGGCAGAATTCAATTAAGCTTTATGCCAGAATGGACACGCATTAGAAACAGAAACGCTACAATTCTCTCTAATGCATTTTCTAAATTTGCTGGAAATAATGGTCTTCTTAGAATCCCTCAGCTGAAATATGATGATGAAAATGTCCATGCTTACTATAAATATTACACATTTGTTAAGCAAGAGGCTTTAAAAAAAGGCTGGGATAGAGATCGCATTATTGCTGAGATTTTATCTAAGGGTGTTCCATGTATGCATGGATCTTGTTCTGAGGTATATCTAGAAAAAGCTTTTGATAATACTGGCCTTAGACCTAATGAGCGCTTACCAATTGCAAAGAAGTTGGGTGAAACCTCTATGGTGTTTTTAGTGCATCCAACTTTAAATGAAAATGAGATGCACAAGATAGCAGAAGTAGCTACTTCTGTTTTCAGCAAAGCGGTTGGTTAATGATTCAATTTAATAATATAAGTCAAGAAATTCCATATTTAGTTTTTATGGATAAATATAATGAATCTCTAAAAGCCAAGCAACCAAATATAGAGGCTATTTGCATTTCGTCATACTCAACAACGAATAAAGAGGTGAATGCAAGATTTGTTAATCTTAAATTTGTAAATGATAAAGAATTTATATTTTTTTCAAATTATGAGTCACCAAAATCAAAAGATTTTATATCACATAATCAGATAACCGCCATTTTTTATTGGAACAGCATAAATATGCAGATCAGAATGAAAGCTAAAATTAATCAAACATCCACAAAATTTAATATGCAATATTTCTCACAAAGAGACATAAAGAAAAATGCACTAGCAATATCCTCTAAACAATCATCTCGAATAGAGTCTTATGATGATGTAAACAGGAATTACGATAAAGCACTTGAAATAGATAATTTAAAGCTATGCCCCGAGTATTGGGGAGGATATTCATTCATTCCATATTATTTTGAATTTTGGGAGGGACATGAATCAAGACTTAATAAAAGAGAAGTATATGAAATTAAAAATAATAACTGGGAGCACTACTATTTGCAGCCCTAAAAGATTTGCGTAATTTGTTAATTAGTATAAAATTCTTACCAATTATGACCAAATACAAATCTTTATTTAACAAATCTTGTTAATCAATTAATGTCTAAATTCTTTTCTTTAATATATTTTAATTAGGTATTTCTTATAGCTACTTCAAAAAGACACATAGTTCCTATTAACGAAAGAATTAAGGCCAGTGAAGTCCTTCTTGTGGATGAGAGTGGAGAAAAGAAAGGCATAGTAACATTGTTAGATGCCCTAGAAGCAGCTAAAAAATCATCATTAGATTTAGTACAAGTCTCTTCATCTGATGCAAACCCTGTAGTTTGTAAAATTTTAGATTATGGTAAACACCTTTTCGATAAGAAAAAGAACAGCTCTGCATCAAAATCAAAAGTAAAAAGAAATACAACAAAGGAAATTAAATTTAGACCATCTACTGATGTCGGTGACTATAATATTAAATTAAAAAAGATTAAAAGCTTTATTCTTGATGGAGATAAGACTAAAATAAGCGTCCGATTTAGAGGAAGAGAAATACTTAATAGTGATATGGGACTCAATTTATTAAATAAATTAAGGTTAGAGCTTGAAGATATTGCTCAAGTTGATCAAGAGCCCTCACTAGAGGGCAGGCAATTATTAATGGTTCTTTCTCCTTTAAAGAAGAAAAATTAGAATATTATGGGCTATAAATTAAAAACACATTCTGGAGCTTCTAAGCGTTTTAAGAAGACAGGCACTAGTATTAAAAGTAAAAGTGCAAATAGAAATCATATTCTTACTAAGCAATCTACAAAAAGGAAAAGACATAATAGAGGCTTAAATAAGATGACTGGAACAGTACTTAAGATGGCTTCAAGATTAATAAATAGGTAATTAAATTATGCCAAGAGTTACAAAATCAGTTACAGCTAAATCAAGACATAAAAAGGTATTAAATGCTACAAAAGGTCATTATGGGGCAAGAAGCAGGCTATTTAAAACGGCTAAACAGTCAAATATTAAATCTATGCAATATGCATTTAGAGATAGAAAAAATAAGAAAAGAGTATTTAGATCATTATGGGTTGCAAGAATTAATGCAGGATCTAAAGAACTAGGCGTATCATACTCAAAATTAATTAACTCTTTATCACAAAAAAATATCATATTAAATAGAAAAATTCTTTCTGATATAGCAATTTCTGATAATTCAACTTTTAAAAAGGTTGTTGAAACTGCTATAAGCTAATACTGGTATTATGCCAGATTTAAAAGAAGACAGCTCTCCGAAATTAATCAAACAGATTGGATCTTACCATCCTATAAACCAGATGAAAGACTCTATTGTAAATCTTTTATTATCTCTTGGTTTTGAAATAGTCGATGGCCCTGAAATAGAAACGGAAGAGTTTAATTTTGATATGTTAAACATAAAAAAATCACATCCTGCCCGACAAATGCATGATACATTTTATGTTAATAATAAAACTAGCGTTTTAAGAACGCATACATCTCCAGTTCAAATAAGAGGAATGTTAGATAAAGAACCGCCATTCGCTTTTATCTCAGGTGGAAAAGTTTATAGAAAAGATGACGATGCAACTCATCTTCCAATGTTCCATCAAATTGAAGGTATATATGTAAATGAGGGAGTTAATTTCGCAAATTTAAAAGACCTTATATATAAAATAATTCAAGCTCTTTTTGGAGAAGAGATAGGAATAAGATTTAGGCCATCTTATTTTCCATTTACTGAACCATCTGCTGAGGTTGATATATTGTCAAATGAAGGTAAATGGCTTGAGATTTTAGGTTGTGGGGTTGTAAACCCAATTGTATTAGAGAATTGTAATATAGATTCAGAAAAATATTCAGGTTTTGCTTTTGGGCTAGGAATAGAAAGGATAGCAATGCTGAAATTTGGGGTAAATGATATAAGGGATTTTTATAAATCTAATTTGGATTTTTTAAAGCAGTTTAAATGAAAATACCATACAAATATCTTCTACGACATATAGACGCAAATCCTGATATTAATGAATTGTCAGAAAGATTATTTCAATTGGGTCATGAACATGAAATATCTAACGAAACTTTTGATATGGAGTTAACACCTAATAGGGGTGATTGCCTCTCTTTGAATGGGTTATTGAGAGACTTAGCACTCTTTTACGACATTTCTAATGAAAAAGATGTTTATGAAAAAGATATTAAGCCTTTTCAGTTTGAATTTATAAATGAGGAAGAAGGCTCATGCAGCAATATATCCTTTTTAAAGTTAGAGATAGATGAAGTCCCAAAAGTTTATAATAATTTTTTAAAGGATTATTTCTTAGATTTAAATATAAAAAAGATTAATTTTTTTACAGATGTTTCAAACTATATCTCATACGAGACTGGGCAACCAACCCATTGTTATGATTCTTCAATGGTTAATGAACCAATAAGATTAAATTTTTTAGATGAGAGTAGTGACTTTGAAACATTATTAGATAAAAAAATTAATATTGATAGAGGTGATTTAGTTTTTTGTGACAATAAAAATGAAGTTATAAATCTAGCTGGAGTGATGGGAGGTAAAAATACTGCATGTAAAAAAGATACCAAATCTGTAATTATTGAATGCGCACATTTTGATTCAGAGACTATTATAGGAAAGTCATTAAAATATGATATTAATTCAGATGCAGCTCATAAGTTTGAAAGAAAAACTGATCCTTCATGCCATGATTATGTCTTAAGAAGATTTTTGAACATTGTTGAAAGCCATTCTAGTATAAAAAATGTTGAGCTATTTACAAAAACTTATAAGAAAAAAAAGGAAAAGATTATCCCTTTTAATCTTTCAAAGATAAATAAAGTTCTTGGAACCAAAATTGATGAAAATGAATGCTTAACATATCTGCAAAAACTTAGTTTTTCAATAAATAAAAGTATGATAGAAGTTCCGCCATATAGGAATGATGTCGAATCAATCAATGATATTGCTGAAGAAGTTGCAAGAGCGATAGGTTACAACAATATAAATAAACAAACTATCGATATTTCTTTTAAAAATGAATTAAAAATAAATCATGAAGAGAAAAAAATTAAGAAATTATTAATCAATGAGGGTTTTTACGAGACTGTAAACAACCCTTTTGTAAAAGAAAGCTCAAAAGAATCAGTAGAAGTTGATAATCCTCTAGACTCAAACAAGAAATATCTAAGAACAAATTTAAAAAATTCATTATTAGACAACCTGTTATTTAATGAAAGAAGACAACAAGATAGCGTGAAATTTTTTGAAATAGCTGATATATATTCTAACAAAGATAGGATGGGTAAAAGAGTTATCGGCATCATAGCCAGCGGAAGAATTGATAACAATTATTTAGATTTTGCAAAAAAAATTAATAATAATTACCTTGAACAGATTTTAACTAAACTTAATTCTAATAAATATGAAATAGAAAATATATCAAGACAATCTTTAGAGTCTAAATCCAAAAATCCTATCATTTACTGCGAAATAGAAATAGACTCTTCTTTTGAAGTTAATTTTTCGTACGATGATTTGAGCATCCAAGACATAAGTAATAAAAAATATTTTCCAATATCTGAATTCCCAAGCTCAAAAAGAGATCTCTCCTTTTCTATAAAAGATTTTTCAAAATGTAAAATATTAGAAGAATTTATTCTTAATTTTGAAAATAATTTATTAAAGGATGTTTTTGTCTTTGATTATTTTAAAAATAAAAAGATGAAAGAGATTAAAATTGGTTTTAGATTCATTTTTCAATCGAAAGATTCCACTATTACTGATAAAGAAGTTGATGGTGTTATGAATATTATTATTAATAAAGCTTTAGAACATGACTCAGTTAGCATACCTGGATTATCTTAGGGTATGTATTTGCAAAGCTTGAACGAAAGTCATGGGATACTATTGATATATATTTTAATGTAAAATTAATTCATGAAAAGATTAATTATATGTAGTTTCTTGTTGTCAGCTTTTTTTATTCAAGCTCAAGAGCCTGATGCAGCTTTTTTGGACAGTTTGCCAGATGATGTGAGGGAAGATCTTTTAAAAAGAACTGAAGAGCAGACAAAATCAGCAGAAGAAAACTATAAACCATCTCAATACTCAAGTAAATTACAGCAAGCTGAAGAATTAATAGATCTTAAAACTAGAATTGAGGCTGATTTAAAGGAACTTCAGAAAAGATTGCAAGGTGATGAGAAGCTTGAAATTAGTCCTGAACTTAAACTTTTTGGCTCAGATTTCTTTTCAACATTCCAAACCTCATTTATGCCAATTAATGAACCTAATCCTGATTCATCATATACGTTAGGTGTAGGGGATATCTTGAATATTCAAATAATTGGCCAAAAAGATTTTATTGAAGATTTCCCTGTAAATGGAGATGGCGCAATTAATTTTCCAGATATTGGTGAGATAGTATTGGTTGGATTAACACTTAGTGAAGCTTCTCAAATTATAAAATCTAAAGTTAATTCTGCATATATAGGTACAGAGGCTTTTATTAGTTTATCAAGACTAAAAGATGTAAATGTTTTAATTGCTGGAGATGCAGAAAATCCTGGTATATACACACTATCTGGTAATTCAAATATTCTTCAAGCTATAAGTGTATCTGGCGGCATTAGCGAATATGGCTCATATAGAGAAATTAATTTAATAAGAGACAATAAGATTATTGAAGTATTAGATGTATATGATCTTCTAATTAATGGAAATTATAATCTAATAGAGCGCCTAAGATCTGGAGATGTTATTTTTATAAATCCTAGAAAAAGTATAGTTACTATAGATGGAGCAGTTAAAAGGCCAGCAAAATATGAGCTAACCGAAGAACAAAATCTAAGCGATATTATTAAATATGCAAATGGATTCAAACAGACAGCAGATATTCAAAATATTTACTTAGAACGAATTTTAGATGGTTCTTTAAAGTCAATACCCATAACAAATAAAGTACAATTTGCTAGCATTAAATCAATTGATGGAGATCTTGTTTATATAAGAGAATTTCCTTACAGAAAAGCAACTATTTCAGGAGCAGTTCTCAAGCCCGGTTCTTATGTTATGGCTGCAGGTGAAACCTTGGATGATTTAATTATTAAAGCTGGAGGATATACTGATAATGCGTATCCATTTGGCGCAATATTTCAAAATCGAGATGCAAAAGAAATTAATAAAAAAGCACAAAGCCTTTTATATCAAGAATTTCTAGATAATATTATTGCATTAAGTCAGCAGAACATAAGTGGAAATTTTGATTTAACACCAATGGTTAATTTAACCAAAGAGATAAGTGATTCAGAGGCAAATGGGAGAATAGTTGTAGATATTGAGAATGAAGAATCAAGAAAAACATTAGGTATTCAAGAGGGAGATAGTTTAATTATTCCTGAGAAAACTAATAATGTATATGTATATGGGGAAGTTTCAACTGAGGGTTCTGTTATGTATGTTCCAAACAGAAGTGTTGACTTTTTCATAGACAAATCTGGTGGCTATAAAAAATACGCAGATAATGAATCTATTTATATATTGCATCCAAACGGGGAGACTGACAGATACTCAAAAAGAAGAAACATTTTTGAAAGTCAACCTAGATCTGGAGTCATAGTTTATCCCGGTTCTATAATATTTGTTCCTAAAGAGTTAGATAATTCAGCCTCCAGAGCATTGGCGGCACAAGCATACGTTACTATTTTGGGTAATTTAGGTCTCGCATTGGCATCATTGAATTCCATAAGCACTGATTGATCCCAATGAAAAATGTTATCTAAAAAAAAAGGAATTCACATTAAAAATTTTTCTCTTGTTTTAATTTTCTTTTCTCTCACAACATTTGCAGATAGTTTTAACTACAACATTTATAACAATCATGGTGTTGTTGGTCTTATCAACATGCCTACAGCAAGATTCTACAACGAAGGTATTCATGGTGTCTCTATTTATGATAGCGATACTGTTCAAAAAATTACTCTTTCATCAAATCCTTATGACTGGTTGGAGGCTTCCTTTTTTTATATGAATTTACCAGAAGTTCGTATTTGTAGAGCTTATTATAATATCGAAACATTTTGTGAGGGTTTTAAAGATAAAGGGTTTAATTTTAAAGTTAGGCTTAAGGAGGAAGGAATTTTTCCAGCTATTGCTGTTGGCCTTATGGATTTTGCAGGAACAGGTAAGTATTCAGGTGAATACATAGTCTCTAGTTATGGCATTAATAAAATCGATATGCATCTTGGGTTGGGATGGGGCAAATTAAGTGGATCAAGTAAACAAATTGATAATCCGCTTGGTCATATTAGAGATAGCTTCAATGAAAGACCAGAAGGATACTCAGGTCAAGGCGGTACTTTTAATCCAGGCACTTATTTTTCAGGCAAAGCTGCGCCATTTTATGGAATTTCTTATAGTATAAATGAGAAAACCCTTCTTAAGTTCGAGAAGGATACTCTATTAGTGAAAGATGTACCATGGCATCGAATTAGAGAAAGTGATTATTCGTTCGGCTTGGATTATTCTATGAATAGTAACTTTTCATTGGGTATTTCCTTCGAGAGAGGTGGAGTGTCTTCATTAAAATTTGTATATAAGAACAATCCAAAGAAATCAATTAAGAAGTACGAATATAAAAAAGCAGAAGTAAATCCAGATGATAATAAATATAATAAATTAATAAAAAATCTTGAAGAAAATGGTATTGGTGTAAACAAAATTTCTGAGACTGCTAATTCTATTGGCTTAGAGCTAACACAATTTATTCATCCAGATTTAAGGATTGTAGAAGAGATTATTGTTAAAGCATCAAAAGATGCTGGAATAAATAAAAATATTAAAAAAGATCTTAAAATTGCAGATTTAAAAGCAATATCTGAGATAGACGATGCCTTTGAAAGAAGCGCAAGCACTATATATAACAGAGGAACAGCTAGAAGAATTAATACTTCAACCAATGTTCGCTTCAGGCCTTTTATAGCGTCAAGAGAAGAATTTTTTAAAGGAGCACTTCTTGCTGAAAATGATACTGAATTTATTTTAAGAGAAAACTTGTTTTTTAGCACAAATCTAAAATATTCTTTAGCAAATAATTTTGATGATTTAGTTTTTCCGCCTCAAAATACCTTTCCAGCTCAAGTTAGATCAGATGTTAAACAGTATCTTAAAAATATGGATGATGGGATTTTGATTGGTAGAGCACAATTAGACTATCATATAACACCAAAAATAAATCATCATTTAATGTTTACTGGCGGAATTCTTGAGGATATGTTCTCGGGTTTTGGTGCCGAATACTTATATTTTGAACCAAACACTAACTATTCTTTTGGCGTTGAATTATTTAAAGTTCAAAAAAGAGATTATCATTGGGGTTTAGGCCATCTAGATTATAAAAATACTACTATAACAGGTAATTTTTACTATAGAAATTATGGAAGAATACCTTTTGATATGAAGCTTTCTGCTGGAGAGTATTTGGCTGGAGATGTAGGATCTACAATAGAGTTTTCAAGAACCTTCGATACTGGAGTAAGATTTGGAGTATTTGCAACATTTACAGATGTATCTAATGAGGAATTTGGAGAGGGTAGCTTTGATAAAGGTTTATTCTTTAACGTACCTATATATGGAAATTTAATTAATTACACTTGGAGACCCTTAACAAAAGATCCAGGTGCAAGATTAATTAGAAAAAACACTCTTAATGACTTATTGGTAAGATTCAGACCAATCGACTAAAAATAAACCTATTTTTTGTAAAATATATCTACTAAATATAAATATATATAGATTTATTAATAATATGCTTATAAAATAATCATATTATTTGAAAAAAATAATTTTTTAGATAAAAATAGCACATATAGTAAAAATACTATACAATGCTTAGTTCTGCCTACTGCAGTAACAGATTTTAACTTAATGGGGAAAATTTAGAGGAAAGTATGGAAATGAAAAATTTTAAAAACTTAACTATATATTCAGTTGTATTGGCTTTTTGTTTATTAATAACACCTAATATCCATGCAAATGAATTTGGTATATCAGATCAAAAATATGATGAAATAAAAACTAGAGTTAATGCAATGAGCTTAGAGCAGCTTAATTCTAGGGTTAATACATTAAAGAACGAACAAACTACTTTAGAGCAAAGTTTACAAGAAGGTAGCTCAGGGTCTGCGGCTAGCGGTTCTATGCGCCAAAGACTTGCAGAAATTGCAGCAGAGCTATCAACAATACAAAAAGTATTAGTTGCTATAGCTGGACTTGGTGCAGTATCTGCTATTACAAACGATGAATATAATGATAATGTCCCCCCTGTAATTACAATTAACGGAGACAATCCTGCAACAGTTGAATTAGGAACAACTTATTCGGATGCAGGTGCAACAGCTATGGATGAATACCATGGAGAAACCCCAGTTACAAGTTCAGACAATGTAGACACTACTACTGTCGGAACTTATGCTGTTACATATACAGCAACTGATAAAAGCGGCAATACTGCTACTGCTTCAAGAACTGTTAATGTTGTTGATACAACAGCACCAGTAGTAACTGTAACAGGTGATAATCCTGCCACAACAGAATTAGGAGCAACTTATACGGATGCAGGTGCAACTGCAACTGATGCATCTGGCGCAGTTAGTGTAGTTACAACTGGTACGGTTGACACTAATACCGTTGGTTCATATACATTAACTTATACAGCTACAGATGCCTCAGGAAATGCTGGTACAGCAACTAGAACTGTAAATGTTACTGATACTACAGCTCCAGTATTTACTTCATCTTCAACATTTATAGTTGATGAAAATGAAACAACTATTGGTACTGTTACAGCAACAGATGCAGATACAGTTACATTCACTATATCTAATACAGACGCAATGACTATTACTTCAGCGGGCGTCTTAACATTTATTACCGCTATTGATTATGAAGATAAGCCTAGCTTAGTAGGTGCCTACACATACGAAGGAGATCTTGTAGAAGGTAAAGCTGGATATGATGGAAGTACATATGATTTCACTGCTACAGTTACAGCAACTGATGCAAGTTCAAATGCCACAACTCAAGATATTACAGTTAGTGTAAGGGATGTTGGTGGTGTTGATGATAATCCTGGAACCGGAACAGGTACTGGAACAGAAGCATCTACTTTTGGAACTGGAACTGGAACTGGAACTGGAACAGGTACAGGAACTGGAACTGGAACAGGTACTGGAACAGGAACTGGAACAGGTACTGGAACTGGAACTGGAACAGGAACTGGAACTAGCACTGGCACAAGCTCAGGCTAAATAGACAAAAATTGAGCCTCGGAAAAAAAGATATTATTAATAATATCTCTTCCGGGGCTTTTTTACATAAATCAATAAGTAAAGATATCTTAGAAAGTTTTTTAAGTATCATTAAAGCTAATAAATCAAAAAAAACAAAAATCTCAAATTTTGGTACATTCTATATTCATCATTCGCCTCAGAGAGTTGGACGTAATCCAAAAACCAAGGAAGAATTTACAATATCTAAAAGAAAAAAATTAATTTTTAAAGCTGCATCTGTAGTAAAAAATAACTTAAATTAATTTATTTGGTCGGGATGGCCGGATTTGAACCGACGACCACTACACCCCCAGTGTAGTGCGCTACCAGGCTGCGCTACATCCCGAATTTATATATAATATAGAATCTAAAATTTTATTAAAACATACATAGAGTTAAAATATGAAAAAGCTTTTTCCATTAATTTTTATTATATTTTTAGTACCAGTTAATGCTGATGACTTAAAGGTAGCAACTTCATCAGGTATAACTGAGGGGTATATTAAAAACAATGTAATTAGATGGGATGACATTCCTTATGCAAAACCACCAATTGGTGATTTAAGATGGAAAGCGCCAAGGAAGATTAAGCAAAATTCTAAAATAATATATCCTAAGGATGCAAATTTCTGTATACAAAGAACCTCAAGTCTTGGAGGATCTTCTCAATTTTCTGATGAATTAATTTCAGGTAACGAGGATTGTTTGTACCTTGATATATATGCCCCATCAAAGACATCTAAAAGGTTACTTCCAATAATGTTTTGGATTCATGGAGGAGGTAATACATCAGGTTTAAAAGATCTTTATGATTTTAGTAAGTTAGTCAAAAAACACAATGTAATAGTTGTTAGGATAAATTATAGACTCGGCCCGTTAGGATGGTTCACACATCCAGCTATTCAAGGTTTACAAGATGGTATAGATAAAACATCTAATTTTGGGACATTGGATATTATTTCTGCACTTGAGTGGGTAAACGAAAATATTAGCTCATTTGGAGGAGATCCAGGCAATATTACAATTTTTGGAGAGTCAGCCGGAGGCCATAATGTTTTATCTTTACTTGTATCTAAGAGGGCAAAAGACTTATTTCAAAAAGCAATATCAATGTCAGGGTATACAGAATCAATTTCACTTGAAGACGCATTTAAGCAAAAGAATCAATCACCAACCTCAAATTATTCTAGTTGGGAAGTTGTTAATAAAATTATTAATGACCAATCAAATAAAAATAAACAAGATCAACTTAGTAATAAAGAATTAAGAAATTATTTATACAGTCTTTCAGGGAAAGAATTTTATCAATATTATGCAGATAGAAAATCGTTTGAAGAATTACCTTTATTAACAAATGATGGATTGGTTATACCCAAAATTGGACTAAGGGAAGCGTTATCTAAAAGGGAGCATGTAAATAATGTTCCAACTATTGCTGGCTCGACTCGCGATGAAGTAAAGATATGGTTGGCTTTTTCAGAATATTTTGTAAAACTTGATTATTCAGCAGCAGGTTCTTTATTTAATCTCCCAAAGGTTGTTTTAAAAAACGAAGATGCTTATGAAGCATTTAATTATTATAGAAGCAATGCATGGAAAATAAGGGGGGTTAATGAGCCTTTAAATTCATTAAAAAAGGCTGGAAATTCACAATTATATTCATATAGATTTGACTGGGATGATAGAAGGCAATATATATTCGGTGATTTTAAGCAACTTTTTGGAGCTGCGCATGCACTCGAAATACCTTTATTGGCTGGAGATACTACATTGGTAGGAGGCCCTCCTATTTCTAATTTCATGTATCCAAAAAGTGTCTCAAAATTTTATACTACTAGAAATATGATGAAATTTTGGAGTAATTTTGCTAAATATGGTGAGCCAGGATATTCCACAAACAATGTTAAGTGGGAACTTTATAGCAATGATGAAAATAATAATTCTTCTTATATTGTCTTAGATAGAAAAAAGAATCTTAAGATGTCTTCAGATAATTTAACTTTCAAGAAATTATCACAAGATATCTTTCTCGATAAAAGATTAAATGAAACTGAAAAGTGCGTAGTTTTATATCAAATGTTCACATATGTAGGCAATGATATGTATGATGAAAATATAAAAAATTATCCCGGTCAGTGTGATAGAGAAATATCAGAAACTTTTGTAAAAGACAATGCTACCACTATCGATTATGAATAATTATTTTTAGATACATCTTTTAATTTAAGAACTTCAATATCTTTTATCTTAATTAGATCAGCAACACGCCTAACTAAACGCTCTTCATCAACATCCAATTTGCCATCTGCATAGGCTGTCTTCCACATAAATTTTAATAGTGAGAGTTTTTGATCTTTGTTGTAGTTTTGGTTTATATCTTCAATAAATTCATGAAAAGATATACTATCTTTGCTATATATCTCTATTATGCTATATATTTCTTTTTTATCTTTATTAACTTTTTTTGCTATCAATTCAATCTCACTCATCAATAATGACAATTCTTCTTCATTAATCTCACCATCAGATCTAGCTATCTCATATGCCAATACAGCTGCAGTAAGTTCTATTTCAAAGTCAGGAGTTTTGCTAGGATTTTTTGTAATTTTATTCTTTTTGAAAAAGTTAAACATTTTTTCTATTCCATAAATAAATTTATATAAGACTTTAGGCTTTTAAGGGGATTATAGATTATTGCTATCATAACCAATATTATATATACATATCTTTTTTTAAAGTAAAATTATCCTATGTACATAAACATTTCTCTGTTAAGAAGTTTATCTAGAAAATATAAACTACTAATACTGTCATGTGTAGATGCATCAACAGCATTTATATGTTGGATTATTTTTGGACCACCTTTTTCAGTAATGATCGGTTCAAATTTTGAAGTTACTTTAACTGAAATAATTATACAAAATTACTTAAATTTTTTTATTCCTACCTTTATTACATTATTTTATTTTTTTAGATCTGGATTCTATAGATCAACTATAAGATTTTCAGATTCAAGAAATTTAATTTCCAGGGCTATTGTTGGGTCATTAATATTTGGTTCAACCTGGGGAGTTGTATATGCAACAGAGTACGAAATTATTAGAAATCAATATTTACTTAGCACCATACTTAAATCAATTTTAATGGCTTATGTTTTTTATGCTTTTCTGCAAATTTCAAGAGATACAGCTAGAATTTTGCTCAACCCTAATCAGTCAAAAAAAATTGGCAAGCCTGTGTTGATATATGGAGCAGGGGCTGCTGGAAATGAGCTTTACCATTCTATCAAACGCAACTCAGATATTAATATAATAGGTTTTTTTGATAATTCAATGTCCTTAAAAGGTGCTGAAATTAATAGTATAAAAATTTATGGCAAAGAAAAGCATTTAAAAAAACTAACGAAGCAATATCCTGAATTAGAAGTATATTTAGCAATACCTAGTCTTGATCTTGAACAAAGAAGAAAAATTATATCTAGCCTAGAAAAATACAAAGTTGCGGTGAGAACTATGCCAGCATTGCATGAGTTAGTAGCTAATGAAAAGAAAATGGTTGAGATGCAAGATTTATCAATAGAAGATATCTTGCCTAGAAATCGAGTTAGAAGTTCTAAAATATCTTTCTTTGGATTGACTATAATGATAACAGGAGCAGGAGGCTCTATTGGTTCTGAATTGGTGCGACAAGCATTGTTAGGAGAGCCAAAAAAGATTGTACTATTTGAATTATCTGAAATTAATTTGTATTCAATTCAAGAAGAAATTGAATCAATTAAGGTCTCCAAAGAATTATCTGTTGAAATAATATATGTTTTAGGTGATGTAAAAAATAAATCTAGATTAAAGGAAATTATTCTCAATCATAAGGTTGATTATATATACCATGCAGCAGCATATAAGCATGTTCCAATTGTTGAATATCATGAAAATATTTCTGAAGGTTTGCAAAATAATATATTTGGAACAAAGACTCTATGCGAAGTAGCTGCTGAATCTAATATAAAAAAGGTTGTAGTAATTTCAACTGATAAGGCCGTTAGGCCAACTAATATTATGGGAGCATCAAAAAGGGTTGCAGAGATGGTTGTCCAGTCTATAAACGATGAACAAGATACCACAAAGTTTTGTATTGTTAGGTTTGGTAATGTAATCAACTCATCTGGTTCTGTTATACCTCTCTTTAGAAAACAGATTGCTGAGGGAGGGCCTGTAACTATTACCCATAAAAATGTCACGAGATACTTTATGACTATTTCTGAAGCGTCTAGTTTGGTTATCCAGGCAGGAGAGTTTGCATCTGGCGGGGATGTTTTTATTTTAGATATGGGTGAGCAAGTTAAGATACTAGAATTAGCTGAAAGGCTAATTTATTTATCTGGAAGAAATATAAGCCATGATAGTCAAGGTGAAGGTATTGAAATTCGTGAAATAGGTCTTAGGCCAGGAGAAAAATTATACGAAGAGTTATTAATTTCAGGCGATAAGCTTTCAACTTTAAACAATAAAATCTTTAAATCTATAGAAAAATATCCACCCAAAGATATTTTGTATAATCTTCTTGAAGATTTACAAGAAGCATCACTTACAAATGATGCTATTAAAATAAGAGATATTTTAAAACTTCATGTAGAAGGTTTTAAAGATATGGAAAAACATTATGATTAAATCGAGATATTTTTTATTATTTTTTATTGGTTATGTTGGATTGATTTTTTCTAATGAAGATATTGGAAAATTAGTTTTACCTAAAGGCTTTGAGATTTCTATTTATGCAGATGAGCTTATTTTGCCTAGACAAATTGCAGAATCAGAAAGTGGTTATGTTTTTGTTGGCTCTAAAACTAGTCAAAGTAATAACGGTAAAATTATCGCACTAATTGATAATAATAATGATGGCTATGCAGAAGAAAAGATAATTGTGGCCGAGGGTTTAGACTTTCCTACTGGAGTCAGTATTAATAATGGAGACTTATATTTCTCAGAAATTAATAGAATCTGGAAAATAAAAGATATTGAATCGTGGATAGACTCTAGGCTATCAGGCTTGCCTAAAAGAGAGTTAGTTACAGATAATTTGCCTTCTGATACATGGCATGGGTATAAATATATAGACTTTGGTCCTGATAATAATATTTATGTATCTGTTGGCGCGCCATGTAATGTATGTACTGAGCCACAAAAAAAAGACAATAGGCTTGGCGCCATTCATAGATATAGTAATGGTGAGTTAACCACAATTGCAGAAGGTGTTAGAAATAGCGTTGGTTTTGATTGGAATCCCAAGAATAAAAAATTATATTTTACTGATAATGGTAGAGACTGGTTGGGAGATAATTCACCATCATGTGAACTAAACGTTGTTAATAAAGAAGGAAGTTTTTATGGTTTTCCATATAAGCATGCCAAAAATGTTATCGACCCTGAATTTGGAGCATTAATACCCTCAATTAAAAAAGATTTTGTAGATCCAATTGCTGAATTAGGACCTCATGTAGCACCTCTTGGAATGGTTTTTTATGATAATAATAAATTCCCACAGAAATATAAAAATAGTATTTTTATTGCATTACATGGATCTTGGAATAGAACTAAGAAGTCTGGCTATAAGGTAATTTTTGTTAAATTAGATGAAAAAGGTAACTATATGTATCAAGAAGATTTTATAACTGGATGGCTTAATAATGAGAATGCATGGGGGAGACCAGTTTCACCATTTATAATGAATGATGGATCAATGTTAATTTCAGATGATAAATTCAATGTTATTTATAGAGTTACTCATTCAGGTTAAATGGAAGTAGATAATCTAAATAATGAAATAGAACTTGCTATAAAGGCAGCTAAAGATGCGGGCAAGCTCTTACTAAAAAATAAAAAAGAATTAAATTTATTAATTGCTAGCGATCCAAAGGATACAAAATTAAAAGCAGATATTTCGTCTGAAAATTTAATTAAAGAAATTATTACTGCTAATTCAAACTATCCTATACTGGCAGAAGAGAGTGGTAAATCCTCAGATGACTTAGGAGATATCTTTTGGGTCATTGATCCATTAGATGGAACAGCAAACTTTAATAGAGATATTCCAATATGCTGTGTATCTATCGGTTTAGTAAAAAAAATGAAACCATTATTAGGAGTCATATATGATTTTAATAACGATGATTTATATGAAGGAAATAATATAGAAAATTCTGCAACATTAAATAAGAAAGATATAAGCGTTTCAAATATTAATAAGAAGAGTGATGGTATTTTAGTTACTGGGTTGCCTTTTAATACTAATTATTCAGATAATTCTTTAAATCAAATGATAGTTGATATGCAATCTTGGAAAAAAGTAAGAATGATTGGATCGGCAGCGATGGCTTCTTGCTATATAGCATCAGGGAGGGCAGAGCTATATAAAGAAAAAGGAATATATCTTTGGGATATTCTAGCAGGAGCCTCAATCGTACAAGCTGCTGGCGGCAATGCTGAAATATTAAATATGAATGAAAGTTTCCAAGTAGATGTAGTCTTTTCTAATTCAAATATTTAAGATATTTTTTATAGTTAAGATTTTATCTCTTATGTATACTAATCATTCTTTTTATGGGGAAATGGAGAGTTTATGACAAAGTACTTAAGTGATTTAGAGATAGCCAATGCAGCTAATAAAAAACCTATAAGTGATATTGCTAATTCAATAAATATTAATGAAGAAGATTTAATAAAATATGGGAATGATAAAGCGAAACTTTCATATAATTTTATTAATTCATTATCTAAAAAAGACAATGGAAAATTAATTCTAGTAACTGCTATTTCACCAACGCCTGCTGGTGAAGGTAAGACAACTACGAGTGTAGGATTGGTTGATGGATTATGTCACATTGGCAAGAAGGCAATGATTTGTTTGAGAGAGCCAAGTCTTGGTCCATGTTTTGGAATGAAAGGTGGGGCTGCTGGAGGTGGTTATGCTCAAGTAATTCCTATGACTGATATTAATCTTCATTTTACTGGAGATTTTCATGCTATCGGAGCAGCACATAATTTATTATCTGCATTAATCGACAATCATATCCATTGGGACAATGAATTAAATATTGATCCTAGAAGGATAACTTGGAAAAGGGTTGTGGATATGAATGATAGATCATTAAGAGA
>CENF01155162.1_pt1 | contig 17685 bp, 14 predicted proteins | sample 361291 | NCBI WGS metagenome assembly CENF01 (sample SAMEA2619399, study PRJEB7988) | marine metagenome | isolation source: saline water (ENVO:00002010), including | reverse complement strand
ATTCAATCAAAATATATCATTTTGGGATGTATCTAAAGTCTCTAATTTTACTCAATATGGTTATGGCACTAGTCATCAAGACCCATATTTTACGGGGTCTAACGCACATTATTTTTACATTAAGGAAAGACCCTTCACCAATACAGACTTACCAGTTGCTGTAAGTGCATGGATTTCAAATTCAACAACTGCGACAGCGAATTATGGTAATATTAATGATTGGAATACTTCTGAAGTGACAAATATGGAAAACTTATTCCAAAATAGAAATACATTTAATTCAAATATTTCTGATTGGGATACATCTAAAGTAACAAATATGCGCGGTATGTTCTGGGGTGCGGGACCTTTTAATCAACCTCTTAATAATTGGAATATATCCGAGGTTGCAAATATAGGCGTTATGCTTAGTGGTACTAACTTTAATCAACCTCTTAATAATTGGAATACATCTAAAGTAATAGTAGCAGATCATGTTTTTTATAATGCAACAAAATTCAATCAAAATATTTCCAGTTGGGATGTTTCTAATGTGACAATAATGGCTAATATGTTTTCGAGTGCAACATCTTTCAATCAAGATATTTCCAATTGGAATGTATCCAGTGTAACAAATTTTGGAAACTATGGTATTAGCGCAAATGCACATAGTGATAATTTATTTAAAACTTCCAGTCAATATTACTTTGATATAAATACTGAGGATATTACTAACAGCAATATCAGTGGCGCGATAGGAGAATGGATTTCAACTTTAACAAGAGCAACTGCAGAAGGAAAATATGGTGGGCATATTTCCAGTTGGGATGTTTCTAAAGTCACAGATATGAATAATTTGTTCAAAAATAATTCATTCAATGAAGATATTTCTGGTTGGGATGTATCAAATGTCACAATTATGAATAATATGTTTTATAATGCAACACAATTCAATCAAAATATTTCTGGTTGGAATACAGCTAAAGTGTCCAATATGAACTATATGTTTCATGAAGCATCCTCATTCAATCAGTCTCTTAACAGCTGGAATACAGCTAAAGTGACAACTATGGAATATATGTTCAAGAGCGCTACAGTTTTTAATCAGTCTCTTAACAGCTGGAATACATCCAAGGTCACATTTATGCATAATATGTTTGACACCGCTACAGCTTTCAATGGACAAATTAATAATTGGGATGTATCGAAAGTCAGTAATATGACATATATGTTCAACAACGCTACAGTTTTCAATAGGACAATTAATTGGAATATATCAAATGTTTCAACCACGGCTTATATGTTTAGATCAGCTAGAGCTTTCAACAATAATGGAGATGCTGGCATTAACAATTGGGATGTATCGAAAGTCAGTGATATGACACAAATGTTCTACTACGCAGATTCTTTCAATCAACCTCTTAATAATTGGAATGTATCAAAAGTAAGTACTATGGCTACTATGTTTGATTGGGCCAAAGCTTTCAATCAATCTCTTAATAACTGGAGTGTATCGAATGTCAGTAATATGCAAGGTATGTTTCAGACAAATACTGCTTTCAATGGAGACATTAGTGATTGGGATATATCTAAAGTAACAAATATTAGTTATATGTTCAAATATGCTACAGCTTTTAATCAAGATATTTCAGGATGGAATACCTCTAAAGTGTCAAATTTTTATCATTATGGTAATAATGCCAGTTTAATGCCTACGAAATTTAAAAACAGTGATTTATATGGTTATTTCCAATATCAATTGGGTGATTCAACTGCTCTTAGTTCCGCTATAAATGCATGGATTTCAAATTCATCAACTGCAGAAGGAACATATGGTAATCCAAGTAATTGGGATGTATCGAAAGTAACGGATATGAGTGGGTTGTTCGAGGATGTAACATTCAGCGAAGATATTTCTAATTGGGATGTATCGAATGTACAGAATATGCAAGATATGTTTGAAGGTTGTACTTTTAACGGAGATATTTCTAATTGGAATACATCGAAAGTACAGAATATGCAAGATATGTTCAAAGAAAGTACTTTTAACGGAGATATTTCTAATTGGAATGTATCCAAAGTCACAACCATGGAAAGTATGTTCAAAGGTAATGCATCTTTCAACAACGGAGGTGATAGTTGGAATGTATCCAACGTGAAGAATATGAAGAAAATGTTTAATAATGCCACATCATTCAATCAAGATATTGGTGGTTGGAATGTGTCCCAAGTGACGACTATTAGCAATATGTTCGAGAACGCTACATCTTTCGATCAAGATCTTCGTTTTTGGCCTGTTGGGAATGTAAGTAGCCCGGGCTCTTATGGTCTAAATTCTGGTCATTCAGATTCAACATATTTTTCGTCGTCAGACCCCAGTCTGACATATTTTTATGCTAAGGGGAGACCTTTCTCTAACACAGACTTACAACATGCTGTTCAATCATGGTTGTCAGATTCAACAGCTGCGGAAAATATATATGGTGATATTAGTGATTGGAATACTTCTGAAGTAACAGATATGGAAAAATTATTCCACGAGAAAACATTTAATGAAGATATTTCTGATTGGGATGTAACTAATGTGACAACAATAAGGAAGATGTTTAAAGAAAGCACCTTTAATAGAAATATTACAGACTGGAATCTAGCTAACGTAGACCTAACTGACGGATTGGAACAGTATGGTGAATCGTCTTCTCATAGCGATTCTCTATTCACAAGTTCCGATAAAAACTATTTTAATGTACTTCAGGTACAATATCCACATCAAATTTTAATTCGTGCAGGCGATTCTGGTGGGAATCGCCACGGAAGTTACATTATGAATATGGTCTTTAAATATACAGATGGCACAGTTGAGTATGTTGCTCCTTCCGCTGGGGCGACAGTTTCGTATAATGGCAGCGGCTACTCGGCCCAGCGGCAATACTACAACAACAACATGTGGCGCTCTGACGGTCTAGTTTGTTTTAAAAGGGGTGGTCATAATAGTGAAGGTTACAAGGATCACCAATTTTTTAATTATACTTTAAGTGGAGAACTTGATTCAATATATTTTATGTACCATACCGGTGACGATGGCGACCATGGCTGGGGTGCAGACAGCACCAATTTTTGTTTCAATTGGAATCCGAATATTACATATGCTGAACAGGAACATCACGATTATACAGCATTTAATGCTGCGCGCAACCACTTTGGCGGCGGCGGTTATACGTTTCCTGGGCTATTTGGTTATGCTAAGATTGAATTTAATTTCGAAAATATGCAGTTCAAGTTGAAGCATACAGCATCTTACTATGGGGAATTTAGGAACAATCTAGCGGCTGATGGTAGGGATGGTTCTTATCCAATGTACAATTACTATCTCGGTCGCTACCCGGAGAGCGACTGGACCACGATCAACAATTTCCCTATTGAGCGAGACGGCTACAACGGTGGGTGGCCTAACAACGGTGGGTGGCACGCAAGCAACGGTTCTTGGACGAACTTGACTTGGACACATTCTGATTACCAGACAAATGGGCAAGATTGGACACAATAATCCTAGTTGAGAGAGATTGAATTGGACAGATTCTGATTACTCGGCAAATGGGCAAAATTGGAGTACTTTGTAATAAGTTTTTATGAAATAAACAATAACAGGAATCTACTATAATATAATAAAATGCCAGAAATAAGAAGATTGGTTTCAACTAGATTAAAATTAAAAGAATTACAAGATATTTGTGTAGGTTTAGGTATATCTACATGCGGTAGAAAGAAAGATTTGTTAAAACGTATAAATGATAAAATAAACAATGTTGATGTTGATGAGGGGGAGGTTGACGAATCAATAATTGGGAATCAAGAAGGTTTAGAACAAACATCCGACCCAGATTTTCGTTTTTTTAGAGAAGAACAAGATAGGGAATATGAAGAAGGTTTAAGACAAGATAAAATAAAGTGTGTTGAAAGATTAGTTAGTGAGAAGAAATATTCTGAAATTTCAATATCAGATATGAAGTTATATATGGATTCTAAAAATATAAGCTATACGAATGTGATTGAGAAGAGTGATTTAATAGGTTTGTTATCAGAAAGTATTGAGGGTAGTGCTAATAAAGATATGGATGAGACAGAAGAGGAGGATATTCAATTAAATATTAAGGAATTAAGATTAGCAAGACTAAAGTTTTACAATAATGTTCAATAAAAAAACAATATAAGTTTTGAAAAATATTAAAAAGAATGGATGTAAACGTAGATAAATTTGCTGCCGCAATAGGTCAAATTATGGGAGTGAATGACCCATCTGAACTTGCGGGTTTGTTTACAGGACAGCAGCCTCCGAGTAGTGATATGAATGATGTACAGAAAACGATTGCTAGTGTTTGTAGATTGATGTCGATAATATTCAAAGCGAGTAAGAATGTTGGGAGTGATGGTAATGTTGATGTGGAAAATAATAATTCTGGTGGATTCCAGGGCCAACAGGGTCCACAAGGACCACAAGGTAGACAGGGTACACCTGGTCGACAAGGTGTTCAAGGTGAGAAGGGTGTTCAAGGTGAACAGGGTCCACAGGGAGACGAAGGTCCACAGGGTATTCAAGGTATTCAGGGTGAACAAGGTCCTCGTGGTTTTCCGGGTGCGGATGGTTTAAGGGGAAATGATGGAGAATCATTTTTCAAATTAGAAGATGGTATTGTGAAAAATATTCACAATATTAGCGATATGGAGATAACCAGTTTTAATAATTTGAGTTTTAATTCAAATAATATTGTGACAAATGGGACTCAGATATGTAATGGAAATTGTGAGAGCCATATGTTTGAGTGGGCAGATGGGAATAAATCGAATGAAAATAGGGATGGTCGAATAGTGTATTTAACTAATGATGGTAAGATAAGGTTGATTGAACAGGAAGACAGTGGTGTTGGTGAGAAGCTTCAGCCAATTGGCGTTGTTTCAGTTAATAATGGTGTAGTATATAATTCGCATCCGATGTATTGGAATAACAAATATGTTTGTGACGATTATGGTAATATTAAGACAAAAACAACATATAGATATACAAATAAGAAGGGGATTGTAATTCAAAGTGTGAGACGTCCTTCTAAGAACACAAAATATGAAATTGTTGTAACAAAAGAACTAAATCCAGAATTCAATTCTGAAATGGATTATGAAAATAGGTATGATAGACCAGAGTGGAGCAGTATTGCATTAAGAGGAAATGTTCCAGTAAAAATTCTGGCATCCGATGAGTTAGATGATAGATGGATTTTAACAAATATGTTGAATGAAACTGAAAATATTAGGAATGTTTTTATTCGGTAAGTTCATTCAAAGATATAATAAATTTGGATATGGCTGCTGAAAACCATTTAAGTCCCATTAAACCATATGTTTTATCGGAAGAAGCAATGTTTAATGATATTTTAACTTTTGAAACAAGATCAATAAGTTTAAGTTGTGTGTTTTGGAGTGGATTAACGGTGTTTAAAATATCTGAAAAGAGTTTAGATTCAACATTATTTGTGTCATAATATATAGGGGAATTGACGATTGTAAATGTGAAATTGTTAAAAGATTCCATAACATGAGAGAAGTATTCTTTGTTATAAATTTTACAAAGATTTACAAATGTGAAGAATTCGGATGCTTTTTTGAGTTTGTCTAAAAATTCATGAGCGATTAAATTACCCATAGCATCTGGAGTATCGGGTGTGTTGGGGTCATGTTTATATATATCTCCAATGATAATATTTCCTCTAATAATACTTATTTTAGCGTTACCGTTATATAGGTCGAATAAATCGTATGCGAATTGTATGATTGACATAGGAATTTTATTGTTGTTAGTAGGTGCAATGATAGGTATAATATTATCTTTAGATGAAGTGAAAATATTAATTTTTTTGTCGTGTAATTCAAATTCTTTATTAGAAGAGAGGTCAATAATTTTAGTTAATCTGCGATTAAGAACCTCAAAATTGAGGAATGATATATTAGGTTGAAAAGAATAAGAATGTCCGAGTACATTATTGACTAATTTTTCAAAATTAGCAAATTCAGGAGTTTGTAGTAACTGGGAAGGTTCTGTAATATCATAAAGGCATGAGAATTTATTATTCTCATCTTTTCTAAGATATGTCAAAATTTTCTGAATATTTTCCAATGAAGTGTCAATATGTTTAAGTAATTTTTGCTTACAAAGCAAACTATAATTTAAGCTATTAACTTTACGAGCAAAATTAATAGCATGAAATTCGATATCATCACTTGCGTCATAAGATCTTTGATGTACAAAATGAATAGCTAAATTTTGTTGTTGTTCTGAGTTTTTGAGCAACGAATCTAAATCATATTTTTTATCATCAATGTAATAAATATTAGGAGGTAATTGTAATAATATCTTCTTTTTAATGTCAAATGAGCTACTAAGGGTATAATATTGGTTATAATCTGGTTGATGACTACCCCATATTTTCGATATAGTATTGGAAGCCCTAACTTTAATTCGGTTATGAGTACCAAATAATACTGAGCGTACAACTAATCCATGATTCATAGAACCGGAAATTATATCGTAGCCGTACATTTGATATAAAATGGGACACATATCGAATAGTGAGTATGGAATGATATATAATAGTTCATCATATACTTGATTCCAGAATGTGTTATCCCATTGTAGGCTAATAGCGATTTTTTCAAGTTCGGTAGTTAACCATACTTCAAGTACCTTTGTAGATGAATATATAGGTAATAAATGTGAAGGTAATTGAAGTATGGGAGTTCCTTCGGGGATAGGGAAGGATTTATGTAGTACGTTATCAGATAAATCAGTATATTTCGTAACAAAATGACCATCTTTCGTTTCTTTTATTTGAAGTTGTCTAAGTAAATTAATTGCAATAAATAGAGGATTATAGTAATTTTCATCAGAATACCATGAATTTTGTTTGGAATATGCGAACCAAGATAGTATAAGTGACTGGTGCCAAAGGTTAGACACATTTTCTTCCATTTTGGAAATGGAAGAAATATTAGAGATTTTGTCAATAACACATGCTGAATCAAGGTCATCAATATTATTTGTAAAATCAATATACAAATCTCTTATGGATTCCAATTCATCAGAATGCTTAAAATCATTGTGAGTGTATTTGTTATTTACATGAATATGTAATGGTTCTTTATAGTATTCAAGTAAGTGTTCAAATGTAGTTAATGATTTTTGTTGTTGATTCTGATTAGAGTCATCAAATCCTTTCCAATTATAACGCCATACTTTGGACATAGCCATTACTTATATGGTTAAATATATTTCTTGTGTTTTCCGAATAGGGTTAAAAAAATAATTGATATATCATGGAATATCAAAATAGAGAAACTGCTTCAGATGTATACATGGGTGTACCTGATAATGAATATAAAGTTTCAAGCGAAAGATACTTGTTGGATTTCAAGAATATAGAAGCGGAAGATGTTGTATTTATATTTCTAAATATGATGGACAATTGGCTTAGGACTATTATCATGTCTTTGGATAAAAAGGAGCGATTAAGAAAGCTAGAAAGATTTTTGTATCGTTGGAATATATGGACTGAAACAAATTTAGAAATAGATAATCCCTTCTATTTATATGACATGTTAACAGACATGTCTGTTTCTTCTAATACAACAGAATTATTTGTAAATTTCAAAAAATTATACTGTGTATTTACAAAATGTTCAATGGAACAGTCTAGTTATCCACGTTCCGAATCTGAATTAGTATCAATATATTTGTGTAGATTTATAAGTTTAATAGTAAAAAATTTAGATACAATGTCAATAATATGCGAATACAAGAATACTCTACTGGATTCAGACAAGTATGAGAATTTTTTTTCAGGTATATCAAAAAATTCAAATAAGGGCTTATTAAGTTCTAGCATCAAAAGTAATACTTATAATCAGATAGATGTATTATTTCGAAATAATGATAGAGAATTTTTGGAATTGTATAGTGGAATAGTAGAAATGGGAATGGCGCTTCGTAAAATATCAGAAGAGATGAATGGAGATATTGGAATGATACACTCGATTGCAACAATGGTATTAGAACAAGCTGATAGTTCGTCTGAGATAGCTAGAAGGGATGTTGAATTATTTTTAAAGAGTCAAAATAGAGTATATTTAGGTGTAGATAAACATCTAAATAGTGTTTTTCTAAATAATGCTATAACAAATGTAATGGATACTAGCATGAATTCTATACGTAAAAAATTAAAGAAATTAACGTATCCTCCTTTAGAAAATATGTATAGAATACTTTCAGAAGTGATATTAATACCTCCAAAAATGAAAATATCAAAAGATGGTAAAAAAGTAGATATAGAAACCGATGAATTAAGAAGAGTCTTTATAAGAATGTATCAATCTGCAGAAATTCGTGGAAACATTGAAGAATCTTTTTTGAGTAATTATGTAAAAATATGTGTAAATTACAAAAATAGTGAATTATACAAGAATGTCATAGAACCTCGTATTAATGATACTTCTTCAAAAGTAAATATGTATTCTGTAGACAATAATAGTGAGTTAGCAAAATATATAGCATTAAAGATTCAGAAAAGAGATTAAATGTATAGAATAAAATTATGTTGTTATGTAATGTATGTTGTATCTATACATTTGCCCAATCATAAAAATATAGACGAAATGGAATTTATTTCTGTTGTAAAAAATCACTGTAATGAATTGAAACTTATAAAATCATTTGAATATTCAAATGATTTGAAGGAATCAAACATTGGTGAGCAAAATATTAAATGTAGTTTAGAACTTAATCTACTGAATGTTTCGAATGAACAGATTGATATTATCAAAAATGTAATTAATACACGATACCACATAAATTGTGATGTTAATTATAAGTCTTTAGAGTTATGTCGGGTTTAACCACTACATGATTCACAGACGGCCTCTTCTTTAGGAGCAATCGTAAATGATTGTGCCTTAGATTGTGGTCTTGTACGTAAATAGTATACACCTGTTTTAAGTCCGACTTTCCAAGCATGAAACAACATAGAGGTAATCACGTTAAATTTCGCTTCTTTAACAAACAAATTTAAACTTTGAGATTGGCAAATAAACTTCCCCCTATCAGCAGCGAGATCAATCAACACTCTTTGAGAAATTTCCCAAACCGTTTTATAAGTATCCTTAATAATCTGAGGAATCTTTAGATGTTGTACACTTCCATCAAATTGAAGAATAGAGTTCTTAAGGTCATTATTCCAAATATTAAGTGATTCAAGGTCTTCTTGTAAATATTTGTTCATCAAGACAAATTCCCCTGCAAGAGTACGTCGAACATAAATATTTGAAGTAATAGGCTCAAAACATTCGTTATTACCAAGAATTTGAGCAGTAGAAGCAGTTGGCATTGGTGCAACAAGAAGAGAGTTCATAACGCCATGTGTCATAACATCTTTACGAAGAGAATCCCAATCATATTTTGGTTCTTCTTGTGAAGGGGTTACTCCCCACAAATCAAATTGGAATTGACCATTCTGTAATGGGGAGCCTTCAAATGATGAGTATGCTCCAGGGAAATTAGAGGCATTATTATTTGTTTTCTTTTTTTCCGCTTTTTTTTGTGCCATAGTCATTGATTCTTGAACAGCCGCATAGTAAATTGTCTCAAATATCTTGTCATTTAGAAATTTAGCGCGGTCGCTATCAAATCCTATGCGCATTATCATGAATACGTCCGCAAGTCCTTGTACCCCAATTCCGATTGGTCTATGTCTAATATTAGAGCGTCGGGCACTTTCGATTGGATAAGTACTTTTGTCAATAACACGATTAAGATTTCTTGTTAATTGTTTTGTAATATTCGTAAGTTCTTCATAATCATAATTAACAGGAAACTTTTCTGCAAAATCAGTAAATCCACCAGACCATTCTTGAACATGAATTTGTGGATATTTCTGTCCAACCTCTGGTGCAGGTAACTGGTCATATACATAATCAAGTTTCCATCTATCACACCATGCTTTAGCAAGATAGCAATACGGGCATTTAGGTATACCCGTAATTTTAATTTTATCAGGAACATTTGGCTTAATAACACAAGATGGTAAACTAATACTTGCTAGATTACATACAGCCGTTTCATCTTTGGATGTATGTTCAACAATTTCACAACATAAATTAGATGATTTAATTGTACCAAGATTCTTTTGATTAGATTTTTGATTACAGCTATCCTTGAATAGAATATAGGGAGTACCGGTTTCAGTCTGACTTTCAAGAATACTGAACCATATTTCTTGAGCCTTAACTTGTTTACCAAGTCCCATAGATTCATATTTTGTATATAACTCTTCAAAATCATCACCATATACATCTGATAAACCAGGGCATTCATGTGGACACATAAGTGTCCACATAGCATCTTCTTGAACGCGTTTCATAAATAAATCTGGAATCCACATTGCGTAAAACAAATCTCTGGCACGTTGCTCTTCAAAGCCCTGATTCTTACGCAATTGTAGAAATTCATGAATATCTAAATGCCATGGTTCCAAGTAAATAGCAAAAGAACCGTTCCTTTTCCCCCCTCCATTATGTACAAGACCTTGATGAAGCATATAATCATGTGTTTTTTCCATCTGTAGATCATACAGAGTTCCAGAATAAGATTCTTCCGTAATAGATTTAATACGCGACATTACAAAAGAGCTTCCAGAATCGTCTTTATAAGTAAAGAATTTGAAGAACTGTCCGTCGTTTTTTGTATCAATTAGTTTAGTAATCAATTCAATTCTAGGAACACGAATACAATAACTAAGTTTTCTATTCGTAATAGTTCCTCTTTTTGTTTCGTGACTTTCTCCAATTCTATCTCGAGTATATCCGCTTGAAGGAATACCCATGCGAAGTAGAATGAATCGAAAACATTCGCACAATTGTCGGGATGTAGTATCAAACGTAAGTTCTTTTTCACCATTACATCCATCAGTATCAATTAATCCTTTTAGAATGTATTGAATCTTTTTTGTTGGTAGGTGAATCCATCTTTTAGAAATATGTTTTTCTTTATTTGAATCATAAATATCCGAGTATCTAAAGGGTAATGTATTGCTTTTATTCCATCGAATTCTTACCGAATCGGAATTATCTTTCGATTCTTCAATAGAATATTCTGTATAATTATTTTGGAAATATTCTTCACATTTTTCCAGAATGTGTTGTTTGGTAGTGTGATTTAACGAAATGTATCCATAATCTTTGTCATTTGATAGAGAACCATCACCCAGAATAACACCATAAATGTAACAATCTTTCTCACTTAGTGATGAGTCGTCTTTTTCGTATTTTGGAATGCTATAAATCATCATATCATCCTCGTTCAAGTCTTTTACTTCTTTCCATTCCATCTTAATAAGTTTTTTATCAAGGCGATTTTTAATTACATCATAATTTACTCCTTTCTTTTGATTTGAAAGAACAAATACTGGATGTTCTCCAGTTACTTTCAGAGAGTCAATACAATGCATTGTATTAATATTATAAACTGTGCCATTATAGGGGTGTTCTAATACTTTTTTAATAGTCTCAATATTTCCCGTTGAATTATAAATTTGTGTATTACCTTCTACAACATCTTGTATAGCCAATGGTCCATCGGTTGTATAAATATATGTGTTTGGTGTTACACATTGGTCAACGTAGCGTGCAGTATTGTTAAATACGCGCAACATAGGTACAATTCCATTTGAAATACCCGTACCACCGGCAATTTCAGCACCTCTTGCACGAATATCGTGAATATGGATACCAATTCCCCCAGAATTCTTAGAAATAAGTGCCGTATCTTTCAAGGCATCATAAATAGCACTAATACTATCGTCATTAATACCCATCAGAAAGCAAGAAGCCAATTGACCATTAACAGTACCCGAATTGAACAACGTTGGTGTTGCGTGAATACATTTCTTAAGTGATAAAGCATTATAACATTGAATCGCTGATTTGATATCAGAACCATGGATTCCAAGAGAAACCCGCAAGAACATATGTTGAGGTCTTTCTACAATTTCTCCATTTACCTTCAATAAATAGCTCTTTTCAAGAGTCTTAAAACCGAAATAGTCGATATTATAATCCCTTGAATAGTCAATAATTTGATTCAATTTCACCTTATGCTTCATAACAGTGTTATATAAGTCCTTTGTAACTAATTGTACTGTTTTTCCTAATTTGTTTGTGCTTTCATATAAATTTTGAATAGTCTCACTAAATGATGGGGAAGTTCTTTTATGATGGTTTGAAATCGCAAGACGGCTGGCAAGAATACCATAATCAACACATTCGGTTATAAGACCAGCGCAAGTTTGAGCTGATAATTCATCCAGTTCAAATGTATGAACTCCAGAATACATATCTCCACATACCTTCTGAGCAAGTGAAATGTAATCTACCTTCAAAGTTTTCTGATTTCCATCTCCTTGTACTAATTTATTAAGTCTATTAGAGACTTTATCAAATGATACGGTTTCTTTTGTGCCATCACGTTTAATAACATGCATTACTTCCATGATATAGTTATATTTAACATTCGATATATCTTAATCATTTTTTTCCACAATTTTGATTAATATTATAACTTAACATTAGTACATTAATAAGCATAATATGCGTATTTTGTCAATTGATGTTGGTATTAAAAATTTAAGTTATGTATTGATAGAAGTTGATTCAATACGCCCCGAATTAAAGTGGAATATTATTGAATGGAATAATGTCAGTATAAATGAGTCTTTTAAGGATCTTAACTATGTTTATTTAGAGTATTTGAGATGGTCAAAACCAAAATTAATGGAATTTTTAGAATATTTGTCAAAAAATGGCGAATTAACAACACATATACCAGAAAAATCTACTAAGAAAGATTTACACGATATAATAAAAAAGCATTTAAAAATGAAAAAGGTAAAGAAAATAACATCTATAGACCTTCAAACCACAGTCAAAAATGTTGCAAATCATTTTAATTCTGTGTTTTCTCCCTTATTGTGTGATGCTGTAATAATTGAAAACCAGCCATGTATGAAAAACCCACAAATGAAATCCATGCAAATGATCGTATTTACCTATTTTTGCTTATTGAAAGATACTAAACATATCGTAAAATGTGTTTCCGCATCAAGAAAGATGCAATTTTGTAAATCAATTGGATGGATAGAGAGTATACCAAAAGGATATGCTAAAACAAAGGAATGTTCGATAAATGTAGTCGGAAAATTATTTGGGGATTCTCCGCCAGAATGTTGGATTAAGTCAAAAAAAAAGGATGATTTGTCAGATGTTATAATTCAAGCTTTTGCTTACTGCGACAAACTTGTATAAACTAATATTGTTAAATAAATCATAAGATGGATAGTGTAACAGAAGTTAATCTTGATGATTTAGATTCTGGTTTATCAAGTGTATCTATAGAAAAGACTGACGAATCATTTAATGATATTTCACAGCAAAATTCCGCCGATGGTATAGAAGATCTGGATCTTCTAGTCGATCCAAATAAATCAAGGTCACCCGTACCTCCACCACGGAATGATATAAATAATGAGCCTGTTGCAAATTTACCAACTCGTTCATCATCTCCACCATCAATTATTGACAAGAAATATGATGACGATTTAGATTTCCAAATAAAGGTGGAACGTCCCCCAGAAAGACCAGTAAACACATTCATGCCTTCGTCTACATTTACTCCGGTTCCAAATAGAGTCACAATCAATGATGGTGTAGAACGTCAAGAAATGTTATTTAAATTAAAAAGACTAGAATCAAGAGGTATACCTCTTTCAAAACATTATAGTGCTTCATCCAGTCTTGAAGAAATGAAGGAAGAATACTCACGTTTAAAAAATCAAAGAGATGTTGAGAATAGTATCAAATTTCAAAGAAAAACAATGGTTGCCTTCGCATCAGGTGTTGAATTTTTAAATAGTAAATTTGATCCTTTTGATATAAAATTAGATGGCTGGTCGGAATCCTTACATGAAAATTTGAATGATTATGATGACGTTTTTGAAGAATTACATGAAAAATATAAGGCGAAAACAAATATCGCCCCAGAATTAAAATTACTTATGATGCTTGGCGGAAGTGCTGTTATGTTCCATATGACAAATAGCCTATTCAAAAATTCCATGCCACAAATGGATGATATTCTAAGAAATAATCCTGATTTAGCAAGACAATTCGCATCCGCCGCGGTATCTTCATCAACAGAGAAAAATCCAGGACTTGGTCATATTTTAGGGGATATGCTTGAGTCAAATACTCCCCCAACATTTATTCCACCACAACCAAGTTTCGTACCAGATGCTCCACCTCCTCCAACAAATCAAGAAATGAGTGGTCCTAAAGATCAAGATGTGGAACGCATCCTTAATCAAATAAAAGAATTTCGCGATACTCCCGAACCAGTTATAACTGCACCTAAGCCAGAACCTATGAATCCCCCGGCAACACGCGAAGTTATCACAGACGCACCAGTAAAAAAACGTCGTGGACGCCCACCAAAAAATAGAGTTGAAAGACCAGATACAAGTTCATTTGCACTAAATATTTAATCATACTATCTTTGGAGCAATGGCTGACTGAATAAAAGAATATACTATTTTTATAACCTTTTTATATATATGTTTCTCCAGATAGTCGGGAAAAATATCAACTTTAAATAAACCAAAGTTAATTACACCAATATCTATATTATCTCTGTTTTCTTCGAACCATTTTTCCACAAAAACATCAATATTCTTTGCCCATTGATTATCAGATTCATTGAGTCTCTCCATTAGTAATTCATTCTCCCGAATTAAGTCTCCATTTATTGAACTATCTTGCTTTAACGCATCATTTTCTTTCAATAGTTTGTTAATAAACTCAGATTGTAGTTCTATTGTAGCTAAGCTACTTTTAAGTTCCTTTTCCATTTTTCCAATTCTTTTTTCAAGCTCATTATCTTTAGTACACCAAAACATGTTACTTAAAGATATTTTCAAGTATATCCAGAATTTAAATTATGTAAATCTTTCAAAATTCATTTTAGAAACAGGAATCTCAACGAATTTTTTAAAACCACACGGGCGCGTAACCTTCAAAGGTATCTTTCTCTCAATCAATTCTTTTTGAAATGTATCTTCCTCTTTATCATCTGGATTAACGTCCACAAATGGTGGAAAACCATCAATCAATTGCTGAATACGAATACCTTTAATACGAGTAAATTCATATTTTGTCATAATCGGGGTAGTTTCTTCCATCTGTGTTATTAACTATATAAAATATACTTAAAATCATTTTTTTATACTTATTCTTTTTTAGCACACATTATTACTAATACACGTTCACCCCTCTTTGGTAAAGACCATGCATCAATATCATTTTCATTTGTCACTATCTTATAAACCCAAGTTCTTTGATCTTTCGTTGTATTCGTAATTTTAATCTTTTTACCCCCATTTTCACGTACTACTTCTAAGAAACCCTCCTTATTATTCTTTTTAATCATAATATATAGGCGAATTGCTGCTTTTTTTAGATTATTTTTATTAATAGCTTCATCATCTTCCTCTTCCCCTTCTTCTTCATCTTCTTCATCTTCTTCATCATCTTCCTCTTCTTCATCTTCTTCATCTTCTTCCTCCTCTTCATCATCTGCCCATTCTCCAGATTCGTCATCTTCTTCCTCATTTGAATTATCATCATCCTCATCCCCAATAAGTCTCATAATATCAGATTTATTACATCTATAAGTCTGAATCTTAGAACAAATTTTTTTTAGAGCATTGTCTGCAACTTCACCAAGTGTTGCAAATCCAATATTTTCAAGGATTCCATTATCATTATCTGAATCTGAAATAGTTACAGAAACACCAAATTTTTCAAGACTAATTTTTGTCATTATAGTTTGTATTAATCAATTATTACTTAATCATTTTTCAAACAATTTAGGATGGTATAACCGTTGGAAATATATTTCTCCATTTTTTTATCAACTTCGCCAAAGTCCTATTAACATTTAGAGTTTCAAGACTCGAAATTGGAACCCATTGAACAAGGAATATTTCATCAGTATCATTTGGAATGAACGTAGGATTCCAATGCCTATCTAATGACAAAACATAATATAAAGTGTCATAAATTGATATGGAAAATGTTCCATCTGCTATAGGCAAAAATATACCGGTTTCTTCCCAAATTTCTCTTTGTGCTCCTAAATAAGGCCACTTTCTTTCATAATCATATAAATGCCCTTTCGGAAGTCCCCATTTATATTCCTTTTTATAATAAGAATCTTTATTCAGAACCAAAATAATATGAGTGTTATCTTTATCAAAAATTATTCCTCCAGCGCGGGTTGGTGTTTTACGAATTGTATTCCGCATTAGACTAATAGTAATCTAGAGAGTTATTCTTATTATCTCATAATGCAAGAAGTATTGCACGTAATTCTTTTTTCTTCATCCCTTTAGTAACTGGTGTTCCAATTTCACCTAATTTTTCCTTTAATTGTGCTACAGTCATTGAATTGATATCATCTTTTGATATACCTAAATCCTTTTCAGATTCACTTGTATCATTAGACACAGACTTTTCTTCAACTTCCGTAATTGGTTCTTCCAGGATAGGCGTTTGCTTTTCAATATCAGTATTCTGTTCAGATAACGATATTTCTTCTTCTTGAACCTCAGGAATCGTACTTAAACCTTCATTCGATAACTCTTCAACTTCTTCAACTTCTTCAACTTCTTCAACTTTTTCATTACTCATATTTGGCATCTGATTATTCATATTACCATTCATGAAAGGAAATTCCAAAACCACGTTTTGTTCTTGTTCAAAAGCTTCTTCAAAAGGTTCTGGATTCAAATTTAGTGAAATAGTCTTTAACGCTTTTTCAAGCTGTATGTTTTTTTGTTCAAGAACTTGGATCCTTCTTTTATACATCCTTCTTACAATAAAAAAAGCGTATGCTACTAAAAAAATTAAAGCTCCACCAATTACAATGTTGTTCGGATTATACATGGACTTTTCACACATTATTAATTTTTGAAAACAAACACACATTCATATCAATATAATCTTACACCTTCAACGCAAGGTATTGCTTCTTCAAGACTATGATTATATACAGGCACTGCGATTAGTATATTTGGTTCTTTATAACTTATCATATTTGAGGTATACGTATCACCAAGTGCAATATTTATATCCTTTACACCAATATTTCCTTGACCAAATTCAGTTATTGGTAAAATTATATCTTTCAAAGCCATTTCAGTATATTCGGACTCATGTCTGTTAAAGGGTTTACTATCAATAATACTATCACAAAATATAGGCATCTTCTAACTTTCTATATAATTTTTATGTAGCAATCATTTTTTGTTATTTACAGAAAAATGATTGCTATATAAAATTATATACACATAAAATACCATGACAAATAATTATGAAAGGTCGGGAAGTAGAGCTATATATAATGAAGGAGAAGAACTCAGAGAAGCAATTATTGATACATCCCGAGAAGAAGCTCAACGCGCAATCCAGGCGCCAATTACACTTCAATCAATGCGTATTCAGGAACAAATGGAAATTGATGAAAATGCCGAAGAAGAAATACCCGATGAATTTAAGTGTCCT
>CENF01218990.1_pt1 | contig 17716 bp, 16 predicted proteins | sample 361291 | NCBI WGS metagenome assembly CENF01 (sample SAMEA2619399, study PRJEB7988) | marine metagenome | isolation source: saline water (ENVO:00002010), including | reverse complement strand
TACCTTCGTCAAGACCGACTCCAAGTTCTGCATTTGCACCAAATATCTCTTTTCCATTTGATTTAATAGCTCTCATTGGGGTATTTATCTTTTCACCAAAAAACTCATATTCTTGTATTGCTTTTGAAGCCTCATCCGCAAATTCAGCCTTATTCATCCAGTTAGGTTTTCTTGTAGATTTTTGATTATAAAGTGCAACTTTAAAGTCTTTTAAGCCAAAATCTTTTAATGATTTTATGTGATTTATAAGAGCCTTATCTCCAAATCTATCTTCAGGTAAATCAAGCTCATTGATTAGGTCTATAACTAAATTATGAGGGACATTTTCAATTATTCGACTTTTACGTACATATTTTTTATCTTCGCTTGTAGCTATTTTTGACAGAAAATCTTCTGTAATTTTAATATTCTTTTGATTGACTTCTGCATTATTTTTAAATCTAAATCTCTTTACTCTTTGACCATGAAATCCTATTTTAATAATATCAGAAACAGCATTTTCCATTCTGTTCCTTGCAGTAACAAGCAGGGCGCCTGGATGCTCTTTTACTTTTAAGCCAAAATCAGCAGGAGTCCTTCCAAGCTCTCTCATTCTTTCTAGTTCCAAATACAAGTCATTTATTGCTTCAGAAATAAAAGTGTAATGATCGTAAGATTCAACAGGCATATAAACCTTACAAACATCTTTCCATCCATCACGATAGCCAAACCATCTGCACATCTGCATTAATGTGTCATATGCTTTAGAGTTTCTAGCAAAATATGTGATACTCAAACCCTCCAAAGTAAGTCCTCTTGAGAGCTTGTGGCCACCAATAACTATTGCAGAGAGACCATTTTCTTTATAAAGCGAGTAATCAAGATTATTTCCAGTTTCTGCATTTACGCCGAATACTTTAATTTTACTAACAACCCTCTCAAAGTGTTCTCTGATATCGTCAAATGTTTCTGGAACATCAAAGCGTTTTTCAAAAACATTTTTTAAATTTCGCATTATCTTTGAATCCATATAGTTGCTTAGATTTGAGAATGTCCTTATAGCTTTTTCAATTTCTTTTTTGTATTCCTCAATTTGCCAAGTAATTTGTTGCTGTAATGCATTTAGGTGAGTGATATTAACCATCATAGTTTTATGTTTTTTACTATGTCCTCTATCATTTCTGATGGCATTAGATAATATAAAAGCTAATATAGCTTCTTTAAGGCTCTCACTTATCTCTCCAACAGGAGTAGTCTTTTTTTGACCACTATAAGGAAGCATGGACTCATTATCATTTATTATTACAACTGGATCTGCTTTTCCATAGTGATCGCTTTCAAAATAAAAATTTTGCCCAGCATAATTTTCTGGAGTTGGAACTCTTACCATAAAGTCAGACGGAAAAAGATTATCGCCTTCCCATCTATCTTCAACAAAAGGATCAATAAAAATATTAGCAAAAGGAGTGGCGCTATATCCAACATAGGTAGACCTCTCAAAAAGATTTAGTATTTTTCTTATTATTTCAGGTGTTTTAGATATGTCATCTCTGCTTGCTCTTGAATTAGGAGTCGCATAATCTGCCTCATCATCAATAAACATTAGTTGTGACTTTAAGCGCCTATTATTTTCGGGGTCTAAACTATGATTTTCTTTTATCCATTTATATAAATTTTCAAGTATTTTAGTATTTTTTTTAACAACAAAGATTGTAGGAGTATCGCTTCTTAAAGTTATTCCAGTAGCACTTGCGACCTTTGAGTGGAAATCGGATTCAGTAGAGGTTAGATAATTTACATCAGCTTCATGTCTAAAAATACCAACTCCAACATCTATATCATGACTTAGAGTATCCCTTAGATGTTTTGATGCTTTACCTATAAAACCCTCATCTATTCTTTCTTGAGTTTGTTTTCTAAGGTCATTCATATGACCACCAATAAGAATAAATGTTTTATATCCGACATCAGCAGCCTTGTTAATTAGTCCAATATAATTTAAAGTTTTTCCAGATTGAACATTTCCCATTACCATTCCTTTGCGATGCCAATTACCTTCTTTTCTTGGATCACCAGAATAATCTAACACACCATCAATAATTTTTTCATTTGCATCTATTACTGATTTGGGAATATTGCTTAACGATTCTTCAAGGTATTGTTGGTAAGCATTCCAATAGTTATAGTCGAACTCTGTTTTATGTTCATCAAACCATAACTGAACATCAGGGTTCCCCAAAAAAGTTCCTTCATGTTGAAGTTTGGTTATAAAAAAACTTGTTAAGTCCCATAAAATATCATTTTTATCTTTATCTGAAAGCTCAACACCATCATTCATATTTTTCAAAATTGGAGCTAATGTTTCAATAGCCTCAGAATAAATTTCTTCTGATACAGCTCCATCATTTTTTGGTATAGCTTTTATATAATTTCTAGCTGCAAGATATATTTCAGGCTTCATCAACTAACTCCAAAGTTCTTTGAGCTTTTCTTCAATATCTTTGGGAAGCTCCATTAAGGCATCTTCTTGATTTACAGATTTAGGATTTTTTCCAATTTTTGAAAAGATATGATTTACAGGTAAGTATTTTGACAAATTTCTTAGAAATTCTTTTAATTTTGTTCTGTTTGTTTTTGTCATTTTTTCAGCAATTTTAACAAGTTCATTGTTTTTAAGGTGAACTTCATACTTGGTTGTGTTGTCTTGCTTATTTTCATTAATAAACCAGTATTCATTTACTTCTTCTTTTTTCCCTCTATAAATATGTTCTCCTCTCGATTTTTTAATTGGCTGTTGACATATTTGCTTAAGCTTTCTCTGAACCATAATCGGAAGTTGAAGAGAGGACTTTTTAACATCTGTAGACCACTCATCATCTAATGATGCTGGAATATTTATCTCAACCCTAGCCAAATTACCTAAAATATTTCTACTTGATAGACCCATCCAGCCTCCTGCAATTATTAACCTATCGGCTCTATAAATATATAAACCTTGGTTTTTATAAATAGCATCTATCCCACCAAGTTTATCTATCTGATCTTGGTTCAAGTACTGAGGGTGAGGTAAAACATGTGTTTTGATCTCTACATTGCCTTTCTTGCCTCTAATATTTTCAGTACCTAAGTCCATCGATCCCTTGCCTTTGATAAAGGGATTAATTGGAGCAAGCTTTCTTTGATTAACAAAAAAATTCAAGTTGCTCGATGATTGCATGAATTTATGAAAGTGTAAGGAAATATATTTAGACATGCTATCAATTGTATTAGCAATGATATTTTCAAGACTTGTATGAGGTGTTTCTGTAAAACTAGATATTTTATGCCAAATAACGACCGTTCCATTATTAGAAAAAATATCTTTATCAAATCCTTCAAATGAATTGATTTCTTTTTCATTTAAACTCATTAAAACTTCCCATGAATCTGACGATTCAATTTCATCAATATCCCAATAAGCACCACATATTTTGGAACCTTTCTTCTTTGAAATAACAATTAGTTTTCTCGCTTGCGAAAAACTTGCAGTTTTCATCCCGGAGCCAAATCTTCCAAGATCTTTTGAATCCCTCTCAAGAGAGGGATCTTTTGCAGCAAGTTTCATATTCTCGTAAAGTTCTTTTTGGGACATTCCAAAACCATCATCATAAATCGAAAAAGTAGGGTTTTCAGAATCAATTGACGAGAATATTCTGATATTTTTTGCATCTGCACTTATAGAATTATCAATAATATCAGCTACCGCCATATTAAAATCATAACCAACTCGCATAAGCGTTTTAATAAGTGACTTTGGTGACGGAGTTCCATCTACTGGTTTAGGCATTTTTTATTATTAAATCTGGATCAATATCAAAGAAGTTACATGTTTTAGAAAAAGCAAAATTTTCTCTAATATCAAAATCATCACTTGATGCAGATTTATAGCAGGACTTAAGAAAGATTTCTGGGTCTGGTAAATCCTTTAATGACAATAAATAATCTTCAATTGAAAAAGTCTCTTCAAAAAACTCATCCACGTAAGAATCAAATTCATTTCTAGTAATTTTGTAATTATTTGATAATTCTTCGTATGCTTTTTCAATCTCAACATCGGAAAGATAGCCATCAGCTGCAGATATATGTATTAGAAGTTTAGTAATTTGTTTTACCATGTTTCAAATATAATAATATACTTCATAAGTATTTTATATAAAGAAATTATCTCTTTATAAATTTAAAAAGATCTTAACAAAATAAATATGAGCTTCTAATTTACTGCGAATAATTTTCGTTATAACCCTTAATAATTTTTTCATTTTTAAATATAACAAAAAGGCACATGCTCGATGCGACCTAAATTGTCGCATATAAGCATCACAATTTCCTAAATCAAAATCATATTAAAGAAATGTTAAATAATAAATTAAGAAATCATTGTGCTGAAATAGCAGATAAAAAAAATAAATATCAAGAAGAATTAAAAAAAATTAAAGCAAATATTTTTCTTGGAAATCAACCAGACGACATTAAAATCTTTTCATTAGCTATAAACGCAACTAACTATGATGACTATGAGACGAGCAATCAGGCTACGTTTTTATTGTCAAAGCCCTTAGGGGAGCAACCCATCCCTTTATTACTTGAATATTTTAGAATCATAATCAACAAAGATCATGAGCATGATAAAACCTTAGCCCCAAAGTTATTAAAACTTTTAATATCTAAAGCAAACAAGTCTTTTGTAATTAAAACTGTAATAGATTCAAACAATAAATCTTTAAGAGATTTTCTTTTAGATAAAATTCAAAGCCATAAAAGGTTTACAGATCGAGAAAAACTTTTCTTAATATTAGAGCTCTGGAAAGCAAAATTAATTACGAGGACTGAGGCAGATCGAAGATTACGAGTCTTTTTATCTAATGCATCTGTAGATAAATATGGTTTTGAAAAAACCTTAACAAGACGTTGCGTAATGTCACAAATGTTAGTTACTTTGATTTATTTGCAAATGAACCTTAAATCAAAAGCATATAAGAGCCTAAAAATAATCTCCAAAAGCGATAGATATCTAGAAATTGTTTCAAAAAAAAGCTTGTACAACGATACCTTTGAACGCTATGCACGCGAGATTTTTGATCGTAAATTGAGATATTCAAATCGTGTAATGCCAGAGTATTTAAATTTACCTCGCTCATTCAATAGCCTTGAAACAAACCACCAAGAGTATTTTTCAAAGCCCTATAACCCATCGTCCATAATTTTTGGTGGTATCAACACGACTGATTTAATTATTTTTGCAAACGAAGTTCTTGAACAGACAAAAAATACAAAATTTATCAATATTATTTGGAGCTTATTTAAAAAAATTAATGCTGAAATACCTAAAGAATATGCCAGCTCTGGAATCGACCATTATGAATACGAATATCATGAATTGGCTAAAAAAGATTATTATAATCACAAAAAATTAATCTCATACATACCTTTTATAAGTAACCTTAATAAAGTTTTAAAGAATAAAAAAGTTACATTAGAAATTAACAATTTCTTTATACAAAAAAGAAATGGATATCACGACGCTTTATTTCTATTATTACCAAAAAATATTTATGAGGAATCAGGAAGAAATTACAGCCGCCTCAAAGAGAAATTTATAAATGCCTTTCTGAGATACAGGTTAGACCATGGCTATTACAAAAGTAATTACACTGATAACACATGGGAATACTATGGTTCACCTTCAAAATTAACTAACATCTTCAAACACATCTATATAAATGCAACAGACAAAACCAGGTCTTGGCTTGAAGACCTCGCAATTATAAAAACATTAGTTGATACTAAAGATCAATACGATAATGATTTAGCTCTTTCATACAGTGCTGATTTCAAAGACTATGAAGGATTATCGGTTGCGTTAAATTATCATCAAAAAAATCTTGGAGATACTTTTCTTAAAAATGTGCGTCAAAAATTATTAGACACTGGCAATGATCAAAAAAGGAATTACGCTCTAGACAAAAATATTAAATACATTTATAAAGATGAGCCCGTTTCTAAATTGACCTCAATTTTAGGTAATGCAGTTAAGTCGGATACTTTTGAACTTACAAAGAGAGCCATTAAACGTTTATCTCTTAATGATTTTGCTTATAACGCACCAGAAAATAAAGAGAATAAGTATCTTTCTAGCAAGTCATTTATGAAATCATTTAATAACTTTTGTATCTATTTTTATAATAAATGCAATGAAGAAAATACCAAAAACAAATTAAAAAAAGAAACATCACAATATGGATATCGAAGCTTTGATTATATAAGTTTCATTTACGGCTTAATTTTTTTTCATGCAGACAATAGCACTTACAAAAACACATATGAGAGTTTATCGCTAGAATCAAAATTAAAATATCTGGATTGCTTTGAATATATGTTTAAGTGGAATTCAAAAAGTGCTAAAAGATATTCTAAGCTATTAGATGATTTCAAAGCACTTAAACCAAATGAGTCTTATACATTAGTCAAAACTAGACTTAAAAATATTAAGTATCACAAACGCAATAAGAATAAGAGTTACAGTTATGCATGTGATTATGGTTTTCTTACTGATTATAAAAGCAAATCAAATACTATCTTGTTTAGTATTTTTTTGGATCATTTTGATGCAATAGAGATAAAGAAATTAATTCTTGAATGCCATGATTGTTTTGAAATGGATCTTGATAAATTTGGATATTTTTTACAATTTTTTAAAGCTTCAAGATTTCTATATTTAGGTGAGACAAATTTTGCTGGCGTTCAGCTTAAAAAAAATCATATAGGTAAATTAGATAAACTTAAAAGTATCTTAGATGAAGTACTAGATGACATAACTGCTGCTTATATGAAAAAGCATGACCTTAAGATAAAACAAAATTTACACATAGATAGTGAAATAATTAGCCTTGTTCCTGCACTGCAAAAACGAAAAAATCTTTTTGATGCTGATCCAAATAAACAATTGCTTGATTGGTGGTCAGCATGCAGGGACTTCAAATTATTTGTAGATGATAAAGAAATAATAAAACTATTTAATGCGTATCCTGAAGTTTATTTCAATGAACTCTGGAATATGCCTCATATGCTTTCGGTTGATAACTATTCGAAGATAAATAAAGATAAATTTTATCCACAACTCGAAAAAGAAATCAAAAAATTACTTTCAAGTCCAAAACTTAATATGAAAGAAATGAAATTCTTAGAAAAATTTGCACATTATTTAACTGATACGAATTCTGCACGTGTGCCCGTTGAATTTAAGCAGCTTATTGATAAATATATAATCCTTATAGAAAATTGGATATTTGATAAATTCATTACCAACAAAATAGACTATTCTTATCATGATCTCCTAGATTTAATTTTAAAAGATAATTGGTATAAAAATGAGTTCATCTTTAAGGATAGAAACTCTAAAGTCAAAAATCATTTAGTCAATTTACATAAATCCTGTAATAGTTTTAACGTTCAAAATGCAGTTTTCGAAAGACTATATAAAAAGAGAGATGCTATAAAATTTCTAGGAAAAAAATCTTACTTAAAAATAATAAATAGTTTATTTACTGTGATAGAAAATCAAACAAAAAAGACAGATATTAAAAAGATTTTTAAAAATGAATTTAACGATATAGATGAATTTGCCAGGATCGAAATACAAAAGATTTTCTTATCTAAAATTAAGTTAAATAAAAATGATATGAAAATAATGTTATCAAGAATTGATCGCCTTGCCTTCAATAAAACTAATTGTGATTTTTGTATTCAAAATAACCTTAACTTTTGGGGAAGGCTGGGCAAAATATATGAATAAATCAGAATTGATGGACATAATTAGCTCTCGAGGGGGAGAGGCACTGTTTCATTATCCAAAAAAATTTTTAGAAGATAGAGAGATAGTAATTTATGCATTAAAAAAACTCCGTTTTTTTAATGAACAAAGTTATTCGTATAAGCCTTTTTTATCTTTAATGCCTAAAGATATAAGAAAAGATAGAGAGATTGTTAACTTAGCAGTTAGTTTTGCTGCTTCAAATTACAAATATGTGCATAAAGATTTGAAAGATGATGAAGATATTTTGCTTAAAGCAATTAAAACTCAAAGAAGATATATTGATGATACGTATTGGGATGAAACTTATCCAGAGGAGCCTATATTTCATGCCTCATTGAGATTACAAAAAGATGAAAAAATTTTAGGAAAAGCAATCTATAAGAGTAGTAGACCATCATTACTATTGAAAGGCATTGATGATAAAAAACAACTAAAAATAGGAATGTCATATATAAAATGCTTAGGTTCAAATTATTTTAGTTTTGGTCGTAATACTCATGTTCCATACGAAGTACCATTAATAGATGCCTTCAATGCCTTCAATGACAAGATTAGATCCATACTAGAAGGTATTGGCCAAATTGGCATTGAACAATTTGAATCTTTAGAATTAAATTTAAAAAAGTTAATTCAAAATGATAAAGAAACTATAATTAGATTTTGTTCTAATTTTCCAGAAGCAACTCATACTTTTCAATACTATTTTAAAAAAAAGAACTCTGTGGAAGAAACCAGTGATGTATTATTATCACTAATAACTATAAATCCTAAATGCTATAAGTACATCCCACTATTTTATAGAAAGGATGAGAATTTTGTTATGCGCTGCATAGAAAGCAACCCAATGTGCTTACAATACTTAGCTCCAAAATATAAAAAAGATGAATTTATGGTGTTGAAAGCAATCAAGTTAAATCCAGAATCTTTTAAATTTGCAAAAAAATCCATTCAAGAAGAAAACCTTTTACCTACGATAGCATCCATACCCAATTTAAAATCTAATTTTGTTTTGAATGATCTTTTGGATGCTGATCTTTCGAGCCTGGGCTCAGTAGAAAAAATTAAGGTGTATGAATTTTTCAGAAATCGTACTGATGAAAAAGATATCTTTATTCTTGCAAAAGCAAAAAAACGATTACTTCTATAATTATATGCGACGCTATCTGTCGCAACTCATTTCTATAATTAATTACTTAATAAAGGAGTAATTATTATGAATTTTAAACATAAACCAGAAGTTCAATTAGAGCTACCAAATATAAACACTGACCACTATAAGCACATGACTGAAGAAACTGTATCTTTTCCATGGGCAGCATATAGCGAGTCTGAGATAAAAAGTTTAAGCTCTTGGGGTCCTCAACTTGAACTTGCTTATCAAGAATGGCGTTCGTAATGTCAAGAGAAACTCTTTCCATAGAAAAAATAATTAACAACATAGGTATAAATCCTAATTTAATAGGTAAGAAGGTTGTTTTTACTGGATCAATGGAGAGAACAAGGAACGAAGTAGAGACTCTTGCAGGATGTATAGGAATGATTCCACAAAAAGCTGTCTCTAAATCAACAGACTTAATTGTTTTAGGAGAAAATGCAGGACAATCAAAACTAAATACTGCCATGAAATTTAGCACTCCAATTGTTAAATTTACTAAGTTCATTAATACTATCTTAAAAATTCAAAAACACTTACTAGATACCCTGGAGATTGATTCGAGTAGGAATTTTGAATTTGTTAGCGAAGCAACACGAACGTTTCCATTTTTAATTAACTTTACTTCTAAAAGTTTTAGAAAATCTTTAATCACAGACTTTCCAGAATTATTAAAATTTGTTAATTCTGATTTATTAGACAATCTAACATTAGCTAAGTTGATTTCAGAAAATGGCAAAATCTTTTCTTTACTGCCTCAAGATAGAAAAGGGAATCTAAATTTAATTGAAGCTGCTTTATTTGCACAACAGAACCCTCAAATAACTTTATGTAAAAACTTATTGAAAGTACAAATTGATGTATTAAATTTAGATAAAGCCTCAAAAGAACAAAAAGAATATATATGGGATTGCTATAAAGGAAAACTAGATACCGATGATGTTATGGAGCTTGCAACAATTAAAGAAAGATTCAATTAATAACAATGATATTTACAAAAAAGGGTTTTCTTGGAACAAAAGTTATTGAACAACTATATGTTCTTTCACATCTCACTTCACAAACTTTTAATACTAGAGAATTAAGAATTCTTGATATACGAATCAAAGCTATTAGAGATAACACCTCTAAAGGCGATGAGTTATTTATAAAAGCAAAAAAACTAAAACTTTTAAATACAAAGAAAAAATTAATTGAATCAAAATATAAAAAATTAAGAGCTGAATGCTTAAAAAGGACAAAGGCATTAGAAAAAACCCTTACATGGAAGACTTTTATTTTTTTTTATTCTGTTGCAAATTATATTTTTCGTGGATACACCTATCCAATGCCTTTAAGATCTATAATTTCATCTCACAAGTTCATGGAAGGAAATATTTATTCTGATACTTCTTTAGTGACAGATGATTCATGGCCATTTAGTGAATCAGTTTTGTTTGAATCAAAAAAATTATGCTCTGAATTTTTAAATGGCAAGATAATAGATATTAAATTTCTAATTGAACACACAAAGTTTAAAGTTGCTAACTTAAATGAAATTGACACATCAAAGTCATTTCCGAGCTCTCCAGACAGATATATCGAAAGCCCAATAGATTTAAACAAGCATCTAATAAAAAATAGTGCTGCAACTTTTTTAGTTAGAGCTCAAGGACAATCTATGCTTGGTTCTGGTATTCTTGACCAATCAATTTTAGTAGTAGATAGAAGCATCAAACCTGAACATAACAGTATTGTGGTTGCAACGATAGACGGCGAATTTGTATGCAAAAGATTAAAACTCAAACCAAAGATATGTCTGATGCCAGATAATCCTAACTGTGCACCTATTTTTGTTAACCCTGGACAAGAGCTTGAAATGATTGGAGTCGTTACAACAATTATTAATAAACTATAAACCCCAGGTTTTTGCCCAGTATTTAAATTTGTAACTTTCTTTTTTATGAAATCCATCTGCACTAGCTGCATGTCTACTAATGAGCAATGCAATATCTTGAATTTTAGGATCGGTGATTAGTTTTGAGAAAGTATTCTTCTCCATTTCAGTGATACGCTTGCCTATAAATTTTTCTCTAGGCTTTAATTTTTTTGTAATATCTTTAATTAATAAAGATAAATCTTCGTTAATAAGCTCCCCATAGATATCGAGATATAATTTTTGAAGAATGGGTACTTCGGCAGCAAGTTGTGCTATTTCTTCATCAGCAATAATTTCGTCTTGAGCACATATGTACAAGGTAAAAAATATTACAGATTCTATAGAATTAATTTTAATTTTATTCATATAATTTAACCATTCTTTGGGAAATCTTTTTAAATTCATTTCTTAATGAGGCTGGCTTGATGACTTCTACATCGTCGCCAAATGCTCTAATCCACCATCTTAATTCGCTGTTATTAGTTACAGAATCTTCTACAATAATATATCCATCCTTTGACACATCGTAATCCATTGAGGTTGAAATAGGGGTTTCTTTAAGGTGTGCACCAGCAGCTTTTGAAAACTTTAATTTTATTTTGATATTCTTTTTTTCTACTTTAAAGCCTAATAAGTTTTTAGTAAGTTCAGAAACTTTTGCATTTTTATGGCAACTTGTTTGCTCTTGAACGATAGTAACTTTTTCAAATCGATGTAATGGCAAATAGGTTACTCCATCACGATTATCAAAAGAGCATATCAAATAACAGATTCTACCCCTGTTAACTATACCAGCAGGATGAAGCAGATATTCTTTGGCTTTATCTCTTCTTGGACTTCTATATTTTGCGATGATTGTATTTCCGTCCCATATCGATTTATGAATGGCTTCTAAGATTCCTTCTATAATTGTAGCTTGCTGGAGTTGAAAACCTTCATTAATTGTCTGAACCTTATCTTTCCATCTTCTCATTTTTGCAGAAGCATTTTCACTTAAAACTGCTTCAGCTTCTTTTAAATATGGTTTTATATCATCTAACGATGTATTTGGTAGCAATGGATTAAGATAAGTATAAGCAAGTTGAAGACATACCGCCTCTTCTGGACTCATTCCGGAATACTTTCTTGCATTTTTAGGCTGCCTAAAAGTATAAGGCTTTGAACTGTCATCAACTTCAATCATTTGTGGAAATTCATCTGGCAATCTTGCCAGATCTCTTTCGACAGTTTTTTTAGAAACATTTATTCCTGTTTGTTTAAGTTTGTTGTGAACATCTGTGATACTAAGAGGTGCTCTACTAACCATTGAAAGAATATTAAATCCTCTTCTAATAGCCTCTGTAGTGTTTGGTCTTGTCATTTTTTCAATGCGACTCAAATTGTCGTACATCAATCTTACTATAGCTATATTAAAAATAAAGGAGTTGAAATGAAAAAACTTACTATAAAAAAATTATCAGACTATCTTGGTAAAATTGTCGACAATAATATTCAATCATCTTTGATGATTTGGGGAGCACCAGGTATTGGAAAATCATCTGTTATAGAATCAGTAGCTAATGAGCATGATTTAGAATTAATAGATCTACGAATCAGTCAGCTGGCACCAACTGATTTAAGAGGAATACCGGTCCCAAAAGACGACAAGGCTTATTGGTACCCACCTGAATTTTTACCAACTTCAGGAAAAGGCATTTTATTTTTAGATGAAATCAATATGGCACCTCCCGCAGTTCAAGGTATAGCTCAACAATTAATTCTTGATAGAAAAGTTGGTAACTATAAAGTCCCGGATGGATGGTTTATTTGGAGTGCTGGGAACAGAAAAGAAGATTTTGCTGCAGTATTTGATATGCCTGCACCCTTGGCAAATAGATTTATGCATTTAGAAGTTAAAACAGGACTAGATGAATTTAAGAACTATGCACTTAAAAATAATATAGATGATCGCATTATTTCTTTTTTAAATTTTAGACCAAAATATCTTCACAAAATTGATAAAAATTCACCTTCTTGGCCTTCACCGAGAAGTTGGGATATTAGTAATAAACTTCTTCAAGCTAGTCTCGATTTAGACCCTGCTATTGGACAAGGTTGCGCAACAGAATTTAGGAGTTTTTGTAAAATTTATAAAAATTTACCTGATATACCAACTATTTTATCTGGTGATATGAGTCCTGAATTTCCTGAAGATCTCTCAGCAAGATATGCCTTAACATGTGCACTTGCAGTCCGAGCTAAAACAATAAAAGAAGTAGAAAATGCCTTTTTATATATTGACAAAAAAGGAGGTATGGAATGGCTTAGCCAATGCACCTATGACGTTTCTACTATTTGGAAAAGTTCAAAGAAATCTAATGAGCTTGTAGATATGATTATCAAAAATAAAAAACTCATGAATGTAGCTGATAGGTTACAAAAACTTCTTGCTGCTTAATTTATGTTCGACGAAATCATAAGTAAAACAAAGATACAGGTGAGACGTGAGTGTCAGTTTTTTGGCGCTTTAATGCTTTTTGCAACCATTAAGGAAAGTAAAAAAATTGATACAGCATGCACAGACGGTAAAGATATATTTTTTAATGAGGTTTTTTTAAAAAGTCTCAAGTCCTCAGAGCAAAATGCATTAATGCTGCATGAAGTTCTTCACATGGCTCTTCTTCATGTTCAAAGGAGGCAGTTTAGAGACCCAAAGATATGGAACATAGCAGCTGATATAGTTGTTAACGATTTAATTTTAAGAAATACTCCCTTTAAACTTCCCAAAGGAGCAATTATAGATAATTCCTATAAAGATAAATCTGTTGAATTCATATATGAAGCTTTATTAAAAAACAATAAATATAAAAAATATAATCTATCTATATCGGATATAGCCTCATCTGACAACAGTGCTGAAAATAAATTCTCAGAAGAGGAACAACAAGAGATTGCAAGTTATTGGAAAGATAAAATTCAGGTTCTCAAGAATTCTGATTTAACTGATGTAAGTTCAGGTCAAGGAAATATGCCAGCAGGCATGAGCCAAGAAATAGAAGTAATTTTAGAGCCAGAAGTTGATTGGAGGCATGCACTATGGAAGTATGTTGGAAAAACACCGGCTGACTTTGATGATTTAGATAGAAGGTTTCTATACAGAGGCCTTTATTTAGAAGGTTTATTGACGGAAGCCTTAGAGGTATCTGTGTGTATTGACACTAGCGGCTCAATATCAGGATCTTTATTGGATCAATTTCTTGGAGAGCTCAAAGGTATTTTAAGATCATATCCTCATGTTAAATGCGATCTATTTTTTGCTGATGCAGAAGTTGACGGACCTTATGAGATTCATTCAATAGAGGAATTACCTCCTTTAACTGGATTTGGAGGAACAAGCTTTGTACCTTTTTTTAATTATTTAGAAAAAAATGATAATAATTTATTAGGGACCCACAAAGTTTCAATATACTTCACCGATGGTTATGGTGATTTCCCAAGCAAAGAACCAAAAGACCCCACTATGTGGCTTGTATCTAAAGACGGACTAGAAACGAATAAATTTCCCTTTGGCGAAGTAGTGAGGATATCTACAGAAAGTTATTAAAAATGAAGATTAAAGTTAATGCAGAAATGTTCGGAAAAGCCTTTTATTTCACAGGCGGAATGTATTATTTTTATTACCCAAGAATAAATATTGTCCCATCGCACCTTGGTGGTGTAAATATTATTGCAACTGATGGAACGAGGTTGGTCATTTTCAATGATGAAAATGGAGAATGTAGTTCAAAAGGAGCTTCTATAGGGCCTGGCTTAGGTAAAGACGAAAAAAGTAAGTGGAATGAATTCATTAAAAATACCAGATTGGCGAGGAATTGTTCTAAAGACATAGATATTAAATTTTTTTGGAAAAGAGATAAGGAAATAGGAAAGGCTGTTTTTGATGGTCAAACATTTGAATTTCCAGTTGAAGTTCAAATAGAAAAGCCTGATATGCATCTCAAACATATAACAAATGGGATCAGACCAAAAAAGTTTGATGCTAAAGAAAAAATAGATATGTACAACTTTAAAATTTTAAAATCTTTACAACATTTAAATCTAAGGTCTTTAAAAGATAAAAGCAAAAAGAAATTTAAAGGACAGTTTTTTTCTGTTAACAAGGATAAAAATGGAATGCTCATAGCCACTTCAATGAACGTCTTTTTTCTTGCAATGCCTTTGCATAATGTGTTGTCTCCAAAAAATCTTTATGATTTATGGGCAGGCGCTTCAAATGCAGATGTGGACTTATTTGAAATTGCTTTAGCAAAAAAATCGATGATTGATTCAATAGAAGAACCATATGTCCAAAGTATTTTTCATGCATTTTCTACAATGAAGACAATCAAAAGAAGGAATAAAAGAAGGAATTAGTCAGAATAACAATATTTGTTGTGATAGGATTTAATTATGCCAAGGCACAGAGGAATATATAAACCTGAACATCCGGAACCATATGAGGTAAGTCGTTCACAAATTCAAAGCTTCATGAATTGTCCGGCATGTTTTTGGATGAGCAGGGCAAAAGGCATTAAATTTCCTGGTATGCCTGGATTTCTTTTAAATACAGCTACTGATACCTTACTAAAAAAAGATTTTGATAAGTATAGAGAATTACAGAAGCCTCACCCCTTTATGGTAAGAAATGGTCTTGGTCATTTAGTTCCGTATAAGCATGACGATTTTGAAACTTGGACTAAATCACTTCAGCTTGGTTTAAGAACTCTTCATGAACCAACAAATTTTCTTATTGGAGGAGGTCTAGATGATGTCTGGCACGATCCCAAAACTGATGAGGTTTTCATTGTCGACTATAAAAGTACTGCAGGAAAAAGAAATGAGGATTTAACAGCATTACAAGAAATTTCATTAGTTGGCGCCTACAAGGAAGCCTACAAACGACAAATGGATATGTATCAATGGATCATGAGACAAAATGGATTTAATGTTAGTAATACCGGCTATTTTGTTTATGTTAATGGAGATCAACATTTCGAAGACGGTATGCTTGAAGAAGACGTTGATAAAGCAAATATGAAGTTTGATGTACAGCTCCTTTCTTATGAAGCTGATGATTTATGGGTTGAACAAACTATCTTAGATCTAAAAGAATGCTTACTTCAAAAAGACTGTCCAAAGCATGCAGAGACAGGTTTTGGACCAAAAGGCGATAAACAATGTGAACAAGCTCAGCTCTTTGAAGGCATGAAAGAACACGGCCTTATTTAAATATTCGTAGATAAAACTTAATGCGACATATTCTGTCGTAATTTCACTTCATAATAAAGAATAAATAAAGGAAATAATTATGCAAACAATGCAAGGAAAAGAATTAGAAAAATTTATGGAAGATCTCGCTAGAGAAAATTTCAAAACCTATAAAAAATATGATTTTTTAGAAGTATCAAAGTTACTTGAAGATGAAGTAAAGTTTAGTCATCAGTTTGCTTACAATAAACAAGCAGGGAAATGTCAATTCAACAAGTATAAAAAGTACCAATCAAAAACAACTTATATATTAAATTTACAATTAATGATTAATGAAAATCTCAGGTATGCCTGCTGGGGACATTCATCAAGCTTCAATATTATAAGAAGGGATGTAAATTATGAGCTAATGATTACCTCCTTAGGACAAATCATTCCTAGTCACACTATTAGAACCAATTATAGAGATGGTGAATATAATGTTCTGGCTTATTGTGTCGATAGAAATGGAGATAGTATTTCGTTACAAAATAGAAAAAATATTGTTAAGAAGAAAATTACAATTAAAGATGGTTTTTTTGATGTAAAGTCGGTTCTTGAAGCGTCTGACGAGGTGTTAACTCTAGCAGGAGAAAAAAGATATGGAAATGTTATGTCCATTGACATGCATGACGAAAAATATCTTGAGATCCATCAAGAATTCTAAAAACAAAGGAGATAAACAATGAAAATACAAAAAAAAGAAACAAAAGAAATGCCAAACATAGGAGATATTAAAATTCTTAGCAAAAAATTAAGCGTATATGCAGAACAATCACTTGAGTGCGATAGAGTTATAAAAGATGCTCAATTACACAAAGAACTATGTATGGAGAAGCTTAAAGAAGCACTAGGAAACCATTCCTATGGGAGGCTTGGACCTTATTCTCTAAATTGGGGATTTACAAATTACAAAGCACAACCTGAAAAAGTAGTGCCTGCAAAAGCTGCCAGAACAATCAGAAAGAAAAATATAAATATTAAGAAATGTTTATAACAACAAAACAAAACTGCCCAGCTTGTTGTTACGATGCTGTTTGTAAGAAAAATCATTATCTTAAAGAATTTAATCAAAAATATTGCATGCAATATCCTGATGACTTTTGTCATAGTAAATGGAGAACCTATGTTCCATATCTTTTAGTTACTCCGAACAACGATAAACATTTTGTAAATTTTAAAGAGAGCTTAGGCGTAGAAAAACTAGATAAATATAGTGAGGCATTATTAGAGTATTTTAATTACAGAGATCTTGATATATGGGAAAAGGCTCTTTATTTGGGAAAAAAAGACACATTTAAAGGATTGTGTGAATTTTTTTGTCAAAAAGATGAACACAGATATAGAAGAGCGGAATTACCACCTTATGATGAAAATTGGTCAGATTGCTGTATACCTTTTTAAAGGCGATATGACTTTAGTTTTTACTTATAAAAAACAATAAGATCAATTAAAAATACAAATCTATTGCTTCATAAGATTAATACTGTATATTTATACATACATAAATTTTTCATAAATTTATTCAAATTACGAGGAAAGAATGATT
>CENF01009935.1_pt1 | contig 17854 bp, 16 predicted proteins | sample 361291 | NCBI WGS metagenome assembly CENF01 (sample SAMEA2619399, study PRJEB7988) | marine metagenome | isolation source: saline water (ENVO:00002010), including | reverse complement strand
CCGTATTTTCTACACATTTCACCGGTAACTCCACGCTCTCTCAGAAAATTTCGTGCTTTCTGTGCAGGTTTGTTACTCATATCTAATAGACGTTCTTGGAATATGTCTGATGCATTTGTTACGGCTTGAAAAAGGTCTTTGCGTTTGTCTTCTCCTCCAGTGCCGCCTACCCAATCATTTGTTTCCGGTACGATTCCTGCGCGATCAGCTAACCTTTTTACGGCTTCATTAAAATCACAATTTTGGACTAGTTCAATAAATTTGAATATGTCGCCGCCCTCGCCACAGCCGAAACATTTGAAAAATTCCTTTTGCACGTAACATGAAGGAGTTTTTTCATTGTGATTTGGGAGTGGGCAATTAAGTTTAATTTTCCCTGGACCCGCATTTTTAGTGTCGCCGAAATCCCCTGCGACAGTTGTGAGGTCAGTTGTATCCCTAACCTTTTCTATAAATTGCCTACTCCAGCCCATGAGTAGAACATACACGAGAAGTAGGACGGTATCTCATCGGCGGTTATTGATTATTTAAGCGACTCCTGAGCGCCAACCAAACGTGCGATTGGAATACGAGGAGGAGAGCAACTTACGTAATTCACACCAGATCTGGCTAGAAAACGAATTGACGTTGGATCTCCTCCGTGTTCTCCGCATATCCCAATTTTGATTTTAGGGTTAACTGCTCTGCTGCTGTTTATTGCTTCTTGGACTAGCTTTCCAACACCGAAAGCGTCTAACTGTGCGAAAGGGCTTTCTTGCAAAATATCCATTTCGATATATTTTTTAATCACACTTGCCTCTACGTCATCCCTGCTAAATCCATATGTCATTTGGGTGAGGTCATTAGTCCCGAAACTCATGAAGTCTACAAGAGGTGCTAGATCTCCTGCGATGAGAGCAGCTCTCGGAGTTTCAATCATCGTCCCTAAAGGGATATTGATAGGAGCGTCCTTGATTTCTTCTCGTATCCATCCCAATGTTGTCTCAAGTTCTCCCTTGATTGAAACTAGCGGAACCATAATTTCAATTACTGGATTTCCAGAGGCTTCCAGTCTCTTCTGGACTGCGGAGATGAGTGCACGAGTTTGAGCTCGGTATAAATTCTCCGTAACTAGGGCTAGGCGTACTCCACGTAATCCAAGCATCGGATTCTGTTCGTGACTGTCTTCTAGGAATTCATGTAATGGAGCGTCTAAGAGCCTGATTGTCACTGGCTTTGAGTCCATTGGTTCAAGGACATTTATAAAGTCTTGTGTTTGTATTGTAATGAGTTCCTTGAGCGCGTCGTTTTGGGCCTCATGATTTTCTGCTATCAAGAATTTCCTGATCACTGGAAGACGTTCTCCTAGAAACATGTGCTCTGTTCTACACAACCCGATACCGTCGGCTCCAGCTTCTGCGCTTTCGGTAGCCTCTTCGCGCGTATCAGCATTTGCGCGAACGCCAATTCGGTTGTAGCGCACTTGGTCACACCAGTCTAAAAGTGTTGATAGCTCAGAAGGGGTTTCTGGTTTCGAGATGTGTATTGCTCCGGCGTGGACTTCACCCGTCGTTCCATTAATTGAAATTTCTGATCCTTCATTGATAGTTAAGCCACCTATGTCTATTGACGATTCGGCCACATTTAGTTCGGCAATGCCGCAAACCGCTGGCAATCCTAAACCTCTAGAGTAGATGGCAGCATGGCTTGCGAGCCCACCGTGCGCAGTGGCTATGCCTGAGGACCATCGCATACCAGGTTCGTCTTCTGGACCTGTTTCCATTGCGAACATTATTGCTTCTTCGCCAGCGTCCACTGTTTCAAGGACGGCATCTACACTTAAGCAAAGTTTGCCGGTGGCCGCTCCAGGAGACGCAGCAATTCCTGTGGCGAGAGGTTCTCTTTCTATCTCATCTGCAGTACTGAAAAGAACCTCCATAAGGTCTTGTGGGTCAACGTTGTTTATAGCTTCTTCTGTGCTTATATCATTGTTCTCAGCTTTGGTAACTGAAGTGACAATTTTGTCGTGTCCGGTCAAGTTGCTACCTCTTGTTAGGTTAGGCGGTCACCCAGATAGGTAACTAGTTGATCAATAGCGATTCTGTCTTGCTGCATTGTGTCTCTGTCGCGAATGGTGACCGCTTTATCGTCGATAGTGTCAAAATCTATTGTCACGCAATACGGTGTTCCAAGTTCATCTTGGCGTCTGTACCGTTTTCCTATATTTTGAGTTTCATCGTAGTCCGTCATCCACTTTGCTTTAACTAAATCGAAGACTTCTTGCGCTATCGGGGTTAGCGTATCTTTTTTTGAAAGAGGCAGGATCGCTACTTTGTAAGGGGCGATTCGTTCATCGAATCGCAGAACAGTGCGTAGGTCGTCATTAACGGTTTCTTCATCGTATGCTGCAAGGAGGAATGCCATCATTGAACGAGTTGCACCTGCGGCTGGCTCTATTACATGGGGGACATAGTGTTCGCCTAGGTTTTGATCAAAGTATGTGAGTTTCTCGCCTGAGTGGTCTGAGTGCTGTTTGAGATCATAATCCCCTCGGTTTGCAACTCCTTCTAGTTCGCCCCATCCCCATGGGAACATGAATTCTATATCGCTTGTTCCCGAGCTGTAGTGACTCAATTCGTCTGCGTCATGTGGGCGAAGCCGTATCTTGTCCTGAGGAATACCTAAATTAAGGTACCATTTCATTCGCTCTTCGCACCAGTATTCAAACCATTTGTCTGCTTCATCCGGAGGGACGAAGTATTCCATCTCCATTTGCTCAAATTCTCTTGTTCTGAACACAAAATTTCCAGGAGTAATTTCATTTCTGAAGCTTTTCCCTATTTGAGCTATACCAAATGGAGGCTTTTTCCTTGCAGTCTCTTGAACAAGTCTGAAATTTGTGAACATCCCTTGAGCTGTTTCTGGCCGAAGATAGACGTCATGCCCTGCACCTTCAACCGGTCCGGCATGAGTTTTGAACATCAAGTTAAAAGCCCTAGCTTCTGTAAAACTTCCTGTTGCTCCGCAGGCAGGACACGTGTTTAAGTCCTCTAATTGGTCTTCTCGGAATCGTTCGTTGCACTCTTTACAGTCGACAAGTGGGTCTGAGAAGTTCTCAAGGTGCCCTGATGCCTCCCACACAGCAGGCGGTGACAAAATCGATGCGTCAATTCCTACAACATCATGGCGTAATTGAACCATTGATGTCCACCAAGCATCTTTGACGTTGCGAAGCAAGAGTGAACCTATCGGTCCGTAATCGTAGGTAGACCTAAATCCCCCATAGATGTCTGCAGATTGAAAAATAATTCCTCGTCTTTTTGAGAGGTTTACAATTTTTTCCATTAAGGAGTCAGGATTTTTTTCTTTTTCCATTTGCAAAATAGTAACTGAGCTTTCGGCGTGTGAAGTGATATTCAGAGAATCTTTATAAAAATCTCAAACTCTCATCATAAAAGGTTGCTACTTTTAGGTCCTTAATATTTTCGTTGACTTGATTTTTCGCTCAAGAAAGTACTCTATTGCTGTGGATGCTATTGCATCTATTTCTTTCGTAGCTCGTGATTCTGGTGTGTTTAATGCTTTGGCTAATTCGCCCCCCAGTATGTTCTGAAGGAGATTGATTGCTTCGGGTGAGATTTGTATGCCTTTCTTGTGTTGCTGGCAAAGAAGACCTCCTTCTGATGGAGAGAAACTCACCAAGTTTGTTTCATCGCATAGGACGCATTGATTAACTTGTGGATCACTACCTTCTAGAGCCATTAACTTTAGAAAAAAACTTGGTACCAGCAATGGCGAATTTGCTTTCTCAAGAGAGTGCAGAGCACGCAGGAGCATAACATGCATTTCCGGAGCGGGTTCATCGGGTAATGCGACTTGGTCGACTGCTTCAAGCAGAGCACTGGCTTTAGCTAGCCGTTCAAAGTTGTCTCGTATTTTAGGGAAGTACGTTATAGTCTCGACTTGCGTTATGAGTGCTAGCTCAGATCGACCTATGTGGAGTTGTATCGCTATATGGGATGTTTGCTCAAGTCGAGATCCGAATTTACTCTTTGTTTTTCTCACTCCCTTTGCCACTGCCCTTACCATTCCTTTATCAGGAGTAAGGAGGACTATTATTCTGTCTGCTTCACCTAATTTGTATGTTCGTAAGACTATTCCTTCTGTTCGATGATATTTAGTCATAGATCCCCGAATCTTCGTGCTCGACTTTGATATTCTCTGATAGCTCGATAGAAACTTTTCTTTTTGAAGTCTGGCCACATTTCGTTGAGGAACAGTAGTTCACTGTATGCGGATTGCCAGATCAAAAAATTAGAGAGTCTTTGCTCTCCCGATGTTCTTATAACAAGATCAGGATCTGGCATTTTAGGACTGTAGAGATAACGAGTTATCTGCTTTTCAGTTATCTTTATTGGGTCTTGGTTCTCTTCAAGCATGCATCGTATGGCATCTACTAATTCTGCGCGCCCGCCATAATTAAATGCAATGGTGAATGTAAGTCCGGTATTATTTTTTGTTAGCTCTCTAGCTTCGTTCATATCCCTGAGCAAACTTTGAGGTATTCTCCAATTCTCGCGCCCTATAAACTGGATTCGAACATTGCGTTCGTGTAGCTGATCTCTTCTTTTTCTTATTGTTTCTCTATTAAAGTTGATTAGGAAACGGACTTCCTCTTTCGGTCTTTTCCAATTCTCGGTAGAAAATCCGTATGCCGTGAGCCAGGGGATATCCAATTCAATTGCGGCTTCAACGCATTCAAATAAAGCTTTTTCTCCCTGAAGGTGCCCCTCTGTTCGAGGGAGTAATCGTTCTTGAGCCCAACGCCCGTTTCCATCCATAATTACCGAGACGTGGTTCGGTAGCGATTTAGGGTCGATGTTTAATTTCTCTATTTGTTTGTGTGTTAATTTCTTTGTGACCACATTAAAAAGGTATCTCTCTGAAAGACTAATATGGTGTATGAGCCAGCACTTGTGTAACTACATGTATCCACCTTTTCAGGGGGAGGTCGCTATATGTTGTCTTCATGGCTTCAAGTCAGCGCGATTGGGCGAACGATGTGAGATATTACCATGGCAAAGGCCAGGCCCCGCGTCGCTCAATTCAGTTTCCTTTCTTTGGCTTATGCATTATTTCGCTGGCAGTTTTAACTGTCGCTACCCTTGTTGTTGAGTTCTCATAATGCAATAAGTCGACTCAATACCCTAGTCGCTCAATTTCATCAGGTTTCTTTTGCCAGTTCTTGTCAACATTAACTTGTAGCTCTATGTATGCCCCATCAGCAAGTTGCTTTCGGACTTCTGTTCCTACTCGCTTCAGGTTCTCGCCTTTATGGCCTATCACTATACCTTTCTGACTTTCTCTCTCTACTAGTATTTCTATTCGGATACGAGGCCATTCCCACTCTGTAACCCTTGTAGCTATTGAGTGTGGAATTTCTTTTTGCATAATTCTTAACAGTTGCTCTCTTACTAGTTCGGCTACATAATCACGGTCTGACATATCTGTTATTTGCTCTGCGGGGTAGAACATAGGCCCCTCTTCAGTTAAACCGAATAGGTGCTCTATTAGCAGTGATAGTCCTTCGCCGTTCTTGGCTGAGACGGGAAAGTACTCAGCAAAATTAAATGCCGATGCTTCTATGAGTCGCTCCGCTATTTGAGGCTTCTTTGCTTTGTCACATTTATTGACGAGCACAATTGTTTCAGGTCCTAGTTTCTCAGCGATAAACCTATCGCCCGGCCCGATTGGAGATGTAGCATCAATGACAAAGCAGACGATATCTATTTCTGACAATGTTGATACAGCTTTTGTATTAAGTCGTTCACCTAACGTAGTTCGTGGTTTATGAATGCCTGGAGTATCAACAAATACGAGTTGTGCATCTGAGCGATGAAGGATTCCGCGAATCTTGTGTCGAGTTGTTTGAGGTTTATTGGATGTTATAGCTATCTTCTCACCGCAAATTTTATTCACAAGGGAGGATTTCCCGACATTAGGTCTCCCCAATACGGTAATGAATGCTGATTTGTATGCCGGCGGGTTCATCGGGTTATTGATTTGTGAATTCATTCGCTGGTTGCCTGTGCTGGTGTGAATAGCACACGTGCTATTCGTCTGCCCTGTACGCGCTCAACGAGGAAGTGATGTCCGTTAAGTTCTACTGTTTCACCGATCTGCGGCACATGTCCGAGTGTGTTGAAGATGAGGCCACCTACGGTACTCCAGTCTCCCTCGGGTAGGTCTATATCGAGAATTGCATCTAGATCATCTAAGTTTGCTCGCCCGTTAACTCGTAGATTGCCATTATTTAGTCGCTCTATCATCGGTGGCTCTACATCAAATTCATCTACTATTTCGCCAACAACTTCTTCTATGAGATCTTCAAGAGTCACTAGTCCAGCAGTCCCTCCATATTCATCAATAACGATTGCTATGTGGGACTTTTCTGTTTGCATTTCTCTTAGCAATTGGGATATTTTTTTTGATTCGGGGACAAAAATAGGGTGTCTCATAATTTGGTTCACTGACTGAGACTTATCGCCGTCTCTTAGAGCTTTCATAAGTTCTTTTGAGTATACGATTCCCACTACATCATCAATATTTTCTTTAAATACCGGTAACCTACTGAATCCTTTTCCTATGACAAGGTCTATTGCTTCTTCTATAGTTGCGTGTTGATTGACGGCGACAATATCAGGGCGTGGGATCATGACCTCATGAGCAACTGTGTCCCCGAATTCGATTACTTGCTCAATAAGGTGCCGTTCGTCTTCATTGATCGCGTCGCTTGCTGCTGCTTCCTCCGCAAATGCTAATAGCTCTTCTTCTGATACTTCTCCATCCGTGAAACCATTTGGAAGATCAGCACCGACCATACGAACTACACCGTTTGCTACCCACCTGAGCGGAGCTATTTTTGATAGTACCTTCACCAAAGGAGCTGTTCGAGTGGCACTTCTATCAGGGTGAGCTAGGGCCCAACTTTTAGGGAGAGCTTCTGAGAGCGCAAAGAGGACGAGTAGTTCCGCAACAAATACGATTGCTAGCTGCCATGCTCCCCAATGCTTGAGGACCAATCCAGCTACCAGAGTCGCTGCTCCTATTTGGCAGGCTAGGACCACGAAAAGGATAGGATGCAGAACGTGCTTTCTTCTATCGATCAGGTCACGTAGAATGAGCGCCCCTTTCCTTCCTTCTTCAGCAAGGGCTTCAGCTCTAGCTGAGCTGACTCGAGTGATAGCTGTTTCTGCTGCGGCTAATAGCGCAGCTGCAGCTATCAGCAGAACTAGGGCAAGTAATCCGATAATTTCTGTTTGGCTCATAATGAATACAATTCAGATAGTAATTGCTTTTCTCTTCTCCTCATAACCGCTTTCTCTTCAGGTTCGGCATGGTCGTAACCCAAAATATGAAGCACTCCGTGTAGCACAAGGAGAGCTATTTCTTCTTCGAATGTTTTATTTTGAGCCTTTGCGTTCTCTTTCGCTTTTTCTGGACAGATAATTACATCTCCAAGCAGCAAAGGGGTATCTGTTTCAGAAATCTGAAATGGGTCTATTGGAAATGCGAGCACATCTGTTGGTTCGCTTTTCCCTAGATATGTTTCATTTAATTGTTCTATGACTTGGGAATCGACGAATATCAAGTTGAGTTCTCCGATTTGAACCCCTTCAGCTTGTAATGTCCGGAAAGCTAAATCTCTCCACTTCTTTATATCTATAGACCCATCGAGGTGATCTTCGGAAATTTCCGAATTTACGATAACATTCAAGTTTTTGTACTACTTTCTGAACGCTGATCGTATGCGTCAACTATGGCCTGCACGATTCGGTGGCGAACAATATCTTTACTATTCAGGTGTATGAAGGCTATGTCATCTATCCCTCCGAGTATCCCCTCAAGCTCCCCTAATCCTCCTCGGCCGCCTGTTACGTCAATCTGGGTTAGGTCACCCGTGACGACTACACGAGAACCAAAACCGATTCTTGTCAGGAACATCTTCATTTGTTCTGGCGTAGTGTTTTGCGCCTCGTCAAGAATAACAAATGCGTCATTGAGAGTTCTTCCCCTCATGAATGCTAAGGGTGCGACTTCAATTATTGCTTCGTTTAGGAATCTTTCTACAGTCTCCAGCTCCATCATGTCATAGAGTGCGTCATAAAGTGGACGGAGGTACGGATCAACTTTTGCCATAAGGTCACCGGGAAGAAAACCAAGTCGTTCTCCTGCTTCTACAGCTGGTCTGGTAAGAACTATTCGTCTGACTTGCTTTTGTTGCAGAGCTTTGACGGCCATGGCGACTGCAAGCCAACTCTTGCCTGTTCCTGCCGGACCGATTCCAAACGTTATGACGTTCTGACCAATTGCTTCGATGTATTTTTTTTGTCCGGCTGATTTTGGGCGTATTGTTCGGCCGCGTACTCGGAGAATATCGGTGCCGAAAATATCTGAGGGTTTTTCGTCTGCGAGAACCATATCTATAGACCTTCCAAGGCTTGTGGCGTCTATCACATGTCCTTGTTCGAGCAGAGCTACCATTTCTTCGAAAAGGGCGCCTACCTTAGGAGCGCTAGCACCCTGAATTGATATCTGATTACCACGTGCATGTATTGTTGCATCAGGGAAGGCAGCTTCAATTGATTTGAGATGCAGATCTCTTTCTCCAAAAAGCCCCGGCATAAGATGATTGCCTGGGATACTTATTTTTACTGTCGATTCAGTCATTGCTGTGTCTAGCGTATTCCACTGTCGTGCCAATGCCAAGATAATTTTGAAGTTCCTTTTCTTTAGCGAAGTTCATGATATATCTATGACAATTTTGCCGACGTTGAGATTCTTCTCCATCCTCGTATGCGCTTCTGCTATCTTTTCAAACGGAAAGACCGAATCTATTACCGTCTCAAAGCAACTGTTAAAGTCTGAAAGTAAATGACCGGAAAACTTTTGTGTTAAATCTATCTTTTCTTGTAACGACCTTGACCTAAGAACTGTGCCGATCAGTGTTATCCGTTTTCGCAGGAGTGCCCCTAAATCTAGTTCCGGTTTTTCTGATCCCATTAAGCCGACTTGGACGATGATGCCTTTCGTAGATATCGACTTAATATTACGTTGCAAATAACTGCCACCTACTAAGTCAATTATTACGTCTACACCTTTTCCTTCTGTCCAGGTTTGTATCGCTTCTACAAAGTCTTCCTGCTGGTAATCAATTCCTTTGTCAGCGCCGAGTGCGATGCAGGATCTGATTTTTGCTTTAGATGCGGTTATCGCTACCTTAGCCCCTAGTCTTTTAGCAATTTGTATTGCTGCTGTCCCTACTCCTGAAGCACCTGCATGTATGAGACACGTTTGACCATTTTGAAGTTGCCCCTTATCGGAAAGGGCATCATAGGCAGTTAACCATGCTTCGGGGATCGCCGCAGCTTGTTGCATGTTTAGATTTCGTGGAATCGCCATGACTTGCCTGTGATGAATTGCCAGACGCTCTGCATACGCTCCTGAAGTTACGATCCCCATTACCGGATCACCGATACTGAAACCGATAGCTTCGGAACCTATATCTTGGACTGTTCCAGAGAATTCAAGACCGGGAATTTCATATTCGCTTGGAGGGGCCGGGTAAAGTCCCATTCGTTGGAGGATGTCAGCTCGATTCAATGCGGTTGCGTGCACTTTAATTAGGAGTTCCTGAGCTTCTGGTTGTGGTTCTGGCACTGACTTTAGGCCCAGTTCTTCCACGCCACCATACTTTTCTAATACAACAGCTCGCATTTTTATTTCTTCAATTCCTCTGCGCGTGCGCGTAGTTCATATTTGAGAACTTTTCCTGAAGCGTTAAGTGGAAGGTTATCAACGAAAGCTATTCCGCGAGGGCATTTGTAGTTGGCCATCTCTTGCCTACACCACTCTATTATTTGATCCGCTTCGGGAGTTTCTCCAGCAGCTGGCACAATAAAAGCGAAACCTACTTCACCCATTCTCGTATCAGAGGTACCGACTACCGAGACCTGTCCAATTTCTGGATGTTGGAGCATTGTGGCTTCAACCTCAGCGGGATAAACATTAAACCCACCATTGATGAACATATCTTTCTTCCTATCAGTTATTGCAATATTACCTTCATCATCCATCACCCCTATATCACCTGTAAGTAACCAACCGGTTTCTGTAATCGTCTCAGCAGTCTGGTCGGGGTCGTCCAAATAACCCACCATAATGTTGTACCCCTTTACAGTTATTTCTCCAGGTTGACCCCTTTCAACTTCTTTGCCATTGTCATCAATTATTTTGATTTCCATTCCTGGCATAGCTCGACCGGATGTTTTCGCAATTGTTGCTGGGTTATCGTCATGGCGGCACATGGTTGCGAGACCTGACCCCTCTGTCAGCCCGTATCCAGTGACTATTTTTTCAAACCCTAACCTTTCTCGCATCTGTATTATCATTTCAACAGGTATTGCTGCGGCGCCGGTGACAGCGAGTCGCAATGTTGTCATATCAAATGTTTCTAAGTCGGGATGATTTAATATGGTTTGGTAAATTGCAGGCGGACCGGGAAGCATCGAGATCCTGTCTTGGGGCACTCTTTCCATTACTTGCTGAACATCAAAAACAGGGTGTGGAAGAATACAGGCACCCTTCATTAAACAAGCAAGAATGCCTGCATTGAGTCCAAATGAATGGAAAAAGGGATTCACGATCAAATACCGATCTTTTGCTTGTAGACCAATAATCTCCGCCCAATCGTTGTAGCCTCGGACCACAGCTGAATGCTTTAACATTGCGCCCTTGGGTGCTCCGGTTGTCCCACTTGTGAACATGATATGGCATAGATCCTCGCCGCTTACGCTCTCTGCTCTTTTTTGAACCTCTGGGAGTCTGGATTCTGTTGCTCTTTGAAGGAAATCGCTAAAAGAAGTTGTTCTTTGATCTGTGCTTCCTTTGAGAACTATGATCTCCTGCAATTTCTCTTCAACATCTGTCCCTTGTAGCAATTCCACATAGTTAGTTTCTAGAAAGTCTGTAACTGTGAAAAGCAACGAAACGTTTGCTTTAGTCATCACATAGGATGCTTCTTTACCTTTGAAGCGAGTGTTAATAGGCACTAGGACTCCTCCTGCTATGTGTACTCCTAGCGCCGCTATGACCCATTCCCACGTATTTGGAGCCCAGATCCCAACTCTATCTCCTGCTTTGAGACCTGTTTCTATGAGAGCATTCGCTGACTTATAAATTTCAGTTTTTAGTTCGACAAATGACCATTGGAACTCTCCATCGACGAGAGCTTGATTGAATCCATATTCCTTGGCTGCGTAATTGATTAGTTCAGGGATTGTTCGCCATGGTGCTTCTTCCATAAGCGTTTAGCCTATAACGTCTTTGAAATCAGAGCGAACCGCTTTCCACCGTTATTGAAGTCCGCCATAGGTTCCGCCCGCTACTGGTATTGCTGCGCCGGTAATGAAGTTCGCTTGTTGAGAGCATAAGAACGCTGCAATTTTCCCAAAATCATCTGCTGAGCCTATCTTTTGAGCTGGGACTGTTTGTGCGAGGTCTTCCATATTCTCTTTTCCATAGACTTCCAGAACACGATCTGTTGCATGTAATCCGGGTTGTATTGAATTTACTGTTACCCCATCGGGAGCAACTTCTAATGCCATAGTTTTGAGAAATCCGGTAGCACCAGCTCTGGCTGTATTTGAGAGCATAATGTTTGGGATCGGTTGCCGAACAGATATAGAGGTTATAGCTAATATTCGACCCCACTTCTTTTCCTGCATGTCGGGAACAGTTTCTTTGCACATTGCTACAACAGACATGAGATTCAGTTCGATTGCTGATAAGTATTGGTCTACATCGGTTGATGCGAAGGTGCCGGTCGGGGGGCCTCCAGCATTTGTTATTAGAATGTCGATAGTCGTCCCAAGTTGTGATTTTGCTTCTTTAATGAGAGCTTGTGATCCATTGACGGTTGATACATCGGCGATAATCGGGAGTGAGTTCGGTATCTTGCTTGCAGCTTGCATCAACCGTTCTTCGTCCCTTCCAGATATTACGGTTTTGCAACCTGCTTCTGCCAGTGCAAGCGCTGAGGCAAAACCTAACCCAGCTGAAGATGCTGAGACCAATGCGACTTTGCCTGATATACCTAAATCCATATAGATAGATAGTAGTCGTTCAATGTGTTTCTTATGCTTTTTCCGTCAAAGGGTTAGTTCTCTAGTGCTCTCTGGAGAAGAACTTTAGCTAAGCTTCTTCGGTATGGTTCGTTTCCATGTATATCTGTTGGCGGTGTAAGCCCTGAATCCGCTAATTCGGCAACTTCTTCGGCTGAACCCCCAGACTTTAGAGCATTTTCTGCTTCTACTGCTCTGACTGGAGTAGACCCCATATTCACCATTCCGATGCCTGGATTACTTCCAGCCTGCACTGCACAGCCAACTATTGCCCAATCTTGAGCTCGTCGGTTGAATTTTTGGTATGACCAGCTTTCTCCTGTAAATTTCGGAATAAGGATTTCGGTTAGGAGTTCATCCTCTTTGACTTCTGTTTCCCAAAAGTCGGTGAAGAAAGCGTCCGCTTCTACTGTTCTGTCTCCCGAAGTTCCTGAAATCACTAACGTAGCTCGTGTAGCGAGAATTGCAGCTGGGAGATCAGAAGCAGGGTCGCCGTGACATAGCGAACCCCCGATGGTTCCTCGGTTCCGTACTTGAGGGTCCCCGACATGGCTCGCTGTGTGGGCAAGCAATGGAATGTGTTCTTTCAGAAGGTCGGACTGTTCTACATGTCGATGCTTGGTGAGGGCGCCGATAGCTATAACGTCACCTTTGTCTTGAATATATGAGAGGTCATCAATTGCCCCGATATCTATGAGAACTTCGGGTGTGGCTAGTCTCAACTTCATTAGCGGAAGTAGTGAGTGTCCTCCAGCTAGCAATTTTGCTTCATCTCCGTATTCAGCCAATAAAGATAAAGCTTCTTCTTTTGATTGTGCTGGCTTGTACTCAAACTTTGCCGGAATCATGTAGTTTCCCCTATCTGTACTGGAATTCCATCTGGGTTTTCTGCTGCCCATTGAACTGAACGGACGATCATTTCATATCCTGTGCATCTGCAGAGATTTCCCTCCAGATTTTCTCGTATCTCCTCTTCAGTCGGATTGGGTATCTCTTCAAGCAGTGCTGTAGCTGCCATCAACATTCCTGGGGTGCAATATCCACATTGCAATCCATGTTCTTGCCTGAAACCTTCTTGGACTGGAGTGAATGATCCGTCTTCATTTGCAAGACCCTCAACAGTAGTTACTTCATGGTTATTGGCTTGCACTGCGAGCACTGTGCAGGATTTAACAGCATCTCCATCAAGTAGCACGGTGCAAGCCCCACAATTTGAGGTGTCACAGCCTATGTGTGTACCCGTCAACCCACATTCTTCACGTATGAAATGTACGAGCAATGTTCGGGGATCAACTGGTTTATCATATTTAATTCCGTTGATGTTTATTGTTGTTGGATAGCTCATTTGGATCCTCCTTGGAGTATTTCCCAGATCTTCTGAGGTGTTGCTGGCATGTCAATATGAGTAACACCCAAGTGCCTTACGGCGTCAACGACTGCATTCATCACTGCTGGAGGTGTCCCTACGGACCCCGACTCTCCAATTCCTTTCGCCCCCAAAGAGTTATTCGGGTTCGGAGTATTTATCCTGCCTGATTTATATGAAGGCAGATCAGGTGCTCCTGGCATGAGGTAATCAATAAACGTTGCGGTCGTGGGCTGCCCATTTTCGTCGTAGCTAAATTCTTCGTATAGGGCTTGTGCGATACCTTGAGCAACTCCCCCATGTACCTGCCCTTCAGCCAGCAGTGGATTAATGACAGTTCCACAGTCATCCACAAGATACATGTCGCGAATCCTTGCATCGCCTGTTTGCCTGTCAATTTCTATTACACACGCATAGGCTCCTGAAGGAAAACTAAAATTCGGCACTTCTTGGAGGATCGTCGTATCAAGGGAACCAGGGTCCATATCCTCTGGGAGTTCTAAACGTTGGTAGCTAAAGGTAGCTACTTCGGCCCAAGTAAGGCTTTTGCTTGGGGTCCCTTTGACAAAAAGGTTTCCATCAGAGACTTCAATATCCTCAGGGTTTGCCTCGAGTTTATGCGCTGCTATTGATTTGGCACTCTCGACGATCTTAAGTGATGCGTTTTTGACACCTTCACCTCCTACAGCAACTTGTCGAGATCCCATTGTTCCGATCCCTTGGGGAATAGTTGCAGTATCACCATGCCGTACAGAAATTTTGTCAAAGTCGATACCAAGATAATCGGAAGCAATCTGGGCAAAAGTGGTCACAGTTCCTTGCCCATGCGGGGACGCTCCGGTGTAGATAATCGCAGATCCATCAGGTTGGATTCGGATTTGGACCGATTCCCATGACCCAAGATGTCCAAATCCTTCGAGGGAACCCGGAGGGCCAAATCCAGCGATTTCCAGCCAACTGGAAAACCCTATCCCTAAAAGTGGTTTCTCAGAATTCTCTCTGTTTGTAGCCTGCTCTTCTCTTAGGCTTTGGTAGTCCATTATGTTAAGCAGTTCGTCTAAGGCTCCTTCAAAGTTGCCGCTGTCATACACTGCAAGCTCAGAATGGGTTGGGTAGGGGAAACTGTCCTTAGGAATGTAGTTTTGTCGACGCACCTCTGTGGGATCCATATCAAGTTTGTATGCGATATGGTCCATTGCTCTCTCTATGAGATAAGTTGCTTCAGGTCGCCCTGCTCCCCTATAAGCAGCAATAGGTGTTGTGTTCGTTAAAACATTTCTCCACGCAATAGAAACATTTGGGATAACGTAGCAACCTGCGGACATGGCTGTTGTTAGCACCGGCATTCCCATTCCAGTTCCATCTGCGTATCCACCCATGTCTTGAGAAGCGAAAACTCTCAGTGCTTGAATTGTTCCATCATTATCAAATGCAATACTCACTTCTTGTTCTTGAGCCCGTCCGTGGTACATAGAGGTCATGGCTTCGCTTCTCGTCTGCGAGTATTTCACAGGTCTACTCAGGGTCTTTGAAAGAACTGGAGCAACGAAGAACTCTGGAGTGAAATTAATTTTCTGCCCGAATCCTCCCCCGACATCAGGGGTAATGACGCGACATTGGTCTTGCGGTATTCCAAGCCAGGCGCTGATTCGGTTCCGCAGATGATGCGGGGCTTGAAAACTGGCCCAAACAGTAAGGCCTGAAGGCCCGTAATCCGCCAAACATGCGTTTGTTTCAATAGGGGCTGCCGTGCAGCGGTTGTTGACAAGTTTGATTGTTTCTGTGTGCGGTGCTGCATCGAAGATAGTTTGGTGATCATCTTCTGTAGGAACTTCAGCGACTGTATTTGAGCCCAGTTCCTCATATAAAAGGGGTGCATTGTCTGCAGTTGCCTCTTCTATGCTTGTTACTGCTCCGAGTGGTTCGTAATCGACTATTACTAGTTCTGTCCCATCAGCTGCTGCATATTTGCTTTCCGCCACGATCACCGCTACTGCTTCTCCAACAAAGCGTACTTTGTCAGTAGCCAAAGCAGGCCTTTCAAGCCCAGGAACGCCAGGTAGCGGAGGAAGTTCGAGGTCTGCTGCTGTCCACGCCCCTATTACTCCCTCACATTCTAACGCTGCTGACACGTCGATGCCTTTGATCAGTGCGTGCGCTTCTGTACTTCGGACAAACGCCATGTGCGCTGTTCCTGTGAGTTGAATATCGTCGACGAATTGGCCCCTACCTGTAAGAAGATTGGGGTCTTCTTTACGGATTACTTTAGCTCCAACTATTGACATGTAACCTCCCCTATTCGCTATGGAATATAGCCTGCTTTTGGGTATTTATTCAATAAGAAAGCCGAATTCCTGTCTGATAGGTTTTGGTTTAAGATTTCATTATGACCCCTGCGATTTCAGAATTAGAGGATGCAGGGTGCAAGTATGAGCTTTTCCATTATGATCATGACCCGTCTACAGGGAGCTATGGAGGCGAGGCTGTAAGCAAATTAGGTCTTGATGATGAGAAGGTTTTTAAGACTTTATTGTCTGAATTGAATACAGGTGAGTTCGTCGTATGTTTAATACCTGTTTCATCTTCCCTGAATTTGAAAGCCGTCGCGAAGGCAGCCGGAGTCAAGCGAGCTTCTATGGCCGATGGTAAAGTCGCTGAGCGAAGAACTGGATACGTCCTTGGTGGCATTTCTCCTTTTGGTCAAAACCGTCGTCATCGTACGTTTGTTGAGGAACTGGCATTGTCTTTGAGTTCAATTTATGTGAGTGCAGGAAAGCGAGGTCTGGAAATACGCGTAGTTCCTCAGGTTTTCTCTGCACTTCTTGATGCGTCCTTCGTTAGACTTACCAACTATGGCTGATGACCTTTCCAATATGCATCTATCGAAGGATGAATTCCGAGAATACGGATATCAACTGGTTGATTGGCTTGCGGAATACTTTGATAACGTTGACCAGTATCAGGTGCTTCCCTCTATAGAGCCTGGCGATATCAGGAATATGCTTCCAGTTTCAGCTCCCGAGAGGGCCGAGCCAATGGAAGAGATTATTGCTGACCTTGATAGGGTCGTCATGCCTGGCGTAGCTCACTGGCAGCATCCCGGTTGGTATGCTTTCTTTCCTTCGGGGGCATCTCCTGTATCTGCTTTGGGTGAGTTCGTGGCTGCGGGTTTAGCAACGCAGGGAATGATGTGGTCCACGGCTCCAGCTGCGACTGAGATAGAGAATACGGTTTTAGATTGGCTTGTTGATCTTCTTGGTCTTCCATCCTCCTGGCGTTTGGATGAGGGCCCTGGAGGGGGCGTTATTCAAATGAGCGCATCGGATTCGACGCACCTCTCTCTTGCTGTTGCGAGGCATCAATTTGAGTTGTCTGGCGCGGATGCGAATTCACTCGTTGCCTACGGCTCTTCTCAGGCCCATTCGTCTATCGAAAAGGGAGCTCGAATAGCTGGATTTAAGCACATTCGTTCAGTTCCTGTAACTCAGACGTTCGCGATGGATGCTCATTCTTTCGCACAAATAGTTCGGAATGATATTGATTCTGGGCTCATCCCAGCATGGGTCTGCTCGGCAGTTGGCACAACAAATACGACAGCGATGGACCCTATTCGTGCAATAGCTGGTATTGCTACGGAGAACGGAATGTGGCACCATGCTGATGCGGCTTACGCTGGTAGTGCAATGATCTGCCCGGAGTTCAGAGAACTTCAAGACGGCGTTGAGCTTGTCGATAGCTACACCTTTAATCCACACAAGTGGCTCTTGACAAATTTTGATTGTTCGGTCTTTTGGGTTGCTAACCGTTCAAAATTAATAGAAACTTTAAATATTTTGCCGCCGTATCTCCGTAATGAAACGGAGGACAATCCGGCTGCTATTGATTACAGGGATTGGCATGTGCCTTTGGGCAGGCGCTTTAGAGCTTTGAAGCTTTGGTTTGTTCTTCGGTCGTACGGAGCGGAAAATTTACGAACGTTCATTAGATCCCATGTCGCTTGGGCGGAAGAACTTGAGTCTAAGGTTATTAATGACTCAAGGTTGGAGCTTACAGCGCCGCGGACGTTAGCATTGGTGTGCTTTCGTCATACTGACGGCAATGATGCAACAAAGGAATTAGCAGACGCAATCAATGCCAGTGGTTCAGCGTATGTCACTCCATCTGTCACCGATGATGTGGCTTATATTCGTGTTTCAATTGGGTCAACGTGGACTGAGCAGCGACATGTTGAATATTTATGGGATCTAATTGATAGCAACGCCGGCCTAAAATAGATTCAAGCTTATATGAAAAGACGAACTGCAGTAGTCACTGGTGCCAGCCGAGG
>CENF01064051.1_pt1 | contig 18080 bp, 17 predicted proteins | sample 361291 | NCBI WGS metagenome assembly CENF01 (sample SAMEA2619399, study PRJEB7988) | marine metagenome | isolation source: saline water (ENVO:00002010), including | reverse complement strand
TTTTTTGCATAATTTTCGTCAAGGTGAATAGGATTAGTATCTCCAGACAATTTTGCAAAATCATTTATATCAGATTCAGTGATCACCCTTTTAGAACTAACCTCCATACCAATAAATATATCGTCTATAGAAATTTTTACTGTCTTCATATTATTTAAAATTTTTTTTATTTAAAATCTTGGCTGGATTACCAAATACGGTAGTATTTTTTTCCACATTTTTAGTTACAAAAGAGCCTGCGCCTATGATAGAGTTCTCTCCAATTACTATTGGTTTGTTTTTTGTTCCTTGTTTGATGATTGCTCCAGTTCCTATGTATACGTTATTCTCAATTATTACATTACCATTGCACTTGACGGCTGGAGCAAATGTTACATAATCTCCTATTTGACAATCATGTGCGACATAACTATATATATTTGCATGAAATGATTTGCCGATATTAATGTTAGAAGTTAATGTAACAAATGGACAAATAATAGAACCATCACCTACTTTAACTATATCCATAATACAAGAACTATTAGATATAATAGAATGATGATTGATTTTATTCGAAGTACATTTGTCATATAAGTCTCTACGGACTTCATTATTTGATATTGCTATAGTGATATTTTTTTCTTTAATATCAGAAGATACAAAATCTTTAAACAATACTACAGGTGATCCATTGATATATTTATTTTCTGGGAGAAAATCTTCATCAACAACATAGCATGTATCATTGATTGAAATCCCCTTCATGCTCAATAATACTGGCATAACTTCCCGAGAAAAACCGCCAGAACCATAAATACCAAATATTTTTTTTACTGACATTTATTACTCAACTAAATAATTAAGTTTCCATAATTTATATTGTGCTTCAGGGGAATAACCAGCGAATTTAGCTCCAGATGGAGTCCAAACTCTTCTGTTACGATACTTGTCAGCTACATACCAAAATTCTTTTTCAGTTATATCTAAATATTTTAAAAAATCTTTCCAATGTTTGATAGGGAATTCACCATCATATTTATGAACAAGTGCTACAGCCTCCTCTCTGTTTATATGCCCATCTCTAATCTCATGAGCTGCATCATATGTAGCTCTACAAATACCAAATTTCATGTATGCCATCCACCAATGGAACCCATCAAGCTTATCATCTATACTACCATATTTTTGATAAGTGCCTTCTGATCTATCAGGATTAGCTTCAAAGCCACAATTTTCAACAGCATAATAATAATTCCATTGAGGTGTCCATCTTTCATAGTAGGACATCCAATGTCCAACACTTCCGACTCTCTCAAGATCTTCTTTTTTAGGTGATTGATAAAAATCAAATGAAGTAGTTTTTATTTCTTCTCTAGTAAAAACATTTCTTTTTAAACCAGCATCTATAAGTTTTTGAGGGCCACTCCCCTTATAAAATATTTCTTCCCAATCTTCCATAGGAGCTTCAACCATATTCTTATGCTTCTCTTCGCCACCGTACTCAATCTCACCGTTTTCTCCAAAGAAGATTAAAGGAATATTGAATTTAACAGACATATGATATGCCAAATATTGTTGGCCATAACCGAATGGATCCCACGCATCACCATGCAAATCAAATGCGAGCATGGAAAGCTTTCTATGTAAGTTCCCGTCAGGATGAATGAGTATATTGTCATAACCTTTGTCTTTAAGAGCAGTAAAGTTTTTCCAACCAATATCTGTATATAGAAATGGAGCCCATGTAATTGTTAGAGGGTGCATTCCATATTTATGTTTCAATTTATGGGTCACCATTCCACTATCTTTACCACCAGAACCAGGCACTATTACATCCCATGAGCCATCTTTTGATCTATGCTCATCACATACTTTTTGTAACTGCCTTTCTCTTTCTTCCCAATCAATCTCATTATCTTTCTCATAAGCATAATCGCAAGCAGAACATTGTCCTTTAATTTTTTTGTCAAACGATATTCTTGGTCTTTGATTCGAAATAACACATTTATTACAAAATCTTACCTCTTCGGGCAGGACATCTAATTGTTTATCTAGTATATCATCAGTTACTTTTATAATTTTACTCATTTTTACCTCTATAATTTAATAAATTGTTTTAAAAGCTCTAAACCATATTTGCCACTTTTCTCTGGATGAAACTGACAACCATAGGCGTTATCTTTATTGATGACTGCTGCAATATTAACATCATTGTAGCTTGTTGTAGCTAAAATATTTTCATCTTTATTACACTCTGCTTTATATGAGTGGACAAAATACATTGATGACTTCTTATCCTGTGATTTTAGCAATTGATTTTTCTTGCCATCTATTGATAGAAAAATTTTATTCCAACCTATGTGTGGTATTTTATGATGTTTATTTTTAGAATTAATATTTGGAATTTTTACAACATTACCCTCAATTATATCTAAACCGTCAATTTCTCCAAATTCATAACTTTTACTCATCATCATTTGCATTCCTAAACAAATACCTAAAAATGGACGTTTTTTTTCTATATGTTCTTTTAAAGGGTCAATTAGTTCTCTTAATTTAAGACCTCTCATTCCATTTTTAAATGCACCTACGCCAGGAAGAATAATATGTTTTGCTATTTTTACCTCTTTAGGTTTATCTATAATTTCAATTTCCGCCCCAATATGTTCGAGTGCATTACTTACATTGTATAAATTACATAAACCATAATCTACTATGCTTATTTTAGGCTTCATATTCTCGAACATTAATATCATTTGCATGACAGAAGTTTCTTATTGATTCAACATCAGAACGATCATAATGCAATATATCTGCCATTGCGATCGCATCAGCAGAAGAATCTTTTACAGCCTTAGATAGGTCTTCATGACAACCCATACCGCCACTTGCAATCACGGGTATAGAAACAGATTCAGAAACTTTTTTTATTAATTCATAATCAAAACCCTTTTTAGTACCTTCATTGTCTACAGAGGTCAAGAGTATTTCACCAGCTTCCAGTTCTTCGCCTTTTTTTGCCCATTCAAGCACACTCATTCCAGTTTTTTGACGACCATTTTCTGTATAGACTTCCCAAGAACTGTCTTCATTTCTTTTTGCCTCTATTGACAAAACCATACATTGAGAACCAAATTTTCTTGATACTTCTGTTATAAGCTCAGGATTTTTTGTGGCTGCTGTATTGATAGCTACTTTTTCAGCTCCACATCTAAGAAGATATTTTACATCGTCAATAGATCGTAGACCACCACCTACTGTAATTGGTACATAAACATCTTTGACAGTTTTTTTAACAATTTCACTTAAATTATTTCTTCCATATAAACTTGCAACTGTGTCCATATAGATAATTTCATCAATGCCAGACTCATAGTATTTTTTAGCATAATCATTAGGATTTCCTATTACTCTTAAACCTTCTAAATGAATGCCTTTAATTAAGTTGGGTCCTTTTATATCTAACCTTGATATTAATCTAATATTGCTTGTCATAAAACTTACTTAATGCGATTCCTTAATTCCCAGCTACCATCAATATATTTCCAAATATGTGGAGAACGAAATTTGTCACATAACTTCAGAAAATAATCTTTTGAGAATATTGGTTCTTCAAATGCTTTGCTTGCAATTGGAAATTCTTTTTCATTGATACTAAGATATTTATATATTTCTTTTGAAAATCTTTCTGGAAACTCATGATCAAATTTATTAACAAGAAGAACCCCTTCGCTTCTATTAATATCACCCGATCTGATTTCTTGAGATGCATCTGTAGTAGCTCTACCTATGCCAAATTTTATGCCCATAGTATAATAAAAAAAATCATCAATTTTATCGTCAATACTATTATATTTACTATAAGTTCCAACTGTTCTTTCTGGGGCTGCTTTAAAATCACTATGTTCTGCAGCATAATAATAATTTGACTGTGGATGCCATTTCAAGTAATAACCTAAGTATCTAAAATCAATCGATGTTTTTTCAATATCTTTTATAGATTCTGGAATATATATTGATAAATCATTATCTGTTAAGCCGAAATCATTTTTTAATGATTCATAAGAAACTCCACCAAAAAACATATTATCTCTTTCGCTTAATGCAGAGAATGTCCAGTCTCTTTTTGATGACATTGCCTCATTTACTGGTGTGCCATATTCAGCTTCTTGCTCTCCGTAGAATATTAAAGGAATATTGAATTTAATTGCCATTTTTGGAGCAAAACATTTTTGTCCTAATATAAATGGCTGAAAAGGATGGAATAATTTATCCACAGCTAATCGTGTTAATAATCTATGTGTTTTACCATTTGGTGTCATGAGATAGTTATCAAGACCAGAATGAATCCAAGCCTGAAAATTTTCCCATCCCCATTGTGTATACATATTTGGTGCCCAAGTTACAGTTAAAGGATTCATATTGTATTTGTATTTCAATATATGAGATGCATAGAAACTATCTTTACCACCAGAGCCTGGGACAAGGCAATCATATGAGCCGTTTTGACTTCTATATTTCTCACACAAATCTTTTAATTCTCTTTCTCTTTTTTCCCAATCAATGTTTTTGTTTTTTTTCTCTGTAACTATACATGCATCACATACTCCATCTTCATTAAAATTTATAGTGGTTTTTTTGGAATCTTCAGTATGCTTAAATTCTATTGTTGTATTCGGGCGCTGATTAGAAATAACACATTTTTTACAAAACTTAACTTCTTTGGGAAGACCATATTTAGTTACATTTGATTTGTCTTTTTTGAATTCTGTTAAATCAATTTTGCCAGGGGCTTTTATTATTATTTTTGATTTATTCATTATTTAATCGTCCATCCTCCATCTACTATTATATTTTGCCCTGTTATATACGACGACATGTCACTAGCCAAGAAAAGCACTGGTTCCGAGATATCATTTTCTGTTGCCATACGATTTAGTAATGTTTTCTCGTTATACTTTTTTATAAATATTTTTTCTTGATTTCTTTCAACTCCACCAGGAGAGATTGAATTAACTCTAATATACGGAGCTAGAGTGGAAGCTAACCACTTAGTCATATAGATTATTCCTGCTTTAGAAATCGAATATGCCGCGGGGTTATTGATACTAGTATTTTTATAAATGTCCCAATCAGGCGCATTTACTCCATATATAGATGATATATTTATGATAGAAGCATTTTTTGTCTTATTCATAATTTTATATAAACCTTGTGTCAGAAAGAAGATTGACGTTAGATTGATATCGATAGCTTTATTCCAAGCATCAATGCTTTGTTTTTCAAAACATGAATTCCAGCCTTTCATTGTATCTGTGCCAACCATACCTATCGAATTAATCATGATATCAATTTTATTAAATTTCTTTTTAAGACTTTTTATGCAAGCTTCCCTTTCTTTTGTAACAGCTAAATCTATCGCAAACACTTCAATTTTATTTTTATATTTTTTTTCAATCCTTCTTTTACTTTTTATAAGAGAATCTTGATCTAGATCTATGAGTATTAGATCAGAACCACATTGTGAGAGCTTATGTGCAATAGAGGTACCTATATGCCCACAGCCACCTGTAATTATCGCGACTTTTTTTGATAAATCTAAACTTTTAATTTTTGTGTTCATAATTTTTATCATATATATAGGATGCTATATCAAAATCCTGTTCATCATCAATGTCTATACTTTCATTTTTAGCAATTTCAAAGCCGCCGACTTTTCCAGTGAATAAATCACTGCAGTTTTTAATATAATCAATAGATGTAATGTAAGCATAAGTTGTAATCATATAACATTTTTCCGCATCTTGTCTTCTATTAATTTCTTTATTGGTTTTATTAATTATATTGACTATACCTTCTTGGTTTTTGACAACCATATTAAAATTGGGCGAGTGATTACTTTGAGTTACGCCTAGAACTAAATCAAAAGTATTGGTTTGATAATAGTTTATCATTTTGTCTACTGTTTGATAATTTCGCAATGGTGATGTACATGGTAATGAGACAAAACAATCAATATCATTAGTATAATTTTGAATTGCATGTTTCCAGCTCAGCAATTCTTTAGATGTATCATCAGCAAGATTTGAAGGCCTGATAAATGGAACATTAGCACCATACTTTTTTGAAATTTTTGCTATCTCTTGATTATCAGTAGAGACAACAATGTCAGAAAATATTTTAGATTCTATAGCATTAATTATAGTATGTGCAATCAATGGTTTTCCAGAAAATAATTTAATATTCTTATCTGGCAAGCCTTTTGAACCTCCGCGAGCAAAAATAAATGCAACTGTATTCATTATCTAATGGCTATTGATTTTTTAGATTGCAAAGACTTATGCATTGCATTAATCATATATTGAGTTGTAAGACATTCTTCAAATTCTAAATCTGTATTAGAATTAGACTTTATAGCATCACTGAGATTTTTTAACTCTCTCATATATGAATCATTAAGATTATCTTTGTAATATTTTGATTGAGTTGATGTGCTTTTATTAATTAGTAAAGAATTATTCATATGATCAATAGTTAAAGTAGAATTGTCTAAATATACTTTACAATATCTTTTTGTATTTTTAGATAACATATTTAATCTCATTCTTACAATAGGATATTTCTCCGAATATTCAAATATAGCAATTATATTAGTTTCAATATCAAATAAAGAGTTTGTTTTGCTAATATCTTTAACTGTAACTTTCTTTGGTTTTCCAAATAGCAGTCTTAAATAATCAATCTCATGACTTAATTCATTAATAACCCCACCACCAAGCTCTTTCTTAAATGAAACAGAATTCTTATAGTTTAGATTCCTTCTCCATTTTCTAAAATCTGTTTCAACGGATATTTCTACTTCTTTAATATTTCTGTATTGGGACTTTTTTAAAATATTTAAGATACTTTTTAGTCGGTTAGTAAATCTCATATTATAGCCTACCAATGTTTTTAGTTTTAACTCTTTACATATTTTGCTTAACTTTTCAGTTTTGACTCCTGGTACCGTCAATGGTTTTTCTATAAGAAGATTAAAGCCTTTTTTTGCTACATTTTCAGCATCAGCTATATGCATAGTTGCAGCAGAGCAAATTATTGCTATTGATTTATTATTTATAGGAGCCACTAAATCAAGATTTTGAATTATATCAATTTTTGCATTTATAAATTTATTATCATCGTTTTGTGTAAATCTTCTGCATATTGCAATCTTTTTTTTCGGTGATAGTTTTACTATATTCTCTAAATGTCTTAAAGCAATACTACCTGTTCCTATGATTAAATAATCAACAAAAATTTTCTTATTGTTATTCTTGAGCTTTCTCATAATCTTTATGATTGCCAATATCAAGCCATTGTTCATGTAATGGAAAGATTCCAACAGAATTTTCTTTTATATTTTTCTCTATAAGATCTGTCATATTCACCAAAGTATTATCTTTTATTTCATTTAATAATCCAGGGTTTATTATATAAATACCCGCATTAATTAAATATTTTTTAATTGGCTTTTCAATAATATTTGATAGTTTGTTATCTTCTAGCTCGATAGTGCCAAAAGGTATCTGAATATCATAAATTGCTGCGCAAACAGTTATTAGCTTATTTGATTGATTATGATAATCAATTAATTGACGATAATTCATGTCTGTTAATACGTCGCCGTTAATAACTATAATTGGATCAACTATATTTTTATCTTTTAATAAATAAAGACATCCAGCTGTTCCTAATGGCTTTTCTTCCTCTAAGAATTTAATATTTGAATCTGGATTAGAGAGTTTTTTAAAATAATCTTTGACCATCTCAGCTTTATAAAATATTGATATATAAATTTTATTTAATCCATACAGATGCAGTCTATTGACTATCTCATGTATCAAGGGTTTTTGATTAACAGGCAATAATGGCTTTGGAGTATTTAATGTTAGTGGTAACAATCTCTTACCCTGTCCACCAGCCATTATTATAACAGGATTTGGCAAAGAATTTTTTTTTGTATTATTATCATTAGTTGCTATATCAACAATATTTTTGTGCTTATCTATGAGAGGCACAAATCTATAAGATGTTAATAATTTATTGATAGTACCAATGTCACCAACTAATGCACATTGAGGATCATTATTCATAACGATATTACATTTAGTTTGAAGGTTTTTACCATTTAATAGTGCTCTTCTTATATCCCCATCAGATATAGTTCCTATAAGTTTTTGATTATCTAAAACAAGGACTAGCTTTATTAGTGATTTTTGAAGGGATTCAATAGCTACTGACATTTCATCACTATGAGATACTATGTTAGATTTAATGGTATTTTTCATTTTGTTCTAAAATCCTTTTTTCTAACAATAGTATTTTTTTTTACAGATCTTAATAATTTTTTATTGAGAATATTACAAAATTCAATAGAAGATATTCCAGTATTAGTTCTAATACTTATCAAATCATTCTCTGTTATTTTTTTACCTTTGATTATATTATTTTTATAAACAAGGTTTTTTTTGATTACTAACATATTTTTCTTTTCTGATGGTGTAATGTGCTTGTCAAAAGAACCATTAATGATTTCTGTATTACGGATATTTTTAACATATTGTTTCAGTTGTTTGAAATTCAATGAACTTTTATGATCTGGTCCTTGAAGGTTCTTGCTCATTGTTACATGAACTTCTATTGCTGATATATTTTTTGATGTTGCAATAATCGGCGTTATAGGATTATTTGAATGATCAGAATAACCAATTGGCATATTATATTTTTGTGATAATGTGTCGATAACATTGAGGTTTAATTCATCTATAGGAGCCGGGTATTCAGTTGTACAATGGAGCAATGTAACTTTTTTGGAAATATATTTACTATGATTTAAGTATAGTTTACTATTTTTTTTATAATTGAATTTAAATCCTTTATTTTTATAGCCATATGAAAGTGCAGATAAAGCAATATCAATTTTATCTAATGTAGATAGACCGCAGGATATAATAATATTCTTTTTTGTTCTTCCAGCATTAATTAGTAATTGGATATTAGATAAGTCCGATGAACCTATTTTAATTGTCTTAAGGTTTAATCTATTATGTAAAAATTCTAAAGCTTTTTCATCTGCAGCAGTTGAAATAAAATCTATATCATTCTTAATAGCGTATTCATATAACTTTTTGAAATCTTCATCTGACAATTCATACTTCTTTAACATTTCATATTGAGACTCATGCTTATTATCTATTTTTTGATAGTGAGCTTTTGAGACTTTAGAATCAGCAATATTCTCAGCTTTGTAAGTCTGAAATTTGACAGCATCCACTCCAGATAATTTACTCTGCTTTATCATTTCTTTAGCTCTTTTAAGAGAACCATTATGATTTACGCCAATTTCAGCAATGATATATACTTTTTTATTACTGATTGATGTCATAGAATTTCTTTGATTTGATATCACTTAAATTAATTGTCTGTAATATTTTTAATATAGTTTTGATTTTATTTTTTCCTTTATAAGAAACTGTCTTATTTTTTTTAATCATATATATGTTTCTTAAAGCTTTAGAGATCTGCTTGATTGTTCCATCACATGATAATACTGAAGTAGCGACAGGTCTTCCTGCTTGTCTATTACCAATATTTATAGATGGAATATTTAAAGCTGGAGCTTCCACTAATCCAGATGATGAATTCCCTATCAATGCATATGAATATTTAACTAGACTGAGGTAATCAGTTCTACCGGCTGATTTTATTAATGTAGATGAATTATTTCTTTTAATAAATGATTTGATTGATTTCAGTATAGTGTCACTGTCACTATCAGAATTTGGATATGTAAATATATAAAAATATTGCGGGTTGTGTTCTAATGCTTTTAATAAATTAGTAATTAATAGTTTGTTATTGTTATTGGTTGTTTCTGGATGCAATGATATAATTATGTAATCTTTTTTATTAGGGATTCTATATAACTGATATAATTTTTTTCGAGTTTGAAATTTAATTTCTTTAATAGCATCAACCCCTAATGATCCAATATTAAATATCTTTTTTGGATTTTCTCCAAGCTGGATAACACGTCTTTTAAAGTTTTTATCTGCAACAAGATGTAAGTCCGCCATTTTTGTTATCATATGTCTTATTGAGTCATCTATTACCCCATGTGTTACTTCACCTCCATGTATATGGACTAATGGAATTCTGCAGATATGACAAGCAATTGCAATAGGTAAGACATCATATCTATCACCTAATAAAATAATCATGTCTGATTTAAGTTTATTTAATATATTTGCACAGTTTTGTAATTGATTTCCAATTGAGTCAAGAATTGAAGATTTTTTTGTATCTTTTTGATTGCTTTTAATTTTTCCATCGATTGTAAATCCATCGGCAAGTATTTCTTTATAAGTAGATCCATACTGTGGTAATAGATGCATGCCTGTAACTATTAATTGCAGTGTAAAATTACTTGAAACCTTTAAATTAGACATTAGTGTATATAAATGATTATAATCAGCCCTACTAGATGAAACTACACAAACTTTACGCTTTTTTTTCATTTATAGTTTGAGCTGGGTAGACTTATGCCCGTTTTCCAATGATTAATTGCGTTAGTCATAGATGACTTAGGCATATTTTTATACATGATATTCATATGTTGAGGTTTCCATAATTCTCTTACTAGTATCTTTTCTTTATGCAGCTTTTTTATTAAAGCTTGATGATATTTCTTGTATTTTTTTTTTAAATATAAGTTAGTTATCCAATGATTAGATTGGTTTTCAATGTTAGATTTATGCAAAAAACAATATTCGTCATTATTGAAAACATCCTCATATTTTTTAAATAAAGTCTTCTTATTTCTAATAGTGGTTTTGATACGATTCATTTGGCTATCACCTAGTGCTGCATTGATATTAGCCATTCGTAAATTATATCCAATCTTATCATGTTCAACTTTCCAATTATGAGATATTCTTGCTGTACTAATTAAATGTTTAATATTTATGAAATCATTTTTATTTTTAAACAATATTGCGCCACCCATACCTGTGGTAATAATTTTATTGCCATTAAAACTTAAAATAGAACATCTGCTTGTAGTTCCGATATGTTTTTTGTTATAAAAAGAACCTAAAGCACCCGCTCCATCCTCAATAATTTCAATATTATATTTATTGCTGATTTTCCTTATAGATGTTAAATTTGCGGGATCACCATATGCATGTACTATTATTATAGCTTTTATCACTCTCCCAGTTATTTTGTTTATACACATTTTATCTTTGATGATTGCAATTTCCTCTAAATATTGTGTCAATTTAGCTGCAGATATATTAAGTGAATCAATTGAACTATCGATAAAATTAGGAATTCCATTTGCCTCCATAATTGCATTTGGAGTAGCAACAAATGTCATAGAAGGTAATAAGACTTCACATTTTTCAACATTAATTGTTTTTAATGATAGAAATAACGCAGCTGTGCCGCTACTAGTTAATAAAATATATTTGCAGCTCGTAAAATTCTGTAATTTTTGACTAAAGCTATTGATATAGTTCCCTCTAGTTGAAACAAAAGTTGATTTAATACAATTAGTTACATTTAAAAGATCTTCTTTATTAAAATTAGGCTCATGCATATGTATCTGTTTATGATTTTTTGGTATACATGATTTTATTTTATTTACTATATGCTCAATCATTATTAAGTAGTATATTTATTAGATTTATATTTATTTAAGTTATCTTTTACTTTAAACCAATCAATTGTTTCTTTTAATCCATTTATCAAACCATTTTTGTTTTTATATTGTGGTGTCCAGTCAATCAATCTTTTTGCTTTTTTATTATCAGCTTTGAGTCTAAATACCTCGCCTTTCTTTGGTCTTACTCTAGTTGATTCTGTTTTAATTTTAAGTTTTGTTTGTGTAATATCACAAATTAATTCATATAAGTCGGCTATAGATATTTCATATCCAGAGCCGATATTTATTATTTCACCTATACTTTTTTTTGATTTTGCAGTTAACAAAAAACCTCTAACAGTATCTTTAATATACGAGAAATCTCTTGTTGGATACAACGATCCTAATTTAATATATTTATCATTATTAAGAACTTGAGTTATTATTGTTGGTATGATCGCTCTGTTTGATTGTCGGGGTCCATATGTATTAAATGGTCTAATAATACTTACAGGAAGATTAAAACTACTATAATATGAGTAAGCAATTTGATCAGCTGCAATTTTTGTTGCAGAATATGGAGATTTAGCATAGGTTAAATTACTTTCTTTGATGGGAATCTTGCTTATGTGACCATAGACTTCACTGGTTGACGTATGGATGACTCGTTCTACATTATTATTCAGACAAGACTCCATAATATTCATTGTCCCAAGAGCATTAGTCTCAAGATAAGAATATGGTGAGTCATATGAGTGAGGTATTGCAATTAAAGAAGCAAGATGAAAAACATAATCAATATTTTTACATGCATTATTAACTGATTTAATATCTCTTATATCACCAAGCCTGACATCGATATTTTTCATAAGGCTCTTATCTAAGGTATCTAACCAGCCCCAAGAATTAAATGAATTATATATGCACATAGCTCTAATATTGCATCCTTTAGATGCAAGATTTTCGACAAGATGTGATCCTATGAATCCATCTGCACCTGTAACTAAAATATTCTTATTTTTCAAGAATGACATTCTATATCTCCTTTTGTAATATATTTTTAATATAATCATCATCCTTAATAGAATTATCTTCATTATTAAGATATTTAATACTTCCTTTATTTAAATAGAAAATATTATTACATAAAGACAGGGATGATGGTCTATGTGTTATCCAAATAATTGTTAAATCTTCATAAGACTTAATTATTGAATTAAAAATATCTAATTCAGTATTGATATCAAGAGCATTAGTAGCTTCATCTAATATAAGTATTTTTGGATCTAAATATAGTGCTCTTGCCATTCCTATTCTTTGTAATTGCCCACCACTGAGCTTTACACCATTTTCCCCAATTTTTTCATATCCTTTATTAGGAAGATTGCTGACTAATTCTTTCAATTTGACAGTTTCAATAATATTGTTAATTTTATTAATATCTGTGTCTCTATCATTTGAACCAAATGCAATGTTTTGATATACGCTATCATCGATAAATGAAATTTTTTGAGGAACATACCCTATTTTTATCTTTCTACTATCAATATCAATGAGTTGATCGCTCATATTTATAATCCCTGCTCTTGGCTGATAAAAGCCAAGTAATAAATCTAGTAAAGTAGTCTTCCCCGCACCCGTCTCTCCAATTATGGCATTGATAGTGCCTTTTGTTATTTCAAGATTAATATTTTTTAATATCAGATCATTGTCATTATGAGAAAAACTAACATTATTAAAAGTAATTAATGAATTCATTTTTTTAAAATTATAATTAAAATGTTTTGATTTATTTAAAGTGACAATATTATAGATAATATCTAGTGCAGGGATGTGAAACCGTAAAGTAGAAGATAAAGCATATATTTGATTAATAGATGGTAGTAATCTATATGTAGCAAAAACAAATAAACCAATAACTGGTAAATACAGTGAAATGTCTATTCCAAGATATTTCATATACAAGATAACACTAAAGAAGCCACCAAAGCCAATTATTTCTATAATGTATTTTGGCATAGTTGATAAAATTATACATTTCACTGTCAAGTTCAAAAAATCATTTTGTGATTTTGAAAAATTATTTAAGTAGTAATTTTCAGCACCATAATATTTGACATCTTTAATACTATTAAAACAATCATTAACATTTTTAAATCGTTCATCATTTGCCTGTAAGCGCATTGAGCCAAAATCTTTAATTTTATTTTTAATGTTTTTAAATAAAAAAATATATATTGATAAAATAATTAATGAAGAGTATATAAATGCCTCAAAGTTGACAATTATCAATAATATAGAAATAAATGTAACAATAATTATTTTAGATATTATTTGCATAAAAGGAATAATAATAGACTCTCCTAAGCTACCTGATTCTTCAAGTATATTTTTACTAATTGATGCTATATCAGCATTAACAAAATATTTGTAAGATTGTCCCAAGTAAGATTTTTTTGTCAACATGCTTATCTTATGACTTAATGTCGCACCATATCGAGTTGTCAACCATAAATTATATGCATTAAGTGAATTAATTAATACAAATGACATTATGAGAAAAATACCTGAAATAAAAACCAAAGATTCATTGTCAAATAATAAATATTGATTAATCATTAAGAAGTATTTGTTATCTACAAAATAATCTGGATCATTTAAGAGTCCTATAAATGGTACTATCGATGCAACACCTATTAATTCAATAAATCCTATTAATATAGCTAGAAGAAATAATATTGATAAATATATCTTATCTTTTGTATCTATAAAATAATATAGTTTTCCAATTAACATGTTCTTGAATTATTTAAAATAATATTAATTTCATTTTTAATTATTTCATGAGGTGGGTTATTGGAATCATAATTCATAACATATTTTTGTTGATTTTTTGTTATATTGATATATTGGTCAAGATTCATCATATAAATATCATTTATCTTATGGACCATTTCATCATATGTTTTAAATTTATACTTGATTGGTGAATCATAATCAAAAAGATTCTTGTTATCTGTAAAATCTATATGTAGAATCTTATTTTTTGTTGCTAACATTTCGAGTAATAATGTAGATTGATAAGCAAGAGTAACTTGACTCTCTCTCGATGCTCTATAACTACTATAAGATTCAACAAGACCTGATGAGAATATTGTGTGCTCACCATAAATAGATTTATAATAATTAATTTCTTCATCATTATTTGTTCTTAGAGCAATTATGAGAGTTTTGTTGTTTTGCTTAGAATATTTACTAACATGCTTATCTAAAAGTAAATTATTATCAATTATTTCTTTTGTAATTGGACAGTTTTTAATGTGTCTTTGTTGTTTATAGTTTGATAATAAACAAATATCATATTTTTTTTCTGTGTTTTTCACTTTGATTTCAGATATTCCAAGCTTTAGAGATCCGCATGGAAAAGATTTCTTTGCTTTAAAGCCCATTCTTTTATTAAAATCTATATCATACATGCCAAAACAAAAATAGTAATCATGGTTAATTTCAACAGATGCATGTTTTTCAAGCTTATCAAATTCAAATTTCTGTCTAATGCCATTTTGTATTGCTAGATATTTAATACTATTATCATTTCTAACCAACCAGTGATACATTAAATCATTATCAAGAAATGTAAGTACAATTTTAGGATTATATAGATTAATAGTAGTTAATAAATATACTTTATAAAGATATGAAAACAGATTTTTTTCATTATTTTTGATTTTGATAATATTTTTGATAAACATCCAGATCATTTTTGAAGTTATAAAGAGCGTACTTAATTTACTTTCTATTATTGTATATTTAAGTTTCTTATCAAGGACATATTCTGTAAATAACTCATTGCATGAATTATCAAATATAACTACTTCTACACTTTCTGGATTAGTAAATTTATACAACATGGTTCATTTATTTTAAATACCAAGATATTGTTTTATACAAACCATTATCTAAGCTTGTTTTATTTTCCCATTTTAAGTTTTTTTTAATATATGTAGTTGACAATGAGTTAAATCTCATATCACCTGGTCTATTAGATTTATAAACTAAAGAAGGCATCTTATATTTCTTTTTACTAAATATTGAAAATATTTTATTAATTAATTTGTTTATTGAAGTCTCTTTCCCTGTTGATACATGAAAAATATTACAACCTTTACATTTTAGTATTGATTGATAAATTGCCCTGCATAAATCACTTGCATATATATAATCTCGCGTATGTTTACCATCACCATTAATTTTTAATGACTTTTTATGAAGTATATTTTTTATAAATGTAGTTACTACACTACTTTTGTGTCTTGAATATTTCCCATAAACATTACTAAATCTAAGAATTGTTGTATTAAGATTAAATATATTGCTGTATGTTTCGCAAAAGGATTCGATTGATAACTTACTCGATCCATATGGTGAAATTGGTGCTCTATTAATAAACTCTCTCATTGGAGGATTTGATTTTCCAAAAACTGCTCCGCTAGAAGAAAAAATAAATCCTTTAACATTATTAATTCTAGCTGCTTCTAGATAATTCATTGTTCCGTTAACATTTATATTAAAAGATTTCTTTGGAAAATTTATCGAAGAGTCGATACCTGATTCAGCTGCTAAATGAACAATATAATCAATTTTTTTTGTGACTTTTAATGCAAATTGATAATTCAATATATCAGCATTAATAACATTTACCTTACTACGATTTATAATATAATCTTTAGATTTAGAAAAGTATTTATAGTTACAAATTGACTTAATATATTGTAATGAAGATTTGCTTTGATTATCAATTATAATAATTTGTTTTATATTCTTTTTTGAGATTAGAAGCTCTAATAAATTACTCCCGATAAAACCAAGTCCTCCAGTAATTAGTACTTTCATTACCAATTCACCCTTGGTTGAATTATTTTAGTATTGATATTATTTTTATGCCTGCTTACATATTCTGCTATATCAATAATGATATTCTTATCTAATTTAAGTGGCTTTAAACCTAATTTTTTGATATTAGAATGTTTAGCATTATAGTAGTGTTTTTCTTTTTCTATTCTTGGATTTGATACTTTTTTTATTTTTGCAAAAATATCAATTCTTGCTAGAGATTTTTTAACGAGATTTGCAAGTTCATTTACAGTAAACTGCTCTGTAAATTGATTATATATAGCTAATTCGCCATTTTTTGGTTTATTTTCAAGCGTTAATTTAATACATTTAATTGTATCAACTACATTAATGTAACCTCTTGTTTGAGAGCCAGAGCCGTAAACTGTTAATGGTGTACCCACAACAGCCTGTACTATGAATCGATTTAAAACAGTTCCAAAAATATCATCATATGTGAAAGTTGGCACTAATTCGTCATTCTTGTGTTTATCATCATAGTAAATTCCATATACGGGTCCCTGCATTAGATCTGTTACATTTAAACCATAATTTCTTACATAGAACCATATTAAATCTGTATCCATAATTTTAGACATATGATATAGGCTAGAGCCCTGACGAGGGAAAAGGAATTTATCTTTTCGATTTTTATGTCTTATATTAATCCAACCTTCTTCAATATCTATATTAGGTGTTCCATATTCACCCATTGTACCTAGTTTAATAATATGGCAATCAGGAACAATATCTTTTATGCAATGGAGAAGATTAAAAGTACTTTGAAGATTATTATGCAATGTATCCCAGCCATATTTATTATTTAGCATTGAAAAAGGCGCAGAGGGTAATTCAGCAAAATGGATAATGGCATCTGGTTTATGTTTTTTAATTATAGACTTCATTTTTTTATAACTCATGCAATCTATCTCATAAAATGATATATTTTTATTCAATCGCTTTAAGATTTTTATGCGGGTTGTTACTAAAGGCATCTTGCATAAGGGAGTTCTATTGAGCTCTTTCATATATTTCCTTTTCGAATAGTTATCAACAAGAATTAATTCATGGTTATCCTCAGACAGTGATGCTGCCATTGACCAACCCAAATATCCGTCTGCACCTAAGATTAATATTTTCATTATTTCTTTTTCTCGATGAAAGACTCGTATTTATATTTTTTTAAGAATTTTAAATACCAATTTATTGTTATATTTAATCCTTTTTCTAACTTATATTTCGGTTCCCATTTAAAATATTTCTTTAGTTTTTTATAAGTCATAAATTGATGTTCAATTTCACCTGTTAGTGATTTATTGATAAATCTTTTTGATATTTTTTGGTAAAGATTATCATTGCCATAAATCATACATATTTTTTTAACAATATCATTTACAGTATACCCATGACCCGTTCCCGCATTGAAAATCTCTCCTCTTAAATCTTTATTTTTATAGAGATTATATGATAGACAAAGATATAGATCACAAACATCATCAACATATAGAAAATCACGCTTATT
>CENF01000367.1_pt1 | contig 18168 bp, 14 predicted proteins | sample 361291 | NCBI WGS metagenome assembly CENF01 (sample SAMEA2619399, study PRJEB7988) | marine metagenome | isolation source: saline water (ENVO:00002010), including | reverse complement strand
GAAATTATTGCCGCATCGCTATTTTCTATTAGGTCTTCGTAGTTTTTGAACACTTTATAATTTTTTGGTATGTCGTTATTTTGATTTTTATATTTTTCATCGTATATACCAGATAAACAATTAAGTTCATTGAGAACTCTCGCATGATTTTTTCCCCAGTTGCCGTATCCAATAACTGCAATTTTTTTTGAAGACATGAATAAATTATAACAATTTTTCAAACCCTATATATAATTACTTTATGTTTGTACACAGTTCTGCAGTAGTTGATGAAGGAGCAGTAGTAGGAAATGGTAGTAAAATCTGGCATTTTTCTCACATCATGGGGTCCGCTTCTATTGGAGAAGATTGTGTTATTGGTCAAAATTGTTTTATAGGCGAAAACGTAGTAATTGGAAACAATGTAAAAATTCAAAATAATGTCTCAATCTTTGAAGGAGTGGAAATTGAGGACAATGTATTTGTAGGACCGAGTGTTGTCTTTACAAATGTATTAAAACCAAGATCAGCATTTTCCACGAATAAAACTTATCAAAAAACTATTGTTAAAAAGGGTTCTACAATAGGAGCAAACTCTACCGTGATATGTGGAAATATAGTTGGTCAATATTCAATGGTTGGAGCTGGTTCTGTAGTTAATAAGGAAGTTATACAGTATTCATTGGTTGTTGGAAACCCAATCAGAACTATAGATTGGATAGGAGAGACTGGTCAAAGTTTGAAAATTAATGGTTATGATGCAGTTGATGTGGATAATAAGAAAAAATATACAGTAACTTATGAAAATAACCAAATAATAAAGATAGAAGAGTTATAATTATTTTTTTTGCTCTTTAATAAAAAGGCTAATCAGATATATAAATATAAAAATAACTAAAAATTGGTATCCAGGTATATTCTCTATTTTAATAAAATATAGTTCAAAATCATCGGGCAATTTACTACCAAAAAAACTATTAATAACCTCATATAATTTTTCAAAACCAAAAGCTTCTCCGAAAATCTGAATAACAAAAGCAAATAAAAAGCTATTACCAATAATTTTGATATATGAATTTATATCAAGTATTGAATATAAAAAACCAGATAGGTAATTGGGGTTACTAAAAGGAACCTCATTATTAAATGAATTTACTATGGAGTTTGTTGAAAGTTGAGTTAAAGTAGTTGATTCAAAAAATAAAATTGATAATGACCCAAATATTGAAAAAAAGAAAATATAGTAATAAAAATATTTATAAAATTTAGAATGGTCTTGTGAATAAAAAAGAATAATAGATAAAGCTACTAACGAGAGTAAATATCTGTATCCATATGATGAAGCTGTTGATTTCCACATTCCGATAATTGCAAAATTTGATAGAAAGCATATTATTACTAATAAATTTAATAGATAGCTATATTTTTTATTAAAAATAAGCATCAAAGATATAACGAAACCTGCAAAAACTACTGGGTTAAAATATAGAATTCCAAATTCTTGCGAGAAAACAAAAGTTTTAAAAATATTAAAATTATACATAAAAAAGGTTTGAAAACTAGATATTTGATTTAAATAAATTTGAAATTTTTGATCATCAAAATATAATTGCGTTGGGTTTAAAGTAACTCTTCCATATATAGAATTTATAATTGTGATAAATAAGCCAACTGAAATCATTGCTGATGTAATGAAATATTTATTAAGATAGACATGCCTATTTTCATTGTTAAAGAATAGTTTTCTAAAAATATATGGCAATAAAATAATATAATAGTTTGTGAATCTCACTAAAAAACATAAAGCAACTGCAAAGGGCATTAAGGCTATAAATAAATTTGTGTATTTTGAATTGTCTTTATATATATTTACAAAGATAAAAAATAAAAGCGAAATCGTAAATACTTCATAAACATGTGTCATACTGTATCTTTCGAACGAAAAATAACCTAGGCCAGATCCAAACATTACAATAAATATGAATATAAAATTTGGTTGTCTCTCTATTTTTTTTAAAGAAATAAAAAGCAAATTTGCTCCAAGTAAAAGATAAAAAATTGATGAAAATGAATATATCAGTATTTTATTAGAAATCTCGCTATTGAAAAAAATTTTATCAAACAAATTACCGATGAATAAAAAAGGAGATGATAGGATCCCAGATCCAACAAATCCTAAAGGTGCCACCTTATCCTTATATGTGTATGTCTCTGAGTGATTCTGAATTAGTTGATTCGAATAATCGAAGTCAAAATCTACAGCTATTGTGTAAGCGTGTGAGTAGTAATCAAAGTCATCACCACAGCAAATCAACTCATTTAATATTCTGTAATCAACTTTTAAAAATAGTAAAAGCAAAATAATAATAAAAATAGTGGGAGCGATTTTTGTTATTATTTTCATACCTTGATGATAATATTCTTTACTCTAGAAATTAATTAGAAAATTATATTTAAGTTTTATTTTGATCTAACAGATAAAAGATTAAAAAACAGAAAGTAAATAAAACTATTGGACTATCGAGTATAGGATCTAAGGAAGTTGTAATTAATGAAAATACAACTATAGAGAAATTCTTATTTTTGTAAAGTTTTATCAAAGCTAAAAAAAGTAAGTAAGAAATCAATATTAGATTAATTATTCCATACCTATAAAAAAAAGTTAAATAAGTATTATGAGCATTCCTTAAGGGTCTTATAGAATCTTGAGTCCCCGTGTAGCACTCTAAAGGTAGTTGATTTTCACTAATCAGCTTTGAGGGAATAGAGTATCCTATACCATTTCCAAAAAAAATATTTAATGCATCTGAATTTTCATTGTATAAAGTTTTCTTCCACAAATTAACCCTCCAAGTAATATTGTCTCCACAAAGATCTTCGTATGCTGTATTTCTAATTTGAATAAATTCGTTATAAATTGACAAAGCTTCATAATCACAAGGGTTAGTTCTCGATGTAGATTCTTGAAAACAATTGAAAATTATTTCATTGAAAATATCAGCAGAACCATATAAATTAACTATTTCATTGAATCTTATTATTACAGATCTAGTTGCATCAGTAACAAAACCCTGCTTTTCAGTCTGTGGAAAATAACCATAATTAAAACTTTTAAATCCGGACTGACTTTTTTCACAATTTTCCTTGTCTCTTTTAACTAATAGGTTTTCAACAAAACATGTAGCTGAATTTTCTCTGACTCTTCTTATGCCAACATCAGAACTTATGCCAACATCAGAATTTTCAGCTGAGACCAGAGTATTTATATCTGATTCATTATCTGTTATTACAAATGAGAAAGATAAACATATACCAATAAAAAGAAAAAATAAATCTTTGAAACCTAGGTTTTCCTTGTTTTCTACAAATAGTAAAAATACATAAATTATAGAGCCATATAGTACAGTTCTACTGTCAGACATATATAGCCCAAAGCATATACCTGGAAAAATTAAAATAAAACTAGATTTTAACCTACTATATTTAGTAAAGAAAAAAAGTAAAATTGAAAGATAGAATATTGCTTCGGTCGGTTTTAATGCAATTAGGTTAAGTGAAGGAATATTAAGATTTGTTAAATCTATTCCTAGAAAACTTTTAATAATCACTGATCTCTCAAAAGTGAAATCTAGAATTATATATATAGAATATACAACTAGAGAAAATTTGATAAAATTTTTCGAAATTTTTAATCTAAAATTCGAAAATTTATATATACAGTATATTATAACTGGATAAAGAATAGTTAAAGAATCTTGTCCTAGCTCGTTAATATCCCTAGTTTGAGCTGTGACAAAATGATAGAAAAGAAAAATAGAAAAGTACGATAATATAAATAATTCTTTTGAAGAGACAGTATTAGAATAGGGTTTTTCAATAAGAAAAATAGCAAAAAATAATAAAAGCATCAAAATAAAGTCCAAAGTAAAACCTGGCACATAAGGTATGTCTATTAGTGCAAAATTCTTTCCAAAAAGTGCAATAAAAAAGATTGAAAACAGTATTGAAAACTTATTAATAGTGTTTAAAGATTTAGTCATTTTCAAGTAAAAGCTTGACTCTTAATTTTAAAATTAAAAAGAGTGTTTTTGGTATATCAAAACTTATATTATATACACTTGGCCTAATCTCGTTTACAATTACTGGGGTTTCTTTAATCTTTTGTCCAGATCTTTCAATTCTTAACAATAACTCAGTATCAAACATCCACTGATCGGACTTAATCTTTTTCAAAATATTTATGTAAGCCGATTTTCTAAAAGCTTTCATTCCATGTGTGTCAGATAATTTTGTTCCAAAAATAATTTTCAAAATTAATGCATATATGCTTGATATTAATACTCTTGAAAATCCTCTATTGTCATTTGAGTCAGCAAGTCTCTTAGAGCCTATAATTGCTGAGTACTCATTATCCAGTGTTAGACATTCTTTCAAAAAATTTTCAGAAAAGTAATCTACATCAAAGATTACAACAAGTTCATTATTAGATTCAATTAGCCCATCTTTCAAAGCTTTACCATAGTTTGGTTTATTGCTTGAGATAAATTTGCATTCTTTTTTATCTTTTGAGATCTTATTCAACAATTCTATTGTTTTATCATTTGAACCATTTTCTGAAAAAATTATTTCAAAATCTAGTTTTGTATTTAAACAAAATGTATAAATTTGCTCCATTGAGTCAAATAGAATTTTTTCCTCATTATGAACAGGAATTAAAATTGAAAAATTTTTGAATTTATAATTCATAGATGAATTTTATTAAAATAAAAATTTTTTAACACTCTAAATAAAATAAATTAATATGTATAAAATTTATACATGAATACTGAATTATCAATATATGATAAATTATTTAAATTATTTAACTTATTTCTTCACTTAATGTATAAATTTTCTTATTTAATTAAAAATAAATGAGTGATTATTACATTCTTGGATCTGGGCCTGTAGGTTCAATTGTTTCTGCTTACTTACTTGAAAAAGGGTTTGCTGTTACAGTAATTGATAATTCAAATAATTTTGTTGAGGAACATGATGGTCAATTTATTAAAAAAAAAGTTAATGATGTTTTTTCGAAAAAATTTGTTACTTATTCAAAAGAAAAAAAAATCTTGCCAGTATCTTCTAGAGCTAAAGGAGGGTTTTCTGAGATTTGGGGAGGAACCCTTCATTTATTAGATAAAGAAGATTTTAATAATTGGTATTTTAAACAAGATGACTTTAGTAGTCAGTATGAATATATAATAAAAAAATTAAACATACCAGTAAAAATTAATAATGAAAATAATAAATATTTTGCATCTAGCTTAATTAAAAATTATGATGACGAAATAAATAATATATATTCGAAGCTAATAAATAATAAAGATAATATTAAAAAAAATCATATTTCATTTTCAAAAGCTTCTCTCTTTTTAAAGGAAGAAGATATCTGGAGTTCATCAAAATTATTAGAGGAATTAAGTGATAAGTATGGTGAAAATTTTCATTATATTCAAAATTACGAAGTTATTGATATAAAGGAAAACAAATCCCAAATAATCTTGTACTCAGATAAAGAAAAATATATTATAAACAATTCAAAACTTATCGTGGCAACAGGAGGTCTATCAAGTTCATATTTAGCAAGTAAGTTAATTATGAAGGATAATTTCAGGATTTCGAATAGTACATTAAAAGTATTTCCACTAATTTGGCTTGGTAAAAAGAGTAAAAAAAATTCTATAAATACATTTCCACAGTTATATTTTGACTTTAAAAGAAAAAATGAATTTACAATTAGAACACAACTTTATTCATTAAATAAAAATTTTATTGATACAGTTAATATTTCAGCAGTGACAAAAACCTTCCTTAAGGGAGTCTCTAAGCTTTTTAGAAACAGAATATTTATTTTGTTTAGTTACAGTCATTCAACTAAGTCAACTTATTTTGATTTTAAAATTAAAAACGAAAAAATTTATTTAGACAATATTAATAAAATTAATAGCAAAGATATTTGGTTTGTATACTTTAAGCTTATAAAAATATTTTTTAACACATTAATTTTTCCTTTACCTATTACAAAAAAATTTAATGAATATGGTAGTTTCCATATAGGTTCATCATATATACAAAAAGATAAATTAAACATTAAAAATAATGAATCAAATAAATTTGGTCAATTAACTGAGAATTCGAATATTCATTTTGTTGACTCAGCGGTAATGCCAGACATACCTTCTGGTCCTGTTACGTTTACTTCAATGGCTTTGGCATTAAAAGTTATTGATAAAATAATATAATGAATATTTTATTAATTGGTGGAACAGGATATATCGGAAGATTATTGGAAAGTCTCCTGAAGGAAAAAAACTTTAAAGTTTTAAATATTGGTAGGAGTACAGATAAAAATTATCAAATTGGTAAAAAAATTGACAACTCTTTATTTGATAATATAGATATCGTTTTTTATCTAGCCTGGGAGTTCAACACCAGGATAGAGAATTACAATACGATGAATGTCGAATCATATAATAATGTCGTAAATATTTGTAAAAAAAAGAAAATAAAATTATATTTTTTTTCAACAATATATGCTTCTACAAAAAGTATATCTTTATATAACAAAGCAAAAGCAGAATGTGAGAAAATTACAATAACAAATAATTACCCTGTAGTCCGTTTAGGTTCAGTAATAATTAGTAATGAAAAAAATCAAAACTATAGTTTTTATGAGAATATATATAGCTTTGTTTGTAAATATAAAGTATTTCCAATAATTTATCCAAATAAAAAAGCATTTTATAAAACCTCAGAAGAAGATTTTAATAGATTTATAAAAAGCTTTATTAACTATAAAAATAAAATTTATACTGTAGCTGAAAAAAAACCTAGAACTTTACGCAATTTAATTAATATAAATGATAAAAAAATAATATATATTCCAATACCTTGGCAGATTTTATTTTTAGTATTTAAAACTTGTGAACTAATTATTAAAGATTTTAAATTTAGATCTGATAGTATTTTGTCTATTTGGGCTAAATGATTATTTTTTGTAATTTATATAGTTATCTAAATTAATTCCTAGCCAAAATAAAATTAGATGGAATGAATTTAATATATATCTATAAGATGATTCATACTCCACATCTTTCCATATAAAAACATATAGAATTACTACAAAAATAAAATTAATAAACAACACAAAGAATGTAAGGTTTGAAGAAAAACTAGTATTTTTTGTAAATAAGTTATTTATAAAAAATATAAAAGCTATAAAAACTACATAACTTAAAGGTTTATCGGAAAAGAACTGGTTTACTATGTTTATAAAATTTTTATAATTTATGTCATTAAATACAAGAGAAAAATTAATTTCTGATATTAAATCACTTCTAGAAATATTTGGAAGCAAGAATTGATAATTTAATTCATTCAATATAACTGTTAAAAAAGAAACTAAGACTACAATATTTTGTTTTTTGTAAAAGCTGATAATAAATATTATAAAAAAAACAATTATATTAATAAAAAATTTAGAGTGATAAAGCTGACTTAGTAAAATGAATGCAGTAATTATTCTATAGTCAATTTTTTTTGAATTATTAGTTTCTAAAATTTCAACAAATAGAATCCCAAAGGTTAAACTTAAAATACTTTCACCCATTAATGAATTTACAAACAAGTAACTCAGCCATTCGCTATTCAAAATTAGAATTGAAAATATAAATATTATAAAAAACTTACTGAACTTGGAAATTTTTATTTCGTAAAAAAATAAAAGAGACAAAAAGAATAAAAAATAAGTGGTAGAAGGTACAAATTTATAAGTTTGTAATAGAAAACCGTCAAGGAAAATAGTTGACTGAATATGGCTTATTAATAGGCCAGCACCCTCTCTTGCTGTGTTGGTAGATAATAAATAAAAATAATTATTTGCACTAATAGCTTCAACCCAAGGCAGCCACATAGACTTCATGTCTCCTTCAGTTTTTACTTTTGTAATTATTTCTTCAAAAAATATAAAGTTATATAGAAATAAAGTTATTTTCAATAAAATCAAAGCTACCACTTTTTTAATTGGTTGTTTTTTTAATATAAATATAGAAATCCAAATAAGATTTATAGTCAAATATAAGATTTTGAAACTTAAATGTTTTGTTACAAAAAGAAAAATATTATCAATTATAAAAAAAGAAAAAAAATAAATTATTAAGCCGTAACTAACCCTATCTAAGCTAAATGTTTGAGAAATAAAGTAACCGAGATAAAAATAAAAAACTGTAAACAAAATCGTTGAAATTACAATTAATAATCCTGACTTTGAAAAAGATATACCGATTTTTCCTGAATAAATGTTTAAAACAAAATTTAAGGATAAAGGAAAAGCAAGAATTAAAGCAAATATTTTGGGGCTAATTTTTTTAGTGTTCATAATTTATAATTAGATTTTAGTTTTACAAAACAAATCTTATACATAATTTTTATTTTACTCAAAGTTATTGGGCCTTTTATTAATGTTATTAAAGTTATATTATGCAACTTAGTAGATTGTTACTATCAAATAGAATACAGAATCAAACAATAGGTAGTTATGTATAAAATATTAAAAAAATATTCAACGAGAAATATTTCTTTAGTATTTGTTTTATTTAACTTGATTATTAGGATTCCCAGCTTGAATAATGATATCGCTCCATATTTTTTTGTTTGTGATGAAGGAATATATTTTGGAGAAACTTACCATATGTTAGTAAAGCAGAGCTATGTTCAGAAATCATTTAGAGCAGGATTTGCTAATATTTTTCCAGTTTTGGTACCGTTTAAAATTTTTACTTTAATTTTTACAGAAGGATACATAAATCCTGAGGTACTATTGCTGGCTGGGCGTTTTGTTCTACCAGTATTCCTTAGCTCCTTTTCTTTATTTTTTATAGACTTATCTTTAAAGGAACTAAATTCAAAAATAAAAAATAGTGAAAGAGCTTTATATCTTTCAATTATCACTTTTTCAAGTTACTTTTTTTCTCAGAGTAGACTCTGGTATCCGGATCATTATCAAATATTTTTTACAACAATCATTATTTTTCTTTTACTAAGAATTAACAATCAGAAAAAATTGAATTTTAATTTATATTTTTTGATATTGTCTTTAATTTGTTTAGTTGGTGTTAAATATAGTGGAGCGATATTGACAATGCTTATTCTACCAATCTTAATTTACCTTTTTGTAAATTCGTTGGAATATAAAAATTCAAATAATGTTTTGTTGCTCGCAACTCAGTATGGACTATTTTCATTATTTTTTGCTTCTTTATTTAATTTCAGTATATTTTTAAATTTTGAAAAATTTATATATGATTACAATGCAAATCTTTCAACTTATGGTCCATCTACTTTAAGTTTCCAAGGGTTTAATTATTATTTTATATTCCTCTTCTTAGTTCCTTTTTCATTTTTTTCACTCCCATTTATTATTATTGCAATACATAAGTTGATTAATAAAAGAGAATATTTTTTAATATATTTATTACTTATTGTTCCAACGTTAATATGTGTATTTTTGGGAAGTTTTGGGGTTTTAGTTAATAGAAATATAAATTTTTTGATTCCATTTTCTTTATTGCTTTTGTCAATCGGGATTAATAAGAATTTATATACACAGAAAAAAAATTATACATATTTGTTAGTAATTTTAATATTATTTTTTCAAATAGGTACATTTTCTAACACCTTAGTAGATGATTTTAAGGTTGACTCTAGGGTTGAAGCAGAATTATGGATAAAAGAAAATATTGTTGATAGTAATTTAATTGAATTTGGAGTTAATGAATTTTGTACAGGAGAATCACCAGTGCAACAATACGCAAAAGTAACATATGATCACGATTTCAAGAAAAACTTTGACTATTATTTAATAAATGATTACTGGGATTCTTTAGCAACTAGAACTCTTCCACAAAAAAATATTTTATTTCAAGCAAATCATAAAAATACCCATTTTTATTATTTAAACTATAGAAATTTAATAAATGAAAATATCTTTAACTTCGAAAAAAATTATGTAACTCCATTGAACTATAAAGTTATCAAAGTTTTTGAAGGTAATGGACCTACGATGATTTTATATGGAAAAATAAATAATTAAAAAAATAACCCTAGTTCTCTTTTTTAAAATACTTTAGAGAAAGCTCAAGAAAAAGACGAAATGTTTCAAATATGCCATAAGTGAATAGAAGAGATGCTATCGATATAATTTTCAGATTAAATTCTTGATTTATAAAACCAAAGCTATTGCTGCTCCAATATAAAATATCAACAAAATATAAAATAGTTCCCATTATTAAATACAATATTCCAAAATTGTTGTATGAATTGCTAATTTGAGTTTTATCTATATATTCCGGAAAAAGCTCACCAGTTATTTTTAGCATGCTTTTTAATATTAATGTTACTAAAACTGCATTTTCAAAAACATTAACTGCTCCCAAGGAAAATTGTATGTTAGCAAATGTAAAAGGTGTGAATAATAATGATGCAACATAAAGTGGTAGAAATAATGAGAGTATTAAATTAAAACTTTTATTAAACAATTTTAAAAAGCTATATGTCATCATTAAATATAAATGTCTTAAGCCATCTCTAAATGGTTTAAGGTGAGGTTTTCTTGGGTAAATTGAGATATTTAATGTTGTTGGTACTTCGGTTATTTTTAAATTCACTAATGAAGATTTTGCAATCATTTCGGTTGCAAATTCCATTCCTGTAGATTTTAGATCCATTTTTTCATATGCAGACTTAGTGAAACCTCTTAAACCACAATGAAAATCATTAATGTCTGAATTGAATAATCTCTTGGCAATAAAACTTAAAATAGGATTTCCTATGATTTTATTTAAGACAGGCATAGCACCTTTTTCTACACCACCAAGAAATCTATTTCCAATTACTAAATCATACTCTTTATTTAATTTATTTATGAATAAAGGTATATCTTCAAAATTGTAAGTTGAATCTGAGTCACCCATAATAATATAACCTCCAGAAGCAGCATTGATTCCACCCCTAAGTGCTGAACCATATCCTTTTTCAGCAACATTAACGATTTTTGCTCCAGCTCTTTTAGCAATTTCTATGGATTTATCTGTTGAGCCATTGTCTGAAACAATTATTTCTCCATTTAGTCCAGATTTTGCAATTCCAATATTTGCTTTTTCAATACAATACAATATAGTTTTTTCTTCATTTAGACAGGGGAGAATTACTGAGATCAAATTATTTTCCATATTTTCTCCAAAATGTTCTATATACCATTATAAGTTAAATTACCTTAATTACATGATGTCTTCTAGGTAGGCGATTTAATTTTATTTATTAAAAACAACACCTGTTTCATCATCACAATAAATTAAGTTATTTTTTTTGGCTTCCTCTATGTAATATTCATTAGCAGGGTTTTCCGTATGAGGATAAAAACATTTATTTGTATCTTGATCAATTAAATATTCTGCAGGCTCACCAGGGTCAACTCTATTTATATCCCAGTCAAATGTATCGTCAAACCTATATGCCATCAGAAAGTTAAAAGACAAAATTAAAGGCAGTAAGAATTGTAATAATTGTCTTAATCTATTCTTTTTTCTGTTAAAAAAACCATTAATACTTGCTACAACAACGAATAAAAGTGGAGGTAAAAATGGTATTAAAATTCTATGCTCAGGTAACTTTACTTCAAGAAGTATTGGGACAATGTAGATAATTGCTGTAGTTAGTAAAAATATATATAGAATATTTTTTTCAACCCCTAAATCCTTAGAAAATAAAAAATGATTGAAGACAATAAAGAGAAGCACAATCAAAGTTATGCCTCCGTACAGGTCGTTATAAGGATTAAATAAAGGACCAAAACCAAAAATAGTTTTAATAAAATACTCTAAGTTGTAATTCTTTAAGCCATATAAGTAAGAAATTCCGCTTGCATAAGTTTCAGTAATGACGAACATGAAAGCTGTAACTTTATATGCAACCGCTCCACATATAATTCCAGAACCAAAATAATTAATATAATTTTTATTTTTTAGCTCTTGAAACATTGATATAAGAAAGAAACTAAATGTAAATACTGCTGTTGGGAATATTGAGATATTTGCAAGTATGAAAAAAATTGATGAGACGATGATTGAATATTTATTCCAATCAAAATAATAGTAATATGCAATACCAAGAAATATTAATACGTAAGCTAGTCCGTAACCTCTAGCTAGTGTTAAAAACTCAAAAGCATAAGGAGAGAAACCAAAAATCAAATATGAAATTATTGGGTTTCTAGTTTTTTTTGACAGGTTGTATGAAAATGATAAATATACTAATCCAAAAATTAAATTTGGAAGTCGTAATATAAACGGTGACGACCCTATATAAGAAAAGACTATCATTAATAGAGTATTGAAAGGATGGTTGTTGGCTATTGCAAATTTAATAAAATCTTTGTGAAGAACATATTCTAAATAAGTCTGTGCTTCATCAAAAGTAAATGGAGTTTGGATTCCTTTATAAAACATTAAAAAGACACTTAAAAAGAAAAGAGCACTTGTTATTTTATTAAATTCTTTATGTAAAATTTTCGAATACTTTATCATGTCCAAATCATATTATAATTCATATAAATAGAATCAAGCTTAAGAGGTTTTTTATAAATTTCAAAATATGAAGTTACTTACAAGCATTAGCTTTTACTGAACGTATCTTCCACTTTTTCATATATTTTGTTTTCGATAACCTCAAGGTTCTTAACAAGGTCTGATTTATTTTTTCCAGTTTCTTTCCAAACGGGAACCATAGCATTCCACAAGCCCTCACTTTTATATCTTGAATAAAGAGTAGCTCCCACATGAAGAGCAATCACAACATAACTAAGAAATGCTGAAAACTCATGTATTACAATAGCTATTTCGACACCCCCAGTGTTTATTGATATAAGGCCAGCAATTAAGAGGCCAGTAGTAGGGAGCATTATCAAACTGAAATATACCAACCTATGAACAATTTTTGCTATAAATAGATGACCTTTATGTACATCGTTATGAGCACCTAATAGAACTGGAGTATCTTTCATATAAAAATACCTCAATAAAACAATAATTAAAAATACTGTTGCAAATAGAATCTCAAAATTAAGGAGTGAAGCATCTTCAAGTTGACCAAGGTCATCTACTTGTTTAAATATTCCATAAGCATAGAGGGGAATAAATGTCCAATGAATTAATTTGGCTAACAAAGTATGTGTTTTGTTCATAATGGTTATATGTATTTTATAGTTTTATAATTTTTTATACAAACTTCTTAAAAAACATAAAGCATCTTATCAAAAATAAAAATGTATTTTTTTTAAGATATGCAGACTCTTCTAAAATTTTAATTTATATTATGTAAAATACATTTATGAATATTAAAGACCAAACAAAAATAATAAAAATATTGTTTATGTTGGCTGTAGGGTTCATAACTATTTTTAGTTTTGTAAACTTAATTAACCCAGTAAATATTGATAATCCAAACACTTCATCTTGTAAAGAATTTGTAAAACCTGCTTACTTAAATCAACACAAAAATACAGAAATTAGTATCTCTGACATCTATGTATTTCCAGAAGTTAATAATCTTCTATGTTTAAATAAAGCCATTAGCTTTTCAGAAAATGAAACAACTAAGTTTTTAATAGTTGGTACAAACTCTAAAGTTTTAAACTATTTTTCATTTGCTTTATTTTTCTTTTTGTTTGTGTTTTCTAGAATATTGAAATATTCAGAAGTCCTAATTTACAATTTATTTTTTGTATTTTTTATATTATATAATTTTAGTTATTCGGCTAATTTTTTTACTTATACCATAATTATATTTTTTACATTGCTCATTTACACTATCAAAAAAAACGAAAGTAAAAGTTTATTAGATTTACCAGATATATTTTATAAACCCTTTATTTCTAGCGGTGCTTTTTTAATCTTTGCAATTTTAATTATTATTACACAATTTTCTACACATAATTATGAGACTTTAGACTGGGATATAAATTCTTACCTTGTTACATCACTTGATATAAAAAATGGATACCTTCCTTATGAAATTCATTATGAAAATAAACCTCCTTTTTTATTTTTTATTTATTTTTTAGTTGGAAAGATAGCAAATGGAAATCTCTTAATAGTTAAAGTAATTAATGATTTAGTTTTATTGCTTTGCACATTAAATTTATATCTTCTTTTAAAACGAAAAAATAATATTGAGTTGAAAGCTATTATAGGATCTATTTTATTTATATCTCTCATGAGTAAAGACTGGTTTCATCCTGGCTTTAGTGAGGTTTATTCTTTATTCTTTATATCACTTTCTTTACTGATGTTAACTGCAAATAAAACAAAAAGAAATTTAATCCTTTCAGGACTATTTTTTTCAATAAGCACCCTAATAAATCTTGGAACAGTTATCTTTTTGATTCCTATTTTTTTGAGTTCAGATTTTATTAATAAAAAAATATATAACTTTTCTATATTTTTTAGTTCTTTTTCTGGGCTTCATCTTTTAATTTTATTTATATATTTCTTTAAGGGATTAATTGATAATTATTTGGTAGCAATGGTAACAATTCCTAGAAACTATCCAAGGGAATCTACTAATATATTAAAAGAATTTGGGATATCAATTCAAGATATTTCACAATACTCTCTTTTTGCATATTTGGCAGTATTAATTATTCTTACTACCTTAGTTGCAAATTTTTTCATCGGGAGTGTTGGAGTTAAAAAAACTATTTCTTCTAGCGAGTTGCTCTTTTTTACTACATCTTTAATGTTTTATTTTATGGCATCTATGGGATTCCAACATCACTTAATTTTTGCTTTATTTTTTGCCTGTTTTTCAATAAGTGTTATTAAAAGTAATCAGAATATTATTTTTATCACACTATTTTCCATTCTCTCATTTGTAAATGTTTTTAATCATTACTCAATAGGCTCAAAAGGTTTTTATAAATCTTATGAAAATATTTTAAATAGCAATGAATTGGTTGCTAGCTATCCTTTAAATAATGCAGCAGATATCTATTTCTCAGATATTTCTTCTGATGATACAGTTCTTGCACTAGATAATTTTCTATTGCTTTACTATCTTGATAAAGGTAATTTTTCTTACATCTCTCATCCATCTCTATATAAAAAAGAATTTGTTATAAACCCTTTAGCTGAGTTAAGCCTTGTTGATAGAAATGAGATTGAAAAAGCAATTTCACTTAATCCTGATTATATAATTTGCTCAAATCTGATTATTGAATGTGAAAACCTTAATGGTTATGAACAACTAAACACTAAACAAATAGATATAAATTATCTTCATTACTATTTATCTTCACAAGCATTTGGTACACAAAAAACCCTATTAATTTTTAAAAAAACAAATTAACCAATTGTTGGTGCAGCTCTTCCCGTGCTTACCTCTTCGTGATAGTCATCTTCGACATTTATTTCCCAGATGTTATTTTTTTCCCCAAAAATATTCCTGACAGACATTACAGCTGTCATCATTGAGTGGTCTTGATTGTTATACCTGTGCATACCATTTCTACCAATTGGGAAAATATTAGGATGAGAATTATTCAGCCAATCTTTTATAACATTAACATTTTCAGAATAATTTAAATCGTAAACTGGATATGCTTTTGGCATTCTAAAGACATATCCTTCGAGCACCTCGTCTTTCCCAATTAAATTTAGGCTTGAAAGCTCGTTCGATGCTAACTTTACTAGGTCCTCATTATCCATATCCCACAACTCGTCATTTATGTTTACAAAATATTCTAAACCAAGACATGTTTTTCCATCTTTTACTAAATATGGAGACCAACTTCCATAGTTTTGAACTCTACCAACTTTGACATCCGGGTCATGAATATAGATCCAATTATCTGGAAAAGAGTATTTCTCTTCCACAACTAAAGCAACTGTTAGAAAATCTCTAAAATGGAGATCATTGCCAGAGTCGGTAATTTTTTTATCTTTTGGGTTACTAATTGTTTTTGGGAGATGAGCTAAAGGCATACTTGAAAGAATATACTCGCAATGGTAAGTATCTGAATTATTAACTGTAACTATATATCCAGAGTCAACTTTTTCTATATTTGTTACCTTTGCTTTAAAAATTATTTTATGTCCTTTTTTTTCTAGCTTTTCTTGTGCAGACTCCCACATCATTCCTGGACCATATTTTGGGTATTTAAATTTATCAATAAGAGTTGTAATAACTTCACCAGAATTTTCTCCTCTAAAAGCATTGATTATTGCTTTTCCTAAAGAAAGACTTTTAATTCTTTGGCTAGCCCAATCAGCACCTATCTTATTAGCATCAACGCCCCAGACCTTTTCTGTATACGTTTTAAAAAAAATATTATATAGTCTCCAGCCAAATCTTGCAGCAACCCAATTTTCAAAATTATCTTGGTTTGCTGGAGGCTTTATTCTTACAGCTATATAAGACATAACACAACGTATAGCTTCAAACACTCCTAAATTACTTAAAGCGTTGAATGGTTTAAGGGGATAGTCAAAGAAATTTTTATTGTAATAGATTCTACTCATTCTTGGCCTAAGTAAAAAGTCGCCTTCTTCTAATATTTCATCCCATATTTCGTAAACTTCATCAACTTTAGTAAAAAATCTGTGACCTCCAATATCAAATTTCCATCCGTTTTCTTCAACAGTTCTGCTTATACCACCCACTACTGAATCTGATTCTAAGATGACAGTTTTTTCATTATGTTTTTCTGCTTCCCAGGCTGCAGTTAGACCAGCTGGACCAGCTCCTATAATTAAAATTTTTATTTTTTCCAATTTAAACTTTTCTATTTATTTTTTTAATTGTACTAAGTTATATTGATTTTAATAAATTTTTAATTTTTTAAATTTTCTTCTTTAGAGGTAAAAAAGATTAATTAATTGATTTATAAGAAGCATCTATTAAGCTTTGCCCTCTTTCACTAATTAAATATTCTCCACCTAATTTATTTACTAAATAACCAAAAGACATTTTACAATCTGGATCGGCAAAAGTAGCACTACTACCTCCAAAGCCAACGTGCCCAAAGGCGTTTGGGCCAATAATAAAAGAACCGCCTTCTCCTTCAAAACTATTTCGATTGTCCATATGCAGCATAAAACCCTGAGAGAAATTAGTAGGGAAAAGAAGCATGTTATCTATATTTGATTTTATATTTGATTCACTAAGTCTCTTAACAGACCTTTTTGAGAGAAGTTTCTCATTGTTTAGAGCAAGGGGAGTAAACATTCCTGCTAATGAACGAGCATTAGCAATTCCACCAACACCACCTATTTCAGCTCTGTAGGTTTCTTTTGCGTTATAATCGTATCCTCCTGTGTTCGTTAAGGAGAGTTTCTGGATTGAATCTGGATTTGTTCTGAAAGCCGTTGCAAAACCACTTGGCTTGTCGGAAGGAGAAGGTTTATATGGTGTCACTTTAGCTACCCTTTCATCTTCAGTCTCAGGTAGCCCAATCCAATAATCTAACTTATATGGCTCACTTACTTCATCGTTAAAAAATTGACCTAAAGATTTTCCAGAGATTCTTCTAACAAGTTCTCCTATTAGCCATCCTGTAGTAATCATATGATATCCGGTTTCTTCACCTGGTACCCAGAAAGGCTCTTCGTTCTCTAGTAGTTCAACCATATAGTTCCAATCAAAGAAGCCCCCATCTTTGACTTTAGTTCTTAGTGCAGGGAGACCAGCTGAGTGATTTAATATCATTTCTATTGTCGTGTCTTCTTTTCCTTTTTTTCCATATTCCGGCCAATATTTTGTTACCTTTTCTTTTGCGTTGAGTTGTTCTCGGTCTATTAATAAATGTGCACAAAGTGCAAGGGCTGCTTTGGTGCTTGAAAAAGCAACAGAAAGTGTATTTTCATTCCATTCATCTGATCTTTGTTCATTTTTGTACCCTGCCCAAAGGTCTACAGTTGTTTCTCCATCTACAACAACACAGACAGATGATCCTATCTCTCCATATTTATCAAAGTTTTTTGCAAAGATTTCTGCAACCTCTTGAAAATCTTCATGACAACTTCCTTTAATTGGAACTGATGGTTTAAAATCTGTTTCAACTTTTTTCATATTTATATCTTAAACGATGAAAAACCC
>CENF01198902.1_pt1 | contig 18228 bp, 18 predicted proteins | sample 361291 | NCBI WGS metagenome assembly CENF01 (sample SAMEA2619399, study PRJEB7988) | marine metagenome | isolation source: saline water (ENVO:00002010), including | reverse complement strand
AAAAAAAAAATTTGAATATAAACCACTAAATTATGCTTGGCAGAAACAAAGCAAAAATTTAATAAAATTTAAATTATCAAAACAAATAATGGAATGCACTATAAATCATAAAATTCTAACAAATAAAGGTTATATAGAAGCTGACAAAGTAAATATAGGAGATATTATATTATGTAAATATGATTTACAACATAAAGATAATCTAATTTGTCCTTGTCTAAATGATGACCAATTACAAATATTATATGGTTCATATTTAGGCGATGGTTGTATTCAAAAAACAGTAAAAGATAGATATAGATTAAGAATAATTCATTGTAAAGAACAAAAATTATATTGTGAATGGAAAGCAAGTATGTTTGGAATAACTGAATTAGAATATATTGAAAAAAATGGTTATTCTCAAAAAGAAGCTTATAGATTTTCTAGTAAATGTTTTGATATGGATAATTCATTAGCCAATAATAAAAAGGAAATACCAGATTGGTTAATAAACAAAATTGATGAAAGAGCAATTGCTATATGGTTTATGGACGATGGTTCATTATCAAAATATACACTAAAAGATGGTAGTGTATCTTGTTATGCAACACTACATTCAAATAATTTTGATTATGATAATCATATAAAATTATTAAATTTATTTAAAAAATATAATATAGAATGTATAATAAGTAAAAGTAAGAAATATAATTACTTACGATTTGATAATAAAAATACAAAAGCGTTACTAAATTTAATAAGAAAATATATACATAGTAATTTTGAATACAAGATAGATTTTATTAGTGATAATCAATATAATTGGAATAATGAATTCTTAAAATATGGTTCTTTAAAAATTACAAAAAAAGAATATATTAAAAAATTAAGAGATATAAATGTCTATGATATAGAAGTGAAAGATAATCATAATTTTATAATTGCAACAGGTAGTAAAGATACTAATTATATAGATGGTCCTATAGTTAGTAATTGTCACCATATTTCGTCAGAAACATTTTCAAATTGTTTAAGAAAATGCACAACATTATATTCTTTGGGATTAAGTGCAACTATGAATAGGAAAGATGGTTTAACACAAGTATTTAAGATGTATTTAGGTGATATATGTAATAAACAAAAGAAGAAAGAGGAGGAAGATAATGTATTAGTAAAAGCGATAGATTATATAGTATTAGATGATGAAGAATATAATGAAGTGGAACGAGATTATCGGGGAAATGTAAAACATACGACGATGTTAAGTAAGGTATCAAAATTTAATTATAGAACAGATTTTATAATAAATGTAATAGAAAATGAGTTGAAAATAAATAAAGAACAACAAATAATATTATTGGGTCATCAAAAGAATATGCTAAATTATATATATAAAGCAATTGAATTAAAGAATTTAACAAGTGTTGGATATTATATAGGTGGAATGAAAGAGAAAGATTTAAAAATAAGTGAAAGCAAGCAGTTAATATTGGCTACATATGCAATGGCGGCAGAGGGGTTAGATATTCCAACATTAACGACATTAATATTGGCCACACCAAAATCAGATATAATTCAATCAGTAGGTAGAATTTTACGAGTGAAACATAGTAATCCATTAATAATAGATATAGTAGATCAACATGATTGTTTTATAAATCAATTTGCAAAACGCAAAGCATTTTATAATGAAAAGAATTATAAAATAATTCGAACGAATAATGATAAATATATAGATTATATAAAACATATAAAAAAGGGAGAAGAATTTAATGAAGAAGAAATATGGAAAGAACTACCAGTAAAATCAAAAAAGAGTAAAGAAAGAAGATGTTTAATAAATATTTAACTTAATTTCTTTTGCTAGTTGTTTTAAATTTTTTTTATTTTTTATTTTTTATTTTAAACCTTTACGTTTAGTTTTAGTCATACCTTTAGCCTTACTTTTAGCCTTACTTTTAGCCATACTTTTAGGTTTACTTTTACCTTTAGCTCTATTAGAAACGCGTCTTCTTTTGTGACTTCTATTTTTAAAAAATCTTTTACTAAATGATTTAGTATATGGATTAAATCCTCCGAACATAATATATTATAAATAGATATAATATATTATAAAAAATTATTTATTATAAAATAATCTATCTACGTCTGCGGGTGCGGCGGGCTTTTTTGGATTTTTTAGCTTTTTTGGCTTTTTTGGGTTTTTTGCCTCTACGTGTTTTTCTGCGTTTACCACCTTGCTGATTATTCTGTCTGCGGCTTTGTCTTCCACCTTCTTGTGCGAATTCAAGAAACTCGTTAATTGGAGCAATCATTTTTATACATTATAATTATATTTTTTTTTTCCTAAAATTAAATGTAAATTATTTTTGGAAACAATTTTATTTTTAGATAGATTTCTAGGTATCCATTTTTTAAATTTATTATTATATTCACAATTAATTAAATAACTTTTTTCTAAATAAACAAATTTATCAATATTAATATTTTCAAATTCTTCTTCATTATCACTTTCCTCAAGTGTATCTAAATTATAATTTTCTTTAATATTTCTAAATAATTTATTCATAAATTTACTAGTTTCATAAGTATCAATTAGTGCTAAGTCATAGAATTCTTCTTTATTTCCATTTAAAATATTTAAATTATATAAATCTTGATTAATACATGGATAAATTTTAAATGTACAATAAATTTTATTATTATTGTCTTTATTAGTAAAATTATAATTGCCTAAATATTTAGTATCACTATAAACAGAAATGCTAAATATATTATAATCTAATTTATAAATTAGTTTAAATAAATTATTATTATCATTAGTGATAATAGGTAATTTAATAAATATATTGTTAGTATTTTGTATATTTGGTAAAATTTTATCAAATAATTGAATTTTATAATTATAGTTATAATTATAATCATTACGCTGTAAGATTTTATTGTAAATATTATAATTAAATATATTTTCAATTATAAAGTAGTGATGTTTATCTGAATTGATAATATTTGTAAAATAATATCCAAAAAGTAAAATATTATTATAGCATAATGAATCATTAAAATTTATAGGATATTCAAAAAATTCATTAGAAATATCATAAATATTTTTATTATTTAAAAATATAAGAATTGCAAGTAATTTTTTTTCAATATATGTAAACCATAAATAGCAGCGTTTACCTTTAGGTTTTAAAATAAAATATTTGCTATCTTGATTAAATAGTATTTTGTTATTACTATTATTATTATAAATATTAAGATTCTTGATAGATATATTATTGGGATATCTATAAAGAATATTTTGTATAATTTCTCGTTTAATAACTTTCATTAAATATAATAGTAGTATTAATTTTAAATTAATTTAAATCAGTTTTTAATAAAATTTTAATTATTTAATTTATTTAAAAATTCTTCTAATTCACCTTTCATATTATTATTTTCAAACTGTGAATTAAATTTATCTAAATTAAATGTAGTATCTTTTTCTAAAGCAGTTTCAATATTTGTAGTTGTTAAATTTACATCATAATTAGGAAATATTTTAGCATCATTATTGTATTGTTCATTTGAAGTTAATGAAAAATCAATATTAGAGTATGTAGTTATTTTAGATTCTAGTCTATTTTTAGAATTATTAGATGTATTATCGTTATTTTTAACTGTTTTTTCAGGTAATTTAATATGAGAATTTAATATATTATTAATTTTATTATATTCTTTATTAGGAAAATTATATAAATCTTTGGTTTTTGTTGTGGTTAAATTTTTTTGAAAAAAAAGATATAAATTATGTAAAAGTAATATAAGAATTAAATAGATTACTATCCAAGTAATAATGTAAAAGAACATTTATATAACAAGAAAAAATTATATTTAAATTAAAACTTAAATAGATTAGACTATAATTAATAAATATAAATATAAATAAATGATTAATTGTATATTAATACAAAATAATGAAATAAATGAAGTAAAAGTAAAAAATTTAAGAGAAGATAGTATATATAAAAAATGTAATTTTAAAAATGATACAGATTTTAGTAAATTAAAAAATTGGAATTATGATAATTTTTCAATAGAATTATGGGGTAAAAATAAAGGTTTTTCAAATTCATTAAGTAATTTTGAATTATTTAAAAATAATGGTTTAAATATTTATGGAAAATCAATATTTATAATGAAAAACAAAGAAAGTAAATACATTTCATTAAATAAGGAAATTTTTTATAATTATTTCAATATAATAAATAATGTAAAAAGTAATATAGTAGAAGAGAAAAGTAATGAATGTAAAAATAAAGAAGATATGGATAGTAAAGAAGATGATGAAAATTCAGAATATTCTTATAATTCAGAATTAACATATGAGTTATATGAATATAGTGATGATGAATGAATATAAATTTTAAATAAATATAATAAAAATTGAAATAATAAATAATATTAAAATTAAAACAATATTATTTATTAATGAGTAAAACAAATAGAATATTAAAAGATCCGGAAACTTTTAGAAAAAACATAGTAAGTAAATTACAAATTTTAACTAAAGATGAGAGTATATCAATTAATTTAGAAAAAGGAATATTTAATTATACAATTAATACAGCAAATAAGAAAAATTTAATAAAAAAATGGAGTAATGAATTATTTGTAACGATATATATTGAAAAATTGAAAATGGTATTATTTAATATAAAAAATAATAAATTATATGATAAATTACTAAATAAAGAAATAAAGGCACATGAATTAGCGTTTATGTCACATGAAGAAATGAGACCAGATATATGGGATCAATTAATTGAATTAAAAAAAATAAAAGATGAAAATAAATTTTCACCAAAATTAGAAGCTTCTACAGATGATTTTACATGTTCAAAATGTAAATCGAAACAATGTACACATTATCAATTACAAACAAGAAGTGCAGATGAACCTATGACTACTTTTGTAACATGTATTACTTGTGGAAATAGATGGAGACAATAAATTTATAAAATTTCTAAATCTTCTAATTTCCAATATTCAAATGTATTATTTGGTAAAGGTCGTTGAATAATAAATGGTATTTTTTTTTCTTTTAATTCTTTTTCAGCAATTATAAAATTGTCTAATAAATCTTCAGAAACCTTTACATATGGTAAAGAACCATTATTAAGTTGTTTAATTCGAATACCTAATATTCTTGTTTTTTCATATTTTGTTAAAATGGGTATAGTTTTATGTAATTCATCGATAATAATATTGTTTTTATCTCTAATAACATTAAATAAATCCTTTATTTCATCTAAATTTTTACTTAAACATTCTTGATGTTCAGAAGCAATAAAATCATTTTTAGAATCTTTATTAAATTTTTGTAAAAATTCATGTGAATCATTTGCTTCTAAATCATCATTAAATATAAAAGAAGATTTATATGAATCAGATTTAATTGAATTTAATTCTCCTAACTCTTCTTTATTAATTTCTTCTTGTTCAAAATCTTCATCATCTTCATCGTCGATTTGTTCTTCATCTAATACAATACCTTCTTCTAAATCTTCAACATCATCATCGTCACTAACAATTGAATTAATTTCTTCTTCTCCTCCTACTTCATCAATTTCTTCATTTAACTCTTCTGTTTCATTCATTATTATTATTATTATTTATTATTTAATTGTATTTATAAAATAATAAATTCAATTTTTATTAAAATTGCAAAATTATTTTTCAGTATTCCAAGTAAAATCGCAATGTGAACATAAATACATATATTTCATATTAATATGATCATATCTAATATAAATAATTTCTCTATTAAGAACATCAAATTCATTGGTATTACTAATACATTTTTCATTAGGACATTTAATATAATTAATTCTAGGTAATGTTTTATCTAATTTAGTATATTTATTTATTGATATATTAAATTTATTTTCACTTTTCGAAATATTTTCTTTTAAAATGCATTTACCTTGTTCAATTAGATTATTATTAATATTACCACAATTTCTACAATAATAAGAAATTTTATCACAATTTTCACCTTCTAATTTAATATAGTACATATTAGAACATGTGCTACAAAATTTCATAAGTAATATATACTTAATTAATATAAAAAAATAAATTTTATATCAATTTTATATGAATTAAATTATATTTTTAAAAGATTATTTAAATCAATTTTTAGTTTATCAAAATCAAGATAGAAATTTAATGAATATGATGATATTGTAATTAAATTAGATTGTTTTCTTTCAAATCCTTCTTTTAAATTTTTTAAATTATTATTAATAGTTTCAAAATTTTTTTTATAATTGCTAATTATTTCATCTTTAAATAAGAGTAAACATTTTTCATTTGCTAAATTTAATTTAGTTTCATCTAAAGTTTGTAATAATTTAATTTGTTTAATAATTGTATATTCTATATTTTTAAATGCTACTAAAATATCATATTTTTTAACATTGTAATGATCAATATAAATACCAGGTTCAAATGTTAAAGAATTATTATCAAATATTGAACTTAAAATTAATAATATTGAATTAATATTATTACAAGATGTCCATCCTTCTCCATTCCAAGTATTAATTATAGATAAACATACCTTACCATTAGTATATAAATTAGGATGAAATCTCATTGAACCATCGCTTGTAAGAAATTTTAATTTCGGTGGTTCATAAGGATAATTATCGGGAAATATAAATTCGAATAAATAATTTCCACTACAATATGGAGTGTCTTTATTACCTAAAATTAACGCATATCCTTTTGTTATATTTTCTGTATCATGTTTATAATATATATTAGAAATTGGATTGTTCATTATATATTTAACGTCTTTGGCTATTCTCTGTATTGAGGTTTTTGTTAAAACCATATTACATAATATACTTAAAAAATTATTTTTAATTAAAAATTAGAAATATTATAAAATTGAAATAAAAATATATTTATATATATAACTAATAATAATATGAATATTGAATCAAATGAAACTTCATTATCATCAAAAAAATATGAAGATTTACTTAAAAAATCTAAGGTAGAAAAAGGAAATAAATTTACACATACAAGAATACCTGATAAAAATATGGGAATTTATGGAGGATTATTTTGTATAAATTATAATGATAATTTTTGGAATTTATATTATAATCATGTATTCAAAAATAAAAATAAAGAATACTTAACTGAAAAACAAGTTATAGAAAATTCACCATTATTAGTAGATGTTGATTTACGTTATAATACAAATATTAAATCACGACAACATACAAAGGAACACATTATAGATCTAATTGTATTATATGCATCAAAATTGAATGAAATATATGAAATTGAATCTTCTCAAGAAATAAACGTTTATGTTATGGAAAAATATGAAATTAATATGTTAGAAGATAAGACTAAAGATGGTATACATTTAGTATTTACAATTTCTATGCATAAAGCTGAACAAGTAATATTAAGAAAAAAAATTATTAATGATATAGGACAAATATGGGACAATCTACCTATTACAAATACATTTGATGAAGTATTTGATGAGGGTATTACAAAAGGTTTTGTAAATTGGCAGCTATTTGGTTCTAGAAAACCAGGCCATAAAGCGTATGAACTAAGTTATTATTTTACATTAACATATTATAATGAAGATGATACATGGGATATAAAAGATAATAATATATTAAAATTGAATATATTAGAACATTTACCAATAATGTCTGCTATAAATCAAAATCATAAAAGATTTGAATTGGTTGATAATAAGTATTTATTAGATGCTATTGAAAAAGAAAAATTAGATATTACATCAAAAGAACATAAAAAGAGTAAAATTAATATAATTGAAACAAATATTGATTTGGAACAATGTGATTTATCAAAAATATCAGATGTAAAACAATTAGATACGTTAATGCTATCATTTTTAGAAAATCTAAGTCATAATGATTATGAAGTTAAAGAAACTCATCAATTTACTATGATTTTACCAAATTGTTATTATGGTGAAGGTTCATTTAATAAATGGATTAGAGTGGGTTGGGCTTTAAAAAATACACATGATAAATTATTCTTAACTTGGATAAAATTTAGTTCTCAATCAAGTGGTTTTGATTTTAGAGATGTTGAAACTTATTATAATATGTGGAAATCATTTGATTATAAAAATTCAGATGGCTTAACAAATCGTTCTATTATGTTTTGGGCAAAGACAGATAATTTTAATAGTTATAATAATATTAGAAAAGAAACTATATCTTATTATATTGAACAAACATTAGAATCTATTATTAGCAAAGATAAAGTTGGTGAATTTGATTTGGCTAATGTATTATATCAAATGTGTAAGGATCAATTTGTTTGTGTTAGTGTAAAAAATAATCAATGGTATGAATATAAAAAAAATAAATGGCATGAAGTAGATAGTGGAAATACATTACGATTAAAAATTTCAAAAGAAATGCATGATCAATATATGAAAAAAGCTTCTGATTTAATTGAAGTAATTGCTAAAATGGAACAAAGTGGAAATGATACTGATACTATTGTTAGTAATCTTAAAGTAAGATCTTCAAAATTAGGTGATATTTGTATATTATTAAAAACAACTAGTTGGAAAAATAATATTATGAAAGAAGCTCGTGATATATTTTATGATAAAGATTTTATTCAGAAAATAGATGCTAATCCATATCTACTTTGTTTTAATAATTATGTTATTGATTTCAATACAAAAATTTATAGAAAAGGTCGACCGGATGATTATATTTCAAAATCAACTAATATTGATTATACTCCTTTAAATGCATTAGTAGGTGCTCATCCATTAGATAAAAATACAACCTATGAAGAAATTATTAATGAAATATATGAATTTATTCATGCGTTATTTCCAAATGAAGAATTACGAGGATATATGTGGGAACATTTATCATCAGTATTGATTGGAACAAATGATAATCAAACATTTAATATTTATACTGGAAGTGGTGCTAATGGTAAATCTAAATTAGTTGAATTAATGGGAAAAGCTCTAGGTGATTATAAAGCGACTGTTCCAATTACATTAATTACACAAAGTAGAAATACAATTGGTTCAACATCTCCCGAAATAGTTCAATTAATGGGTGTTCGTTATGCTTGTATGCAGGAACCAAGTAAAGGTGATAAAATTAATGAAGGTATTATGAAAGAAATTACAGGTGGTGATCCATTAGTAGGCAGAGCCTTATTTAAAGACTCAGTTACATTTATTCCTCAATTTAAATTAGTTGTTTGCACTAATGTATTATTTGAAATTAAAACTAATGATGATGGTACTTGGCGTCGTATTCGTGTATGTGATTTTATGTCTAAATTTAATGATGCTCCTTATGAAGATGAACATAGATTTCCAAAATCTAATTTTCCATATCAGTTTAAAATAGATAGGCAATTAGATAAGAAATTTAATATTTGGGCTCCAGTATTAGCATCTATGTTAGTTGATTTAGCATTTAAGAAAGAAGGAAAAGTAAAAGATGTACCAATTGTTACTGCTGTTAGTGATAAATATCGTAATTCTCAAGATTATTTAAGTGAATTTGCTAAAGAAAAAATTATTCGTAAGAGAGATGCTAAGATGAAGAAAACAGAGTTACTTGAAGAATTTAAAAATTGGTATATTTCTAATTATGGTAGAAATAATTTACCAAATGGTAAGGAAATTACTGATTATTGTGATAAATTATTTGGAAGATGTGCACGTGGTAAATGGTCAAATGTGCAAATTATATATGAAGAAGATGATAGTGATGATGAAATAGTAGAAGAAAATTTATCAGTTGAATAATTATTTAAATATAAATTTATTATTTAAATAATAATTATCTCCGACTAGAAGAAGCTTTTGAATTGGATCTTCTTGTTAATTGTGATTTTTTTTTTGATTCTAAAAATTTTTCAAAATCTACTAATGTAATATTTATAGTATTTATAAAATTATTTATAATATGTATAATAGAATAATGTTTATCGCGATGCGAATACATAGTTGCATCATCGGTTTTTGAAAATATTAATTTAGTTTTTAATAATCTCTCAAAACATTTTTTTACTTTTTCAATATTATCAGGGAGTTCTTTTTTTAAATTATCTATTTTTAAATTTAAAGCATAAGTAGAATTATTTCTATATGACTCTGCCTTATCAAATTCTTCATCATAATCAATATTTATAATATCTATAAAATTTCTAAAAATTTTAGAATCTTCGTCTTCATCTTTATCATTTATTACTTTTAATATATTATTTAATTGAATAACTATCTCATCTCTCATAACTAATAGTCGATTTAAATTATAAAATACATCCATCATTTTATTTCTTAAATTTTGTATTATTGGTCTAAATGTAGAATCTATAATCTCTCTCTCTTCTTCATCTGCAGATGATGGATAATTACTATTGTTTTGTATTTGCTTTAAATATTTTATTCCTTCTTTACAATATTTTAATATTATTTCATTTAACTGAAATATATTGTCTAAGGATTTATTAAAAACATTAGATACACCAGATGCTAAAATAGTCTTTATTAATAAATTTTTTGCTTCATCATCTTTTAGCTCAAAATTTTCATAAATATTACTTAAAAGTTTATTTAATAATGGTGGTGGTATTTCTTCCAAAGTTTTATAATATTCTGAACTTTTATATTTACTAACTTTTTTTGTCTTACTTTTTTTACTTTTTAATTTTTGTCTAAATCTTGTCTGAAATTTTCCCATGGTTTTATTTAATTTATCTCTATTAACAGTTGATAATTCATTAATTATCATATCATAAGCATTTGATAATTGTTTCATTTGTGATCTTGAAATTCTTGTATTATTTGTTATTTGACTAAAACCTTTTGCTTTTTTAGAATATTTTTTTTTCATATATATATATATATTATTCATATTTTTCTTTATCTTCAATTATATGAGGATAACTTATTATATCTCCTCTTAAATTATTTGTTTCTAATATATATTCATAAATATTATATATTATTGATAATAAATAAGGTAACAAAAAAGGAATAAATATATATAATACAATAATTATAACTAATTTATAATTTAAGTATTTTTTTTCTTGAAAAAAAGGTGTAAAAATAATATAACAAATTAGTAATACATAATAAATTAAAACAACATAAAAATATATAGATTTATAAAAATCATAATTAGAATTTTCATAATTATCTTTTCTACTATCAATAAATAAATTTTGTTTATATGTATCAAGTTTATTAGATATTTTTTCTAATTCTTTCATTTTAGCATCTATTAAACCTCCAATAGTAACCCGATAATTATAAAGCTGTTTATAACTATCTAAATTAGAACTAAAAAAATCTTTTAATGTTTTTAAATCTTCTTCTTCTTTAGTTTTTATTGCTGCTGATGTTATTTCTCCATTACGCCTACATTCATCAGTGAAGCTTATACTTCCTTTAAATGTATTATGTCTAGCATTAGCTGCTTCTCTAATTGATTCAATAACTGGTATATTATCCATATTATCCATTCCTTCTTTTAAATTTGTATAACCTTCTGACATTTTTTGCATAGCTGGTCTATGCAGGCTTCTCCATTTATATTTATCAGTTTCTTCTGCATATTCTTGGAATTGATCTTGACTCATTGTATATTCCATTAGAATTCCCATTCTATCTTGAAAATCGGGAGGCAATACTTCTTCGGTAATAGCATCTTGTATAGATTCTACTAAATTTGATTCCATTTCATTAAATGCATTGTAAACTTGGTCAGATACTTTACAATCACTCATTAGTAATAATTATAATATTTATAATATAATAATAATAAATTTTTAATAAATATTATAATTATACTTTTTTTATAGTTTCTTAAAAAACATTTTATTATCACTACTATTGTTTAATGATTCTACTAATATATCTGTTTTTAATTTTCTAGCATCTATTTCTGAATTCAGAAATGGTTCGATAAAAGTATATTCTTGAGAGTCTTCGTGAATATTGTTTTGAATAACATTTGATTTTTTATAATTATCCATATTATTCAATGTTTCAAAAAAATTTGTAAAGGTGTCCGCCTGATCAGTAGTAGATTCTATATTTTGGTCTATTGGAAAACATTTATTTTTTGTAGAATCATAAGCCATGCCATCAGTGCAACAATCTTCGCCAATACAAGTTATTCCTAATCCACTTAATCCTGGTTTTTGTTTAATTCTACCTTGTTTTATTAATTCACTAGCCTGTCTATCATATGGAATTCTATCTTTATCAAAATTAACATTATCTTTCATATATAATAAATATAATCTATATAGCACATATAAGAAACCTATAAATGTAATAATAATAATAGCAGTTAAAGAAATATTTTTATCTAATATTTCATATTTTGCTAAAATTAAAAATAGTATCATAACAGCAACTAAAACTATAATGATTTTTAAAATATAACTATATTCTACATATGTTTTTGAATAATAATCATTTATTTGAATTTTTCTTTTTTTATCTAGATTCTCTTGATTCATTATTTCATATAATTGTTCAGCATTAGAACCTTCGGTATCATTTATCATATAATCCATTAAAACATTTCCTAAAACTTGATCTTTTTGTGCCATTAATTCAAGCATGTAATTTCTATTTTCTTCATATTCAATAGTATCTGTTACTACATTTTCAGCACTATAAGAATCTTGTGCCTCTCCATGAAGCCTTTGAAGATAATCAAAATAATCACTATTAAAACCTTCTTTCATACTCATATTATTACTAAATATATTAGTAAATATATTATTAAAAAAATTATTAATTTTTGTTTCTATATTTGTAAAACCTTCATTATTTTTAGATCTACCATAATTATTTAAATCATTAATAAACTTAATTTCTTCATCTATTGCTGATATTACACCTCCAATACTTCTTATTATTTCTAAATTATCGGAATATTCTATTGTTGCATCGTCTGCACTATTTTCTGAATTTGCAATTAACTCATCTACATCTGATCTTATTTTTTCTAAACTATCAATTGCCTTAGTATCAGTTACAGTTTTTTCTTCTGTTTTAACGTCTAAATAATTATTATATCTTAAATCACCAAGTTCTAATATTTGCCTATCTGAACCACCGGAAGTTACAGTATTAATATTATAACGTTTTATTTTTCTAGAATATATAGCAGGTAATTCATATGAAAATAAATCATTCCAACGACCATTTTTATATATTTGCACATAGTCTTCTGCACCATTCCAATCATTAGGTTCTCGTCCATTCCATGAAGTATAATTCCATGGAGTTCCATCTGACCATTTCCAATTTCCACTCCCTTTTTGTTTTCCTCTATTAGTTCTTTTACCCCCAAGCCATGCACTTCCTGCTTTTCCATATTCATTTAATATACTAGTTATTTTATCATTTTCTCCTTTATCAGCTACAGAAGCTAAAGTATAACCGGTTCTCTTCGCTTCTGCCTCATGCCATTCCCAACTTTTATAGCTAGGCATGAGCATAAATGTTTTTTCTTCTGAAGTTTTACTTTCATCAATTTTATAATCTTTTCCTTTTAAAATTATTCTTCTACCAGTAGAAGTATAAAATATCATAACATTTCCAATGAGTGCATTATATGATCTTACTCTATCTATTTCTCTATCAATTTTAACCACATATTCATTTGGTCGTAGTCCATACCATTTACTTCCTCCACCAGTAGTTATTCTAGAACCATATTCTTTTTCTCCTCCATCAGAAAATTTTAATCTAATACCATTAACTTTGTCACGATCATAATATCCTACAATTGTATCTATCTTAACATTTGGAATTACAAAAACATTTTGATTTAACATATCTTGAATATCATTGCTATAACTATTATATTTGCCCATATTCAGAGGTTGCTCGTTAATATGTGTTATTAACTCTTTATTTTTTTGTATTAATAATTCTTTTTTTTTAACATATCTTTTTCTTTCTTGCCTTAAATCATTTACTCTTTCTTCAGATGTATGATATTTACTCATGCCATTTTTATGTTTATCTATTGTTCTTAAAGTATTTTCTATAGTATCTCTTCTTTCATTTAATTTTTCAGGAGTTATAAGTGGTGGAGTTTTTTCTTCTAAATTAGACATAATTATATTTATACTATATTATATAAATATAATTATTTATTATTTTATTTACTATTAACTCCTCTTAATAATAATAAGAAACCTATTATACTAATTCCTGCAGTAACAGACCATATAGATAATTGTAAATAATGACTTTCATTTTGTATTTTACTATCTTCTACCCGAGCATTTACTGTTCTTGTTGAAGTTTTAAGTTTATCAACATTATTATGATTAATTTGTTTCCAATCACCTAAAGGATTAACATAAATATGTTTGTTTCTAGACATTAATATATAATAATAATTTATAAATTATTAAACTTTAAAATATGTATGTATAAAAAATACTAATAATAATACTCCTATAAAATAAAAAATAAGAAAACTATCATTAAATAAATCTGGAAGTGATCTATAAACAATAAATATAATTACTGTTATAATCATTAAAATTGTTAAAATCGTATAAACTAAATATTTTCTATTATATTCTAAATTATCATTATCCATTCTACCTTCTAAATCTTTAGATTCATCATAAAATCTATTATATTCATTTAACATTTCGATATAAGATAATTCTTTATTACCTAAATTTATTTTACTATCTTCCAGCATTGAATAGTCATTTAATCCAGGTTTATGTACAAAATTACTATATAAAGAATTTCTATTTAAATCTAAATAATCGGCTAATTTTTTTAATTTTAGATTTACATTATCATACATATTGTATAATGGTAAACGGTTAGTATCGTCTCCTAATTTTAAATCATTTAATTTATTATTTATATCCATATAATCTTTAATAATTCCATTATCTTCATCAAGTGCTTTATCAAATAAATAATCTATATGATCAAATTTATCTTTATTTGAATTATAAAATTTTTTATCAACTCTTCCTTCACCTAAATATGTATACTCATCTGGAGGAAGAGGTTTATGATTACAATTTACTTTTATTTTTTCAAAACCTGATTTTAAATTATATATATTACAATCATTATTTTGAGTTATTAAATATAAATCACAATCATTTTTATCACATTCATATTTACAACTACTTATATCAGTATTCAAAGATTTAGCTGATTGCATTGGTTGTAATGAACTGGGAGATAAATTATAAAATTGTCCTTTTGTTGGGTTACAAATATTTATGTAATTTCCATCTATTCTATTATTTAGATTTTCTTTTACGTCTATAAATAAATCTTCGCCTAAATTAAAATATAGAATACCAATTGGAATTATTATTAATATTGATAAAATAAATATTTTAAATTGTATATTATTTTTCATATTATATATTTATAATATGAAAATATATTAATATCTTAATTTTTATAGCTCATATAAATTTGATAAAATAAATAAACTAATGTTATTATTAAAATATTAATTAAATTATTTGCATCTCTATTTATAACACTTCCTAATAAAAATATTACTAATAAAAATATATAAACTAAAGAAACTAATATATCTAAATTTTTCATCATAATATTATTATCATTTGATTTTTTATCTTTTACTAAATCTTTTTCCTTATTTTTCATATTTTCATTACTAAGTTTTGAGCAATTATTATTTACACATTCAATATAATCAACATCATCATTGAGAGATTTAAATCCATTAGTCATAAATTCATAATTAGTATTTTGACTTAAATTTTTATAGTTTTCTTTCATTAATTTAGACTGTAATGTATCTAAATTTAATTCGCTAGTAACAAAATTAGTTTTTTTATTTTTCATAGGTTCTTTTTTATTACTATTTTTTGCTTCTATTCTATTCAATAATAAATCCATACTTATTATTTATATATATTTTTATATATTATTTTGATTTTCTAAATAATTTATATTTGTTTTTTTGCATACACATAAATTATGAAAGTTATTATTAAAAATAGAATAACATTTTCTGATATTTTTAAATTTTTTAAAAATAGAGTATCTCCTAATTTACCATTATTTGCACCATCAAAACCAATTAAACTTTTTAATTCTTCTTTTTTATCATCTATCATTTTTTGTAATTTTTCTAAATATAATGTGTCATATTTTGTTATAAATGCTACATTTGAAATATCATATGAAATACTATCTAATGAATTAATAATAACTAAATAATGATCTGTTAATGCTTTTATTTTAATATCTAAGTTATTCTCTTGATTTTGAGTATTTTCACAAATATATCTTATTATTGCATCTGTAAGATCTGATAAAATTCCTGGTGTGCTTGTATTCCAATTATCATATAAATTTTTGTAATGATTATATGATTTAATTTGGGGTAAATTTCTCATTAAATTTTCATTATCAATTAATTCAGTTTTATATATTATAAAATTATTAGATTTTGAAAAATTATTATTTTTTCCAAAAGAAATACAATTACTTATATTTCTTAAATCTGTATTTCTTAGTTGATCATTAAGAGTTACTTCATTTTCTATAGGAGTTGATGTTCTTCGTGATTTTTCACCAAATAAATCATTTATTAAATCATTAAATGGTTTTAATAAATTTTCTATATTATCAAATTCACATGATTTATTTGTTTTTGGAATTAAACACTTATATTTAAAATCATTACCTTTATTATATCTTGTTAAATCAGTAGTTATAAATAGGGATTTATTTTCTCTTAATGCCTTATTTTTACATTCTTCAACTAGATTTATATTTTCAGAACCAGAATTATTTTTTATATCAAAATTATAAGTGGTAAAATTATCTAGTATATATTCATTTAATTTATCTGTATCCATTAAAGATGATTTAGGTCGATAACATTTATTATCTGTATTAAAAATAGAAAAATTGTTTATTTCCATTATTATATAATAATAATATTTATATTAATTTAATATTAATATAATATTTTACATTTTATATTTTACAAATTCTATAAAAATCAGTTTCTATTGCTGTTCTACTTTTTCTTTTTATATGTATCACATCTCCTGGTTTAAATCCCATTACTAATGATACGGGATTAAAATATGATATATCTGGTATTTGACTTTCTTTTAATATATTAAATTTTTTCATAAATTCTTCTTTTTCTTCTGGTGTAAGTTTTCTATGTGGTGGATTTAATTCATGTTTTAAAATATTAAATTGTAATCTTTTAATGTTTAATAATGATATATAAATATTATCACTCATCCATATATCTTTAACATTTTGAATTAATGTATCATTAGGTTGATCTTTAGTTATAATTATAAAATCATCATTTTTTGATAAAATACTTTCAATATGAAATAAATCTTCTACCATATCATATATATTTTGTGTTTTTAATACTTTACTTACATAAAATTTTACATATATTTTATTATTAGTGCTAGTTTTTTCTACGAGCATATCTAATTGATTTGTTTCCAACATAATACCAATTTCGTTTATAGTAAAATTATTATATGGAGTAATATCAAATCCTCTTTCTTCTAAAATATCTAGTAAATTTCTTCTAGCATTATAAATAGAAATTATATGACTATTTGTATTTGTCATTAATTTAATATTATATATATTAAATTAATTTATCTTTATTCAATTTTATAATTATTTTTATTTATCTTTATTTATCTTTATTTAATTAAATAATTATTGCTGATCAATTTTAATAGTTTTTCTTTTTTCAGAATTAGATAAATTTGATTCTTCTAAAGAAGAAGATATATCTTCATTATTTTCTTTATTAGCTTTTTCAGTTTCAATAGAAAGAAGACTATTTTCTTTTAAAATGGGTTCTTTTTCAATTTTTTTTACTTCTTTTTCAAAAACAATTGGTGTATTATTTTTTTCTTGTTTTTGTGTTTTATCATTAGATGTTCCTGTTAAAGTTTGAACGAAGTTATCTAAAGCATCCGACACTTGTTCACCTAATGTTAAAGGTGGTTTTGATTCTTCTTCTTCACTATCACTATCTTCGTCCATTGATGCTTTATATTTTTCATAATCTTCTTTTGCTTTTTTAACTGCTTCGATAGTAACTGGTGATAAACCTTCATTATCTTCATCATCAATTTCTTCTTCTTCTTCTTCTTCTT
>CENF01174981.1_pt1 | contig 18316 bp, 17 predicted proteins | sample 361291 | NCBI WGS metagenome assembly CENF01 (sample SAMEA2619399, study PRJEB7988) | marine metagenome | isolation source: saline water (ENVO:00002010), including | reverse complement strand
TTATTTCTTTGCAAAAACCGTTAATACTGCCTTTTTTTGTTTAAGTGATTCTATAGATGATCTTGCCCTAGATTACAAAAGAAGTGTTTTATAATTCTAATTTAAGTTTCGAAACTTACCTTAGTTCTATTTTATTATTATCTGTTTTAATAATTTCAATAGCTATTTTTTTAAATAAAGCTAAAAATGATGGCCTTTCCTTTCAATTAGGTATTTTATTTTCAGTATTATTTTTTTTAGCACCTCCTTCATTTTTTCTTATTTTTTCAGGAACCGTTGAGGTGGACCGCTTTGGATTTGGCGGGACGGATTTTAAAGATATTTATATAAATGAAAGTGCTGTTTCAATGTTAATACTATCTATATATATTATTTTAATTTCATTGTGGACTATGTTCTCAGAAAATAAAATAATATTAAATGACGTCTCAGACACTTATAAGAGCAGCAAAACATACTACCTTAATACTATTTACCTTACTCTTATCTATTCTGTATTTTTTAGCCTAATAATTTTTATTTTTAGCGGTATAAGTTCAGGTGGTGGAAATTGGTATGAGAGTTCAGCTCAGTTCTGGGAACAATTTGGTTTTATTGGAGTAATATTAAATTTCTCCCACTTCGCTGCTAGACTCGTTTTTGTAACAGTTTTCTTTTTTTACTTTAAAAATTTTATCAATAATAAATTGTTAGGTTTTTCTTTCCTAATATTTTTCTGTTTGTTTGACTCATATATAACTGGAAATAGAATTTTTTTATTTGTTGCCCTTGCTCTTCTAGGAACTGATTTTTTAAAAAATTTTGGTAAGAGACAAGCATATCAAATTATTATTTTAACTCCATTAGTTGTGATTTTGGGCTTAGCTTCTTCTGTTTATGGTCTATTAAGATATTATATTTCTGCTTTTGGCATACCAACTTTTGATGAATTGATATTAATTTTTGAAAATTTTGAATTTGACGAGTGGGGTCTTAAAAGCGCAATTTTAGGAATGTTTGAATCAATAAATTTTAATGTAGTAATGTCAATATTTAATGAAGCAACTATTCATAATATTTTCTACGGAGAATCATATTTAAAAGTCTTTTTTACATTTATACCCAGAAGTTTATGGCCTGATAAACCTGAGTCTATTGCTTTAGAGGCAACAAAAATCTTATCTCCATCTGAGGATCACTTATCCCTTGCTTTAACCATGATAGGAGAGATGCATTTTAATTTTTTATATTTAGGAATTTTATTTATAGTTCCTTTCTTAATAGTTTTAAATAAAATCTGTAATGCTTGTCTTGGAGCATTGCCTGAAATTAGAAGTTATTTTCTTTTTGGAATAGGTGTATTAATGTTTAGAATGTCTTTCTCAGATACATTTATGGTTTTTTTAATATCTATTCTTATAATGTATTTTCTTAGATTAAGAATTAACTTAAAAAATAACTAAATTATGGCTATAACTATTATTCAGCCTTTTATTGCTCATTATAGAGAGGATTTTTACAAATCTCTTTCTCAAAAAATTGACTTTGATCTTTTTTGCATTGATATGCCCAATAAAGATGCAGGCTTTAAGGTTAGTAATCAAATAAATGTAAGTTGGTTACCTACATTCAAACTAGGTAAATATATATTTTTTAATTTTCTAAAAAAAGAAATACTTAAGAATAATATTATAGTCTCAAGCTTTAATCCAAATTGGATTACTTTATATTTTTTGTTATTTGCTAAATTTTTTATGCGCAAAAAAATCATTTTATGGACTCACGGTACAAGCGTCTTGAATGGCTTTAACCCTAAGCATCCACGAGACATAATTAAAATTATATTTTTTAATTTAGCTGACGGGATATGTTTCTATACAAATAATGAATTAAAAATAATGTCGCAATATTTAAAATATCCAAAATTATTTTACATAAACAACACGATGAATGTTTCTAAAATAAGTGAAACAAGCTCATCCATTAAAGATAACAAGGCCTCATTAAAAAGAAAATATGGCATTTCATCATCAAGGGTAATAATTTTTTGCGCAAGATTTATTGAAAATAGACGCGAAGATATATTGATAGATTTAATTAAAAATCTCAGCAATAAAGATATATCTTTTATTATTATCGGTGATGGAAATACAAAACCTGATTTTAGCCAGTTTTCAAAAGTTCATGACTTTGGCTCAGTATATGACTCAAAAATAAAAGCAGAACTTTTTAAGATAGCAGATTTTAATTTTCAACCTGCGTGGTCAGGTTTGTCTGTTATTGAATCATTAGCAAATGGCGTTCCATACCTTACAATGAAGAAGTCAAAGGAGATTCCTCAATGTGTAGAATATAATTATATTAAAGATTCTATGAATGGTTTTATATTTGAATCTATAGAAGAAGCGTCAGAGCTTATCTGTTCCATAAGTGATAAGGACCTTAAAACCATCAAAGACTTTTGTAAAGAATCAGCTAACAAAGAACTTTCTTTAGAAAAAATGGTAAAAAACTTTTATAATGGCGTTAATTCAATAAATTAACCTAACATAAAAACTAATGATACGTTTAATGAAGCATTCTTTTTTTGCCGAGGCAGAAGTAGAAAAAAAGTTAGCAGATTTTGTCCTACACGAGCCTATGCTGAGCATGGGCAAATATACTGAACAGTTCCAAGAAGAATTTGCTTTTTGGCACTCAAGAAAGCATTGCATTATGGTTAATAGTGGAAGTAGCGCTAATCTAATTCTTCTATCTGCATTAATTAACTTAGGTCGCTTGCAGCTGGGTGATCGAGTCGGCGTTAGTGGGGTAACGTGGTCAACTAATATTATGCCAATAATTCAGCTTGGCTTAATTCCAGTTTTAATAGATGTAGAAAAAGATGGTGTAAATATAGACGATGAGTCATTATCTGATGAGATAAATACTCTCAATGCCCTTTTTATAACTAATGTTCTTGGTCTCTCAAATTCGTTATCCAAAATTCAACTACTTTGTCAAAAACATAATGTGCAACTTTATGAAGATAATTGTGAATCTCTTGGGTGCTTTCAAGATGACAAATTGATGGGGAATTTTGGTTTGGCAAGCACTACGAGTTCTTTCATAGGCCATCATTTTTCTACAATTGAAGGAGGGTATGTTTTTACTGATGATGATGAATTAGCAGCAATGATGAAAGTTGTTCGTGCTCATGGGTGGACGCGAAACCTTGATGATGAGGAAATGAAAATGCTAAGTATAGATAAAGTATCAGACTTCCAAGCTCCATATACTTTCCAATATTGCGGTTTCAATCTTCGACCAAGTGAAATAAATGCTTACTGTGGAATTTTACAATTACCTTTATTAAAAAAATATAACAAAATTCGTGAAGAAAGATTTAGAATTATTGCTCAATTAGCTCCTGATAATATTTATGCAAGTGATACATTTAATCCAGTTTTTGCATTACCAATTAGAGCTAGAAACATTAAAGAAAGAGATTATTTTATTAAAACTTTTAAGATAAGAAAGATTGAATGTAGGCCATTGATATCAGGCTCTATGGGCATGCAGCCATTTTGGAAGAGAATTTATGGAGAGTGTCCTCTACTAAATGCTTCAAAGGTTGATGAATGCGGTTTGTATATTACCAATGATCCTCAGCTCAGCAAAGATGAATTTACTATATTAGTCGACACAATAAATGAATTAATATCATGATTAACCAAATAGAACCGTGGATTGATAATGATGAGTTAGAGCAACTTAAAAGAGTAATTGACTCAACCTTTATCACTGAGAGTACTTTAACAAAGGAATTTGAGGAACTTACCAAAGATCTATCAGGCTCAAAGCATGCTATTGCAATGACTAATGGAACTGTAGCAATGTTTTGTAATTTAAAGGCTCTTGATATTGGTCCTGGTGATGAGGTTATTGTGCCTGATATGACCTTTATTGCTACTGCTAATTCAGTAATTATGGCAGGAGCAAAACCAGTATTCTGTGACATTTATAGAGATACTTTAGGAATAGATGTTGAAATGGCTAAAAGCCTAATTAATAAGAAAACAAAAGCTATATGCCCAGTTCACTTATATGGAGGAACTGCTGACATAGATAAATTAGTGGATCTTTGTAATAAGGAAGATATTTATTTAATCGAGGACGCAGCTCAGGGTGTTGGAGTTAAATATAATAATAGGCATGTAGGCACTTTTGGAATAAATTCGATACTATCCTATTATGGAAATAAAACTATAACGTGTGCTGAAGGAGGGGTCATCTTAACTAATGATGATGATTTAGCTAAGAAATGTTACAGATTAAAAAATCACGGAAGAGATCAAAAAGGTATTTTTAAACATGAACATATTGGTTTTAATTTTGCATTTACTGAAATGCAAGCAGCTATTGGAATTTCTCAAATGAATAAACTAGAAAGAGTTATTCAAAAGAAAAAACAAATTCATGATTTATATGTAGAATCTTTTTCCGGAATCAAAGATTTTTCTCCTCAATTTTTTGATCCAAAATGCACCCCTGTAAATTGGTTTACATCGTTTTTTACAAATAGAAAAAAAGATTTAATTGAATATTTGCTATCAAAGGATATTCAAACTAGACAGTTTTTTTATCCACTGCATATGCAGCCATGCTATAGAACCTCCGATCAGGTAATTACGAGACCATGTCCAAATAGTAAAAATGCATATGATATGGGCATCTCACTTCCATCTTCATATAATTTAACTCAACAAGATCAACAAAAAGTTATTGAAGAAATTAGGAATTTCTTTTCTTGAAAATTGGTATAAACCTTCTCTCTATTGATCCTAATTATATGGGGGGAGTAACTTCATTTACTCTTGGAGTCATATCAGGCCTTATTAAAAATAATAGAGATAAACTTCAACTATATGTTCACAAAGGCAATAAACATTTATTTAATTCATATGCAAATGACAACGTTAAACTCATAGAGTTGGATTATGGAATAGTTAAAAACACTTTATCAAAAATATGCATCCTAATATTTCCTGACAGATTTAATAAATATTTGAATGCTATTCTTTTTAACAAGATTGCAAGAATAATGGATCAAAGCTCTGATGTTATTTATAACCCATCAGCGACACTTATAAATTTTAATAATAAAGTGCCTGTAATTGTATCCATGCATGATATTCAGCATATTCATTATCCAGATTACTTTAATTTTTTAAGACTTAATTTTAGAAAGAAGAGCTATCTTTACACTGCAAAATATTCAAATTATATTCAAGCAAGCAGCAAATTTATCGGCCGAGACTTCTTGGACAACTATAAATTTTTAAATCAAGAAGATATTTTTTATATTTCTGAGGGAGTATTACAAGATGAATTTTATATTGATAATAATAAAGCATCAAATTTAATAAAAGAAATAAATATAATAGATGATTTTATCTTTTATCCTGCTCAATTATGGCATCACAAAGATCATATTACTGTAATAAAAGCATTAAAGATATTAAGAGATGACTATGGATTAAATATTATGCTTGTATTGTCAGGCGATAAGTTTTCTTCATCAAAAGATATATTTAATTTAATAGATAAATATAAATTAAATAATCAGATTAGATATTTAGGCAAAGTTTCTTTTAAAAGTTTAGTTGCTCTTTATACTAAAGCTAAATTTCTTATAACTGCTACATTATACGAATCAAGCAGTCTTCCTATATTAGAGGCAGTTGCAACTAAAACTGCAATTATTGCATCAAATACACCTCCAAATGTTGAGATGACTGATACTCTATCAATAAATTTATTTACTGCTAATGAGCCTGATTCTCTTGCTAAGGTTATAAAGGATGTTTGGCCTAATGATTCTTTAAGAAAAAAACAGATAGAAGAAAATTTCAAAAACTTACATCCATATAAGTGGTCTGAGGTTACAAAAAGATACTACAATATGTTTAAAAAAGTTATAGAAAATGAAAAATCTAACTAGAAAGATTATTAAAGCTATATGCTTGCTTCCAATAAGATTATACAGACGCGCATTATATAAAGGGGTAGCTGCTGCAGTTGAGCATGAAAAAATACTTAAAAGTATTTCCTGCAATACTATAGTTGATATTGGTTCAAACAAGGGGCAGTTTGCTCTAGTAGCAAGAAAATGTTTCCCAGATTCAAAGATTATTTCTTTTGATCCCTTACCAAATTCTGGTTCTATATTTAAAGATATTTTTATAGAAGATAATAATATAATTTTCCACAATTATGCCATTGGTCCAAGAGAAGGAAAAAAAGAAATTCATATTTCCAAGAAAGATGATTCTTCATCCTTACTCGGAATTACTAAACTTCAAGATAATCTATTTCCTGGAACAGCTCAGGAAAGTATTTCAACCATAGATATGGCACCTTTAGATAATTTTATAAAAAAAGATCAAATAGAAAGTCCTGCGCTACTGAAGTTAGATGTCCAAGGTTTTGAATATGAAGCTTTGCTTGGCTGCAATAATTTACTGAACTCATTTAATTATATTTATTGTGAATGTTCTTTTGTTGAGTTATACCAAAATCAGAGATTGGCAGATTCTATTATTTCTTTTTTACAAAAAAAAGGCTTTGTTCTAAAGGGCTTTTATAACACTTCATATGATAAAAATAATATAGCTATTCAGTCAGATTTTTTTTTCAAAAAGATTAGCATTTAACAGAAATGAAGATTCTAATTTATGGACTGAATTTTAATCCAGAACTAACAGGAACTGGAAAATATACTGGTGAAATGGCAGAGTGGCTTGCAAAGCAAGATAATGAAGTAAAAATTATTACAGCTCCTCCATATTATCCAGAATGGGAAATAGCAAAAGGATATAAAAAATTCTTTTATAGCAAAGAGCAAATCGGAAATATTAGCATTGAAAGATGTCCTTTATATGTTCCAAAAAATCAAACTACATATAAAAGATTAATTCACTTAATTAGCTTTTCTTTTTCTTCTTTATTCCCACTAATTACTAAATTAATATGGAAACCCGATTTGATAATTGTTATTGCTCCAACCTTATTATGCGCCCCTGGGGGTATTTTTTTAGCAAAATTAACAGGAGCTAAAGCCATTTTACATATTCAAGATTTCGAAATAGATGCTATGTTTGGATTGGGAATGATGAAAAAGGGATTGTTTTATAATTCAGTAGTTTTTTTTGAAAAATTAATATTAAAGAGATTTAATCTTGTCTCAACCATATCTAGAAAGATGACAGAGATTTTATTAAAGAAAGGTGTCTTAAAAGATAAGATTTATTTCTTTCCAAATTGGGTTGATATAGATTTTATAAATCCATTAACTGATTCAAAAAAATATAAAACTAATATTACAGGTGACGCAAATTCAAAGGTAGTTTTATACTCTGGAAACATAGGAAATAAACAAGGACTAGAAATAATTTTAGATGTAGCTAAAAATTTTAAATTTGATAAAAATATAAAATTTATAATTTCTGGATCAGGTTCATATAAAGAAGATTTAAAAAATCAAGCTTTTAGTAGAAAAATAAATAATATAATTTTTCGTGAACTTGTCCCTTATGAAGAGTTACCTTTTTTAATTAACTCTGCAGATGTCCACTTAGTGATTCAAAAAAAAGGAACAGCTGATGCCTTTTTGCCGTCAAAACTTACCACTATATTGTCAGGTGGCGGTTATGCTATTGTTTCTGCTGAAGTTGATACTGAGCTTGGTATATTAAATGATAGATATCCTGGGATTATAGAGAGAGTAGAGCCAGAAGATTCAATATCAATAACTGCATCAATCAAGAAAATACTTAACTATAATAATTCATACAACTCAATTGCAAGAGAATATGCTATTAAATACCTTAAAAAAGATAACATCTTGATAGATCTCTATAAAAAATTACAAACGTTAGTAATTTAAATATAATATAATTGATTATGAAAAAAATTGCTTTAATAACTGGTATTACAGGTCAAGATGGTTCCTATCTTGCTGAGTTTCTTTTAGATAAAGGTTACGAAGTTCATGGAGTAAAAAGAAGATCTTCATCTTTGAATACAGCCAGAATAGATCATATTTATCAGGACCCTCATTCCGATAACAAAAATCTTTTTTTACATTATGGCGATCTTAGCGATTCATCTAACCTAACTAGAATAATTCAAGAAACGCAGCCTGATGAAATATATAATTTAGGTGCTCAATCCCATGTTGCAGTTTCTTTTGAATCACCAGAATATACTGCTGATATAGATGCATTAGGAACTTTAAGAATATTAGAGGCAATAAGACTTCTAGGATTAGAAAAAAAGACTAGGTTTTATCAAGCCTCAACCTCTGAACTTTATGGGCTTGTTCAGGAAGTCCCACAAAAAGAAACGACTCCTTTTTACCCAAGATCGCCCTACGCTGTAGCTAAACTTTACTCTTACTGGATTACAGTTAACTATAGAGAGTCATACAATATGTATGCTTGTAATGGGATTCTTTTTAATCATGAATCTCCTAGAAGAGGTGAGACCTTTGTCACTAGAAAAATAACTACAGCTTTATCCAATATTGCTATGGGGCTTCAGGATTGTTTATATATGGGTAACATAAATGCTCTTAGAGACTGGGGACACGCGAAAGATTATGTAAGAATGCAATGGATAATGCTTCAACAAGATAAGCCTGAAGATTTTGTTATAGCTACTGGTGAGCAATTTTCAGTAAGAGACTTTATTAAAATGTCTGCAAATCAACTTGGTATTAAATTACTATTTGAGGGAGATGGTTTAAATGAGATTGCAATTGTAGATTCAATCAATGGTGATAATGCACCAGCATTAAAAGATGGCGACGTAATAATGAGAATTGATGAAAAATATTATAGACCAGCTGAAGTGGAAACCCTTCTAGGAGATCCTACAAAAGCTAAAGAGAAATTAGGATGGATTCCTGCAATATCTACTAAAGAAATGTGTGAAGAAATGATTAAGGAAGATCTGAAAGTTGCAAAAAAGAATGCTTTTCTTAAAGAGCATGGACATAGCTCAACTATAACCTTTGAATAAATTTTATGGCTACTAATATTTATATCGCTGGCCATAATGGCATGGTTGGGTCAGCCATATATAGAAAACTTATAAAAGAATCTAATGTAAATTTAATTACTGCATCTAAAAACGAATTAAATTTAACTAATCAAGATGATGTTATTAATTTTTTTTATGAATCTAAAATAGATCAAGTTTATTTGGCTGCTGGTAAAGTTGGTGGAATCTATGCTAACAACCAATATCCCGCAGAATTTATATATGAAAATATAATGATACAAACTAATATAATTCATTCAGCTCATCAAAATAATATAAATAAGTTACTGTTTTTAGGATCTTCATGTATTTATCCTAAATATGCAGAACAGCCAATCAAAGAATCTTCTATTTTAAATGGTGAATTAGAAAAAACAAATCAACCATATGCCATAGCCAAGATTGCAGGAATTAAGATGTGTGAAAGTTATAATAGACAATTTAATAGGGATTATAGAAGTGCAATGCCTACAAATTTATATGGTCAGAATGATAACTATCACGGGAATAATTCTCATGTAATACCTGCCTTAATAAAACGTTTTCATGAGGCAAAAATTAATAAATCAAGCTCAGTCGATGTTTGGGGGTCTGGAAATGCACTTAGAGAATTTTTATGTGTTGATGATGCTGCAGATGCTTGTCATTTATTAATGAATATTAAAAAAGAAGATTATGATTCTGTAGTTGAGCCAATGTTATCCCATGTAAATATTGGAACAGGCAAAGACATTTCTATAAAAGAGCTTGTCATCATTCTTGCTAAAGTAATTGATTATAAAGGTGATATAAGATTTGATGGCGATAAACCTGATGGAACTCCAAGAAAGGTAATGGATATTTCAAGGATTTCTTCTTTAGGTTGGAAGCCTAAATATAAATTAAAAGAGGGCTTAGATAACGCATATAAATGGTTTATCGATCATCAGGATTCATATAGAAGTTAATAATGAATAAAGAACCAATCGAGGCCTTTCCATATCAACCTCCATCAGAGGAAATAAAAAAAAGATATAAGCATATTTTTCAATTAGATAAAGCTTTAGATGACAAAATATTAAAGAAGATTTTTGATAAATTAATTTCATTTTTTTTCTTATTACCTACTTTACCTATCCTATTGTTTCTAAAAATTGGTTTTATAATTGAAGGAATTATATTTCCAGAGAATAAAGGGCCTATGTTATTTTATTATTGGGGTATTAGTGGCGGTAGAAAAATAAAAAAATGGAAAATTCGACTAATTAAAGAAAAATATATTGAGCCAGTTGGTGCAAAACAACATGACTGGATTGCTTTTTCTGCTGAATGGTCCCCAGATAGTAGAACTTATTTAGGCGCTTTTGTAAAAAAATGGTACTTAGATGAATTGCCTCAATTCTGGAGTGTTTTTATTGGAGATATGAGCATTGTTGGACCTAGACCTTTATCTGTTTTACATTATGAAAGGGACAAAGAGCAAGGAAATGTTACTCGATCTTTGTTGAAAGGTGGATTGTTAGGTTTGGGACATATTAAAAAAGGCACGAACCAAATGGGTAATTCTATCTATGAGTATGAATACATAGATCAATATTTAAAAGCCTCTTCTTATAATTTGCTTAAATTAGATTTATGGATAATTTATAAAGGCATAATTTTAATTCTTAAGGGAGGGGGACATTAATAATTTTTAACAAAATGATAAAATTTATAAATTTGAATCAAGGGGCGCCATACTTAAAGTTTAAAAAGAAATATAATGAAGCTCTTTTAGAAAAACAAAAATCAATTGAAGCTATATCTATATCATCATATTCAAAAGATACAAATGAGGTAAATGCTAGATTTGTAAATTTAAAGTTTGTAAATAAGAATGAATTCATTTTTTTTTCTAATTATGAATCTTCAAAATCTAAAGACTTTAAAAATCATAGTCAAATTACAGCCCTAATCTACTGGAATAGTATTAGTACCCAGATTAGATTGAAGGCTTTTATTAAAAAAACGACAAAAGAATTCAATAATAATTATTTTTTAAATAGATCTAGAAAAAAGAACGCATTAGCAATTTCGTCTCGTCAATCAAAACCTATAAAATCTTATGAAAAGGTAGTTGAAAATTATAAAAAAACTCTTGATGCGGGTAATTTAAAAAATTGTCCAGAATATTGGGGAGGATATTCATTTACTCCATACTACTTTGAATTTTGGGAAGGTCATGAATCAAGGTTAAACAGGAGAGATATTTATGAGCTAAGAAAAGATAATTGGGAGCAATATATTATTCAGCCATAATAAAAAATTTGCGTAATCAATCAATTAGTTTAAAATCAACAAATTATTATGAAAAAAAATATAAGTAAATATAATTCAAAGATATTATCTTGTTAATTCATTAATGCTCATCACTCTCCAAAGGTTATCCTCATAGCTTCTAATAACAAGAAAAATAATATACCTATTAATGAAAAAATCAGAGCTTCTGAGGTTATGCTTATTGATCAAAATGGAGAAAAAAAAGGGATAGTTTCCATAGAAGAAGCTTTAAATTTTGCCAAAGTAGAATTATTAGATTTAGTTCAAGTATCTCCATCCGAGTCAAATCCAGTTGTATGTAAATTACTAGATTATGGAAAACATGTTTTTGAAAAGAAGAAAAGTAATACATCTTCAAAGGTCAAGACAAGAAGAACCTCTATTAAGGAAATAAAATTTAGACCTTCAACTGATACTGGCGATTATAATATTAAATTAAAAAAGATTAAAAGCTTTATTCTTGGTGGAGATAAGGCTAAGATAAGCGTCCGTTTTAGAGGTAGAGAAATATTGAATAGTAATTTAGGTTTAGATCTTCTCAACAGAATTAAAGATGAGCTTGAAGATATAGCTCAAGTTGATCAAGAAGCATCTTTAGAAGGCAGACAATTACTTATGGTTTTATCTCCTTTAAAAAAGAAATAAATTTATAGAGATAGATATGGGATATAAGTTAAAATCGCACTCAGGCGCTGCTAAACGCTTCAAGAAAACAGGTACTTCTGTTAAAAGCAGGAGTGCTAGCAGGAATCATATACTTACAAAACAGTCTACAAAAAGGAAAAGACATAACAGAGGATTAATAAAGTTAAGTGGCACCACATTGAAGATGGCACAAAAACTTATTAAATAATTATGCCAAGAGTTACAAAATCAGTTACAGCAAAAGCAAAACATAAAAAAGTATTAGCTCAAACTAAAGGTCATTATGGCGCAAGAAGTAGGCTATATAAAACAGCAAAACAATCCAATATAAAATCTTTGCAATATGCATTTAGAGACAGAAAAAACAGGAAAAGAAATTTTAGAGCATTATGGATTGCTAGAATTAATGCTGCCTCTAGAAATCTTGGGGTTTCTTATTCTAAATTTATGAACGGATTATCCAATAATAATATAGAATTAAATAGAAAAGTTTTATCTGAAATAGCTATTAATGACTCTGCTACTTTTGAAAAAATACTTAATAAAGCTGCTAATTAGTTTTTTCTATAATGTCAGATAGCAAGGACATTATTATTCCTGAAATTATTACTCATAAAGGTAATCCACACCCCATCAATAATATGATGGAGTCAATAATGAATTTCTTATGTTCTGTTGGATTTGAAATTATAGATGGGCCTGAATTAGAGACTGAGGAATATAATTTTGACATGCTCAATATTAAGGAATCTCATCCAGCTAGACAAATGCATGATACTTTTTATGCAAATAATAAAGAAAATGTCCTTAGAACACATACTTCACCTGTTCAAATACGTGGGATGCTAGAAAATGAGCCGCCATTAGCTTTTATCTCAGGCGGGAAAGTCTATAGAAAGGACGATGATGCTACGCATTTACCAATGTTTCATCAAATCGAAGGTATTTACATAGATGAAGAAGTAACATTTTCACAATTAAAGGACTTAATATATAAAATAATTTATTACTTATTTGGTAAAGAAGTTCAATTAAGGTTTAGACCATCCTACTTTCCATTTACAGAGCCATCTGCTGAAGTTGATATTCTTTCTGAAGACGGCAAATGGTTAGAAATATTAGGTTGCGGAATTGTAAATCCAATTGTATTAGAAAATTGTAACATTGATTCAAATAAATATAGCGGACTTGCTTTTGGTTTAGGAGTAGAAAGGATTGCAATGCTAAAGCATGGCGTTTTAGATATTAGAGAATTTTATAAATCCAATTTAGATTTTTTAAGCCAATTTAAATGAAAATATCATATAAACACCTATTAAATTTATTAAAAGAAAAACCTTCTATAGAAGAAGTTTCTGAGAAATTAATTCAATTAGGTCATGAAAATGAAATTTTGGATTCTATCCTTGATATTGAGTTTACTCCTAATAGGGGCGACTGTTTATCATTACAAGGTCTCGCGAGAGATTTAAATGTTTTTTTTAAAACTAATTTAGAATTAAAGATTTATGATAAAGAAATTTCAAAATTAGATCTAAATTTTGAAAATAAATTACCTGATAAATGCCCCAGAATATCTTTTTTAAACATTAAGATTGAAAATACTGTTGAATCTTACAAAGATTATTTAAATGATTATTTTAATGATTTCAAACTTAATAAGAATAACTTTTTTGCTGATGTTTCAAACTATATTGCATATGAAATGGGCCAACCTACCCATAGCTACGATTTTGATCTTATAAATAATGAAATAACTTTAGAAGAAAACTCCAGGCCTGAGCAATTTCATACTTTATTAGGTAGTAAAATTGATTTACAAGGCTCCAATATGGTTTTTACAAGTAATGGAAAAATTATTAACTTATCAGGAGTGGTTGGAGGAATAGATACTGCATGCTCAAAAAATACTAAGAATGCTCTTATTGAGTGTGCTTATTTTGTACCTGAGTCTATAATTGGAAAATCAATTAAATATAACCTTCATTCTGACGCATCTTATAAATTTGAAAGAGGTACGGATCCTTATTCTCACAACATTGCACTAAGACGTTTTATCCAAATTGTAAGTGAACATACTAACATTCTAAAATTAGAATTATATTCAGACAATAAATCTAATATTTCTAATACAGAATTAGATTTTAATTTGGATAAAGTAAATAAAATTTTAGGTACAAATATAACTAAAATAGATTATATAGATTCATTGACCAAGCTCGGTTTTGTAGTCAACGATAAAATAAAAGTTCCATCTTATAGACATGATATAAATCATCAAAATGATTTAGCTGAAGAGCTTTCTAGAGTTATTGGATATTCAGATATACCAATTAAAGATATTAATTTGAAACACTTATCTAATAAATCTTATTCAATAAAAACTAATAAAATTAAATCTTATTTATTTAATAATGGTTTTGTTGAAGTTATTAATTCACCATTTTGTTCTGTATCTTCTGAAGAAGCTATAAAAGTTGATAACCCTTTGGACAGCAATAGAGGATTTTTGCGAACTAATATAATAAATTCTATTGTCAGCAATGTAATTTATAATGAAAAAAGACAGAAAGACTCTATAAAAATATTTGAAATAGCAGATATTTATACTTTTGATTCTAAAATCAAAAAAGAAAAAAAAATAGCAATTGTAATTTCAGGTCGAAGAGGTGAAAACCATATAGATTTTAATAAAAGCTTGGATGATAAATACTTAGGAATGTTGCTTGATGAATTAGGCATTAACGTTAACAAAAATATTATCAATTTCGATAAAAAGAATTTAAACTCAAAAAATAAAACGCCTATTTATGGGATAGAAATAAAATTAGAAGATATTAATGAAGATTCTATAATTGATACACCGGCATTAACATCATCTATAAATCTTCAATATCAGAAAATATCTGAATATCCATCTAGTTTAAGAGATTTATCTTTTGCTGTTAAAGATTTAACTAAAGTGAATGATGTTATTGATATTTTATCTCAAACGAAATCAGATATTATTAAGAAATCTTTTATGTTTGATTTCTATGAAAATAATAAAACTAATGAAATTAAAATTGGATATAGATTTATTTTTCAATCACAGAAAAAAACCCTTACGGATGATGAAATAGATTATGAGATTAAAAAAATAATTGTAAATGTTCTATCAGTAAAATCAGTCTTTATGCCAGGGAAGTCCTAAAATCTATAAAAAGTAAAATAATACATAATAGTTTATAATTTACTGAACAGATTACTAACTAACTAATTGAGAAAAATGAATAATAATTTATATAAAAAGTTACTGTTAATGTCTATCTTTTCGGTCTCTTCAATTTCGCAAGAGCTTGATCCAGCATTTTTAGCTAGTTTACCTGAAGAAGTTGCTAAAGACCTAGTTGATGGTATAAGCGTTAAGAAGTCTCAAGAAGAGACCCAATACAGAAGACCCTCTTCATTTATTGAAAAACCTGATCCAACATCTGATAGATATGGAGCCCAAGTATTTTCTATGATGCAAAGTACTCTTATGCCAATCAATGAGCCCAATTTTGATGGATCATATATTCTGGATTTTGGTGATCAGCTTGAATTACAACTTATCGGCCAACAATCATCAACTTCGCAATATTCTATAAGGCGAGATGGATCAATTAATATAACCGACATTGGTAAAGTTTTTGTTTCAGGGCTTAGTTTAAATCAAGCGGTGGAATTAATTAAATCTAAAGTCAATCAATCTTTTATTGGAGTATCAGCATATCTTACCCTTGTAAATATTAGAGATATTCAAGTAACACTTGCAGGAAATGTATACAATCCAGGAATTTATACTCTAAATGGTAATTCAAATATTTTTCATGCTCTTAGTGTTTCTGGCGGCCCATCTGAAGATGGTTCTTTTAGGTCTATTGACTTGATAAGAGATAACAAAAAAATAGAATCAGTTGATTTATATAAAACCTTTATATACGGAAAATCAATGTCTAATTCCAGATTAAGGTCTGGTGATATTGTATTTGTTAACCCTGTTAAAAATATTGTTACTACTTCAGGCGCTTTAAAAAGACCAGGAGAATATGAATTGCTGGAAGATGAAGATTTATCTTTATCCATAAAATTTGCAAATGGTATAAATAAATATGCTGATATGAGCTCTATTAAGTTAGAAAGAATTTTAGATGGATCTGTAAAAATTATTCCAATATCCAATATCTCACAATTTAAAAACATTAAATCTAATGATGGGGATAGAGTTTTTATTCGAGGCCATTCTTTTAGGGTTGTTGAGGCATTAGGAGCTCTAGAAAATCCTGGAGTTTATTTAATGAATGAGGGCGATACTATTTCAGATGTAATCATGAAAGCAGGCGGTTATACAAATGATGCATATCCTTTTGGTGGAGTTTATGAAAATGAATATGCTAAGGAAATTAACTCACTTGCTAAAGAGTCTTTATACAAAAGTTTTCTTGAAAATCTTGCATCAATTTCAAATCAATCAGGCGAAGAATCTGAAAATTTATCACCTTTAATCGAGATAATTAAGGAACTAAATGAAGCTGAGCCATCTGGAAGGATCATTGTTGATTTTGAAACTCCAGCTCAACAAGCACAAATTAAAGTAAAAGATGGTGATAAAATTTATATTCCTGAAAGAACTAATCAAGTTTATGTTTTTGGCTCTCTTTCGTCAGAAGGTTCAGCAGCGTATATTTCAGGTAAAACCGTTCAATACTATATTGAAAAAAAAGGTGGTTTTAATAAACTATCTGATACAGATTCTATATATATTCTTCAACCAAATGGCGAAACTCTTAAATATTCAGAAAGAAAGAATCTATTTATGAGTCAGCCCTCAGAGCAATTTGTTATATATCCTGGATCAATTATTTTTGTTCCAAGAAAAATTGATAATGAGTATGGTCAACGCTTAAGAACTCAAGCATATGCATCCATCCTAAGCAGCTTAGGAGTCTCACTAGCTTCTCTTTCAGTTCTAAATAATTAATGAGTTTTTATATAAAAAAATTAAAATAGCACTATTTATATAATGAATAGTTTTAGATTATGTATTATTTATCTTTTAATATATTCATCTTATTCTTTTTCAGACAATTTTAATTACAATTCATTTAATAACCATGGAATGATTGGCTTGGTAAATATGCCGACTGCTAGAATTTATGATGAATCCTCCCATGGAATCACTGCGTATTTAGGAACGCCAGACCAAAAAATTACTTTAACATCATCCCCATTTGATTGGCTTGAAGCATCTTTCTTTTATACAAATATAGATGATAGAAAATACTGTGTTCAAGATTTTGACCCTGTGTGCGATCAAGACTATAAAGATAAAGGATTTAATTTTAAAGTTAGATTAAAAAAGGAAGGTTTGTTGCCTGCAATAGCAATTGGTGTAAATGACCTTGCAGGAACTGGGTTATATAGTTCTGAATATATTGTAGCAAGTTATGGAATTCATAATTTTGATTTTCATTTTGGTCTTGGGTGGGGCTCTATGAATGGTTCTAAATATAGCTTTAAAAATCCATTTACGTATCTCCATGACAGTTTTGATAACCGACCTAGCTTTTCGCAAGAAGATACGGGCAACTTTAATACATCCGTATTCTTTTCAGATAAAAAAGTTTCTCCTTTCTTTGGACTTTCATACATAATCAATAAAAATCTTGTTTTCAAAATAGAGAATGATACTACTGTTGCAAATGGCGAAGAAGTAAACTTTTTCTCTTCACCTGAAATTGGCTACGAGAAACCCAAATACAGAGCATCTTTTGGAATTGATTATAGTATTAACAATAATTTTATAATCGGCTTATCTCAAGAAAGAGGAAATTACCTTTCTTTGAGATTTGTTTATAAAAATAATCCATTAAAATCAAATAAAGTATATAAATATAAATCTGCAGAAATGCTAGCTGAAGATAATAGATATACAAAATTAATAAAGAATCTTGAAAATAATGGAATTGGTGTAAATAAAATTATTGAAACGTCTGAATCTATTGGCCTTGAATTAACTCAATTTATACATCCTAATATTGATATTGTTGAAGATATTATTTTTACTGCTTCTAAAGAAGCTGGAATAGATAAAGATATAAAAAAAGATATGCGCGTTGCAAATTTGCAGGTGATTGCAGAATACGATAAAAATTTTGAAGAGAATGCAAGATTGGTTTATAAGAGGAAAGATGGCAAAAAATTTAATACAAATACCAAGCTTACATTCAGACCTTTTTTGGCCTCAAGAGAAGAATTTTTTAAAGGTGCCATTTTGCTTGAGAATAAC
>CENF01079368.1_pt1 | contig 18346 bp, 12 predicted proteins | sample 361291 | NCBI WGS metagenome assembly CENF01 (sample SAMEA2619399, study PRJEB7988) | marine metagenome | isolation source: saline water (ENVO:00002010), including | reverse complement strand
TCAGGTGTAATTCCGAATGTATTGACCAACATATCATCGCAATATCGAACACATTGGTCAATCCAGTAAATCACATCCCCCTCATCTGGTCGATTAAAGGCGTGATGAGCCATCATTTCGAAGGTGGTTAAATGCCTGCCAGAACGGCCTACTGCAGCAACATCGGTTAATCGAATACAGGGCTGGCTTATCCCTAGAGGATTTGCCGGTGGGGGTACCAATCCACTAGTTACATGTGGCTGGAAATCAGCAATTGAGGCAATGGTCAAGTGAATATCATCTCGCCATCTTGCCAATACTGGATATGGGTCTATTCTAGCATGTCCTCTTTGTTCAAAGTAATCGAGGAAGGTTTCACGCATGGCATCTTTCAATTCTTTTCCACGCATAGGAAATCCATTGATTATTGGATTACCGATAAATGTGTATGAGTCTTCAACCGTATCACCAGAAGTTGTACGATTTTGGTCTCGTGACCAAAACCTAAGACCGGTGACAGAACAAACTCTGCATGAGTGTCCTGACTCTTCCCAGAAGGGGATATTTGTCTCTCCAAACGCCATCACTGCCCCTCCCTGCAGCCTACCCATCAAACAAGTTGTCTTGAAAGCAATTGTTCATCTTGCTGCGGCGCGTTGAAATCAATGGTGCTTCACGAGTTGTCATGAGCGCAGCTTGGCGTGAGCATCTTCACAGTGATGGAGATGGGAGAATGCGCATCTCCAAACATGGTTCTATGCTCACTGATGCAGTATTAATTTCAGATCAAAATCACATGGACGCTCATAGTGACGACCGTTCTCCAGAGCAACTCTGCAATACTGCAGGAATTCCTGGAATCGTCGGTGATGCTTGGGCAATGGCTGATTGGCATTTTGGCTATGGATTCCCAATTGGAGGAGTAGTTGCGACCGACGTAAATGCAGGTGAATTAGGAGGTGCAATATCCCCGGGTGGAGTGGGATTCGACATTAATTGTGGAGTTCGTCTATGTTCCCTAGATGTGGAGATTTCAGACATTGAACCTAAATCCTTAGTTGGCGCTCTTGCAAATCAAATCCCTGCTGGTGCTACCAGCAAAGGAGGCGTTCAACTAGATGAGACTACAATGGCCTCTGTTCTTTCAGAGGGCGCGAAAGCAGCAATCGACATCGGGTGGGGCGAATCTGAAGATTTACTGGCAATAGAATCCAATGGGTTACTGGAGAGTACTGAAAGAAATGTAGGGGAAAGAGCTCAGAAACGCGGAATGAAGGCTCTTGGAACATTAGGTTCAGGCAATCACTTCCTTGAATTGCAAGTAGTAGATAGGATAGAAGATCCTGTTGCAGCCAATGCATATGGCTTGAGAGAAGGGCAAGTCACGGCGATGATTCACACAGGGTCAAGGGGGCTTGGCCATCAGGTATGTAGTGAACATGTGGCAACAATAGAGAGTAAATATCAACGCGATGGAGACCATTGGGTTGCTCCGGATTGGGATTATCGTTTACGCGATAGACAACTTGCAGCAGCACCGATTTACAGTAGGGAAGGAGCAGCGTATCTTGATGCCATGCGAGCGGCTGGAAATTACGCCTTTGCAAACCGTTCTGCACTAACGCAAAGATTGAGAAATGTGCTTAGAACCCAACTAGGATCGGACGGTGAATTAGATGTTGTATACGATGTTAGTCACAATATAGCAAAAGTCGAGGAACATATTGTTCATGGTAAATCTTGCAAATGTTGTGTCCATAGAAAAGGTGCTACTAGGGCTTTGGGCGGAGATCACCCTGAGCTGGCCAGCCGATTCTCAAGTGTTGGCCAGCCTGTTCTGGTACCGGGTGATATGGGAACAGCTTCTTGGGTTTTAGCGGGGCCAAAGAAAGGGGCTAATGATGCATTTTCTTCCTCTTGCCACGGGGCTGGAAGACAATTATCTAGAACAGCAGCAAGGAAATCCGTCGATTCATTAGCCCTAAGAGAAAGACTTGAGGCTTCTGGAATTCATGTTCGAGCGAAAACTCCGAATGTGCTTGCTGAAGAAGCGCCTGAGGCGTACAAAGATGTGGACGAGGTAATTGCTCTTACAAATGCAGCGAATCTAGCTAGACCTGTGGCCAGACTGAGGCCGTTTGCTGTGATTAAAGGATGAGAAAAAGATATCACTGTCTTTCACGATATTCTATTTCAATAACATCGCCGTCTTCCATGACATAATTTTCGTATTCGAAATTCTGTTGACCATTTACGAACATCACAACTTCATTATTGTCGTTAGCGACTTTATTCAGAATATTTCTGTCATCAAATTCCTCACCCCATATGGCAAAGAAAGCACCGACAGTAACATTCATTTTTCCTGGTGTTTCAATATGCAGTCTCCCAGTATCATCGTGTGTATGCACTCCACGCATTCCATTTGGGCAGACTTCATCCTCAATACCAACTTCATCTGGGATTTGTATGTTATTTCCATTAATGGTTATTGATAGAGTTGCATGAATGTGAGAAATATCCGACCTATGTTCTGCTAGACAGACTTCTAAAACTTCCCAATCAGGATATTCGGAATCAGAATCCAACAATACAAAACCTGCGAATGCTAAGGTACATACTAAGCCTGCTGCAAGGAAAACTTGCGCTTGATCCATGAACTCGCGACCGGTCAAGCGATAATGAATGATATCCTGAGAAGTTCATGGTGGATGCAGGTTCGACACCTGAATGGTGGGATTCCGCAAAACAAGCAATAACGAACTCAGATAGTTTGCTAAAAGATGTAATTGAAGAATTTGAAGAGCCTACATTGAGTAGTAGAGGCGACCTATTTGCGACATTAATCAAATCAATTGTTGGACAGCAAATTTCGGTAGTAGCCGCCTCAGCAATATGGTCCCGATTCGAGGATTTTGTAGGTGAAGTGACACCAGAATCTATACTTACAAAAACTCACCAAGAAATCAAAGAAGTGGGATTATCTAACAGAAAGGTGGAATATATTGTGGGAATAGCTCAGTCTTGGATAGATGGATTTGGTGAAATTGATTGGGATATAATGAGCGACGAAGAAGTAATTGAGGAACTTGTCAAATTACGCGGAGTCGGGCGCTGGACGGTACAAATGCTGCTAATTTTCGCCCTATTGCGTCAGGACGTTTTTCCAATTGATGATATTGGTCTAATCAGAGGTATGGAAAAATTATACAATTCAGGAAAAGCATTGGAAAAAACTCAGTTGTATGAGATTTCTGAAAATTGGAAACCATACCGTACTATGGGTGTCTGGTATATTTGGAGATCAATAGATCCAGAACCCGTGGAATATTGAATCACATCGAATATCCGCGTTTTGGTTGATTTGGTATCTGAGGAGTATTTCCTGATTGAACTCCATCAGCTTCCTCCATAATTATCGTAAGAAGGGTGTGGACAAGCGTCCTCAAATCCTCTAGTTCCCCTCTCAATTCTTCTACAGTAACCTCATCGCTATGCTGGTCCAAATCCCCATCCCCATCAAGGAGAAATCATCTCCTCAAACAAAAGTTCGGAATTTTGGGGTCTATAAACTCCACAGGTTAGCCTGTCGGCCAAATTAGGTTTCGCGTATAGTTCAGTTGATTTTCGAATCTATGAATGTTGCACGATTTCATTCGCTTTCGGAATCGTCATCCTCGTACTCATATTCTTCATCATCGTATTCGTAATCTTCTTCGTAATATGAATCCTCATCGTCGTAGTAATAGTCATCATCACCACTCCTAGACCTGCTAACAAAGAATCCTACCATTACAACTGCAACGAGGAATACACCTCCCATAATGAGGTACACCATCGTATCTTCATCAGTTCCTTCGTCTGTAATTGGTGCTTGCACAACTAACCCGCTTACAGGATGTGCAGGATTGTCAAAGTCATCATCAACAATAATGTACAATACAGGTTGTCCTGGTGCTCCAGCAACCCATTCGAATCTTGCATATACCGATGAGGTCTCAGCAGACAGATCTAGTTCCATACCACTTGATTCTGTCTCCCACCTTCCGTCTCCAGTCAGTTCGTAGAGGTTAATCTCTATCGTACCATCTCTCTTTCCACTGTTGGACCAATATGTCTCGATTACAACAGTTGTATCTTGGAGAGGATCCTTTGGCGTAACAACAACGTTGTCTAGAGATGGATTGAACTCCATCACTCTCAGTGCAACAGCTCTTGGAGATTGTTCACTACCCAAGCCTTGGATTTCATTTCCTGCCTTATCGGTTGAAGTCACCCAGAACATGATTCTGTCTCCATTTTCAATTGTAAATCCTTCAAGATTTGGTGTGAAGTCAAGCTTTCCTTGGAATACCTGACTTCCTTCCTCCACCAACAACAGGCTTAGAGTGCCGGTATCTTCTGTGCCTGCCACTGGCTGGTTATCTCTTAGGTAAATCCAAGCGACTTCAAGATCGGAATCAGGCATACCGATTTCATCAACAATGGTCAACGATACAAGAACTTCTTCCAGAAGATCAGATTCCAACACAGTCAGGGATGAATCAGGATAACTCATTTGATCGAATAGAACAGTTGGGTTTTTACTGTCCACTGTGATTTTTCCGTCGGTATTTGTAGAGGTAGTTCCCATTCCTGGAACATTTAGGACAGTAGTAGTTACATTCATCGTAGGATTGAATGGCGCCCGCATCGGGAGTGTCATCGAAGCATACCATTCTCCCTCCTCGCTAACATCCGCAAGAGAACTAATTACTTCTGTACCATAAACTAAGGTCATCTCTACCTGTAAGTCATCTGGAACTTCAGTGAATATTTCTCCTGAACCGGCATAGAACACTTCACCGGTCATCTCGAATTCATCTCCCTGCCTTAGGTAGAGGTGAGCGTCCTCTGTGACTACTATTGGAGGAGTCAAATCAGACATTCCAGAAGCTACGGCAACAAGCGAATTATCTAGTACCCAAGTCAACTCTCCGATGTTATTTACATATGCGACTTCAGTAATCTCATCGATGATGCTGACGCTTGGTTTACATCCAAATTGACCTTCTTCCCATGGGTATTCCCATGATAGTTCAAACATCATTGCGAGTTCTATTACCGCTGGGGTGATTTGCTGTGTCTGTACGGTTAATGGAGACACCATAGAATCGTCTGCAGTCCATAACTCACCAGTAACAGGATTGTAGGAAACCTCGCCTAGATTGTCATCGAGGCGATCTCCGCACAGCATTATGGTAATATTATCCAGGGTTTGCAATCCATTAGGTTCGCTTATCTGCATAGTAAAGGTATGAGGGACGCCTGCTAGAAGATACCCTGTGTATCTGTCTAGGCTGAATCCATTGTTTACAATTTCAGTAGGCTCATCGGTAGCCACGATTACACTAGCCCAAGAGTTATCGGCACCTGGTCCTCCACCGGTTCCACCTTCCTGATAACTCAAGCCTGCCCAATCAGTTCCTTCAAGATAAACGTGAACCGGACTGTTGAAAGATTGTCCGGAAACATCAATTCCAGCAAAACTCACTTGTTGCTCACCGGTCATTCCGACTGAAAGTGGTTGGACCTGTGAAAGGTATTCTTCTTCCTCAGCGATACCGTTTGAGTTAGCATCATCAGAATCCGCTCTCCAATAGTGCATGGTTAATGTTTCACCTCTAGCCTGTGGCTCTTCAATCGTCACAAAGAGGCTGAGTGGTTGAGATGGATCCCAAACCTTCCCGTTAGCATTTTGCAAACCAGATGGAGTCATTACCTGAAGTGGTCCTGCAGTTGGAGGAGTGTAGTCATTGACCATTACCACGATTGGAGGTTGGCCAGATGTGTCTTCGCCGCCTATAGAACCTGATAGTGGACCGATTCTGAACAATTCTGGAGATGCTGAGATTTCCGATAGTCCCGTTGGAGTACTGAATGTTCCAGAGAACACTCCGTCGTCATAGGAATCTAGCAGCAAGAGTGACCCCGATAGATTTAGTCGAACTTGGAAATCAGACCCCATTGGCCTTGTATCAAGTGAGTTCTGGAATCTAACCGATCCTGTGACGTTAATTTCACTGCCCTCCAAAATTGGGAATGGATAGAAGGTTGAGAACTGATTCGAAATTAGTCGGTCATATTGGTCACGGATTTCAAATGAGTCGATTTGCAAATCATTCTCTACTGCATTGCCGGTAGTACCACTAGCGGAATTTGCAGGCCATATAGAGGCTCCATCGCCGTCGATCGCTTGAGCAATCCAATTAATTCGATCTAAATCATTCCAGTTCCATGAGATATCAAATTTCCAAGTAACCTGAACATCCATCCAACCGTCTCCGCCATCTACTACAGATACTGTGCTAGAAGATGTGTCAAGAGAGATTAACTGAGAGCCGGATGTCTGAGAGAATGCAACTGAACCGGAATTCATACCCCATGAACCATCATCAGAATTGCTCACCTCAAAGGAAATGGTTTCTCCATCTGAAGCATGACCGTCCAATGAAATGGATTCCAATTCGGAGTTATCATACAAATGTCGGTGATTTGTGACAATTTCATACATTGAACCGTCTGGATAGAAAACTTGTGGAACCGTGAAATCTTTGTTCGTTATCATCAATTCATGCAATATCTGCCCATTAATGGAAATCTGCCCTGCGGGCGCAGTGATATTTGTTGGTATGTTGATATTCATTGCACTAGGATTTTCAGCGGCTGCAGTCGTATGGTAGTTCGCAAGAGAAGTTGTCAAATCTGAAACTGTCTCGTACAACGAATAAGATATTGCTAATCTAGAAAGCGTAACTGTTTGAGTTGTAGAACTATCTAGTGTAACTTCAACCTCTTTCCAATCTCTTGAATTAGCATTTGTATCTGCCCATGAGCTGCTCATAGCTGATATCGAAGCAACTTGATTCGGAGAGAATGTGAGGTAAGTCAAGTATTGGTCCGATGGTGAGGTGTATTTTTGATACCCATTAACTCCAATGTTAATTGAACTATCAAAGCCATCGGAATCAGACGTGATGGCTAGTAGTCCAGAATGAGCGATTGCACCATCTGGGATTAGGATAGTCAAAGTCTCTTGCACACCCGATGTGAGCGATACATCTAGAGATGTGTGACCCATTTGATTGGGGTTGGAACTTGCTTCTTCTGCCAACATTGTAGTCTGCCAACCAAGATGCCCACGCCCTTGTGAATATGGGAAGTCCCAATCCTCATAATCATCTTCAGCAACGTCAATTGCAACATTTCTTGCAGGTTCAGCATAGATCGGTGTAATCAACATCTCATCGATATATCCATTTGGTGGTAAGGTCACTTCAATTGCATATCCATTAATCGGATTCGTGAAGGAAACATAACCTCCTTGGGTATTATTTGCAATATTATTTCCATTTGCATCAAGTACCTGTACGAGTACATTGTTAGATGCATTTCCGAGGAAATTAATTCTCTTTATTGGCCTAACCGAATCTATGTAATCTGATGTTATTGTACTTGTAATCGCTGTTGAGTTAAGCAAATCATCAATCACCTCAACTCCAGAGGGTATGTTCCAGCCATTGAAATCGAATAGTTCTGCGGAGAGAATCCTAGGCCCTCCAACTTCAACATGCCTAATTATTGGAGTGGAAATTGTACTTGATGAAGACAATTCCAACCTTACATTGACTGTCGGGTGAGTTGCAGAATCTAGACCAGCCAGATTAATTGGGAAATCAAGAGACTCAAAACCAATAATTGTCTCTTGGGTGACCGCATCAATAATTGATCCGGTTACTGTCGAATTATCATCGACTTTACCTTCGATTTCTACTATCCCCATGTTGAATGAATCCAAGCCGTTCAGTTCAATTGGTTGACTTATCCAATCTCCTGGGCTGCTGAAATGCCCTTGCCTTACTCCGACATTATCGATGAACCATCCTTGTTGAAGTGAATTTGAGTAACCATACTTATCAGCAGCAATGAACTTGAATCTAACATCGCTACCTGCCCATTCTGCCATAGACATTTCAAAGGAAGTAAAGTCGGTATCTCCGCAACTAACATCGGTCCAAATAGGCATTCCATCCAGATTGGAAAGGATATAATACGTACCAGATACATATGATGACATAGTGTCAGTGTACCACCCTGGGTTTACAATTTCCCAGGCTCCACCATCAACTTCAACCATCAAGGCACCACCATTCATGTGCCCTTGCCAGTTACTGTATTCCCAGCACATCCACATATCGAAGGTGAAGAAAGATATTCCAGATTCAGGGACTGAAATTGTAGGGGATACTAAACTCGCTTCTTGTACACTTCCCGAAAAGGACCCTTCCGCCCCAATGGAGTACAGGTATGGGAACGATGCTGCTTCTTCAGGACCATAATCATCTGAAACAATCGGAGTCAAGTCCCATCCACATATGTAAGAATTTGAGCAAGTTTTGGTATTAGTTCGTGTAAATCCATCAACATCATCAACGAGAGGCTCGGTTACTGCTGAATCTTCAAACCCATGAAGTTCGTCGACGTAACCGGAATTCAGAGTAAGGAAACGCCATTCATTTCCTGATGGTGTTGTCGGGGTATTTCCGTCGAGATAGACGCTGTATAGGGTTGCTCCAGTTGAGTCTACCGGTCTAAAACCAAAGACGGTTAGACCCTCTCTGCCATCTGGGTCCGAAATACCGCCTGGAGAGCCATATCCTACGCTAGAGTCGGTCTGTACGACAAAACGAATGGTTACATTGGCGACCTGATAGGCAATGGGCACGTCGCTAAGAATCGTGACCAGACCTCCACTATCGTCTGTGTAGGTGTTGCCATCCATATCAGTATACCCATAGTTTGGAATCGACCCTGGTCGTGATCGACATTGAGTAGAGGTGCTACTACTTGTTGAGGTGATATCAATCCAAGTACCTCCATTATTATTTGATAATTCAAAACAAGCGTTGTCCCAGCCAGAACCTTCCAAGTCCCAATGGATATCAAACTCTATGTCGGTAGCCCCTGTCAAATCTAAGCCAGAATATGTAAGAGCGCTTAATTGGTTGTTAGCATAGTAACAATAGGTATTGTAATTCAGATATGCATATCCATTTACGTCACAACCATGATGCCAAGCACCGCTATTATCGCCATCATTGTGATAATTTATGTTGTCAAGGAACCAACCAGCAGAGCCAGTAGAAGTTGCTGCGGTTACTATTCTAAATCTGAATTGAATTTCTGTGAATGTAGTAATGTCAGAAATGTTAGATAGGTTTGTGGATGAGGAAACCCAACCGCTTACTGCATCTCCACCGAAAACTGGGATTGTGCTGGAAGAGGGTGTTCCTGAGACATCAAGGTCTCCCATCGAAATATAGTGCGAGTAACCAGACTCTAAATCGGTCCATGTCCAACCACTCCAACCAGATGAACCATTCCTCACTCTATGTTCGACCCATGCACCGTCTCCAGATTCTAAGTCATGCCAATGATCGAAAGAGAAGGAGTAATTCACATGAGTATCCGGATTGGCCGGAACGTCAGATGCCGGAAGGAGTAGCCATGCATCTGTACCTGGGTCTATCGCTTGGCCAGGTAAAGTACCCACCACAACTTCGCCCTCAGATGGTGCAGATGGAACTACACCGTGAGCTAGTTGTTGTTGATCCCCGACAATTGTCCCACCTAAATCAAGTAAGGTAGCAAACCAGATTTCCTGCCCATCGCAGAAATAGAATTCCCCCTCAATTTCAGAAGAATTCAGCGAACCTACCTTGTCGAAATACATCGAATAATCGTTACCCCATTGGATGTATGTCCCTCCATATGGACATGTTGAGTTTCCAGATTGTAATGGGGTGTTCTCCACGACCACAGTTCCATTTTGAACAGTACCATTCACATCACCAGCAGGAGGTAAACCAGTTCCATTTTCAATTGTCATATTTGTTTGACATAGATTTTCTACAGATGTAATTTCATCGGTATCAAGAGAACTATCGAAGTCAAGATCGAAACCTGAAGTTAGGTTGTAAAGAAGTAAATCCCCACATTCAGTAGAAGGTGAAACAGGATTCTCTAACATCCATAGATGAGAACCTGGACCTGAATGATAATCATCCGCCATTGCAATTGTGAAATTGCCATTATCGTCAAAAGTCCAGAGTGACGATGTAGAGCCATCGTCAAACATTGTTAGGTTGCCGTCCAAGATAGAATCCGTAGCCCCGTCGTATGTGCCGTTGTCGAAATCATCACCGCTTATTGAAATCGAATCTAGGTTGGAAGAAGCCATTGGATTACTATTGACAGAAATCCAACCATCGACTATGGTTTCATTACTTGGAACGCTAAATGCGTTCGTTGTAACTCCATCATCGTCGGGGTTAATCGGTGTTGTAATTGTCCAATTTGTAACTCCTGCACTGGCAAATGGAGCAAATATCATCAGCATTACAAGGGCGGTTGCTAGTCTTCGGCGGCTGGCGGGCATGACCCTAACAAGCATGGTGAGATTATATACAACTCGGTCCCTGTTCTACGAACAGGGGGAAAGTAGAGCAAAAATGGGACATGTTCTAGACTAAAAAATTCGCAGAAAAATGAGAATTATTGGAGCCACTGGGGAGATTTGAACTCCCGACCTTCGCCTTACCAAGGCGACGCTATACCCCTAAGCCACAGTGGCAGTGAGCGCGCCACCCGAAGTTCCGATTTAACGACTGCGGATTGGGCCACGCAATTTGACACCTGTAAGGGTTGCAAAAGAATACTGCGTCAGACTAAAGTCAAGGTCGTATCTCGAAGGATACAAGCCGAGGTCGCATAGCCTGGTATTGCGCATGACTGGAAATCATGTGGGTTCTACCCTCGGGAGTTCAAATCTCCCTCTCGGCGCCACTCAAACTCAACTCCCGTGTAAAGGCTTAAGATTACCATTTAGTAGTCCCAGATTCAAGTGTATTTCTTATGGTTGATTCTTCGCGGTGTGATACGTGGAAGAAGTTGAGGTCGATACAATCGATGAGAATTTGGCTGATGTGAGCCAAGTTCGATTAAGTGATGTAGAACTTCCTTTCAAGTTAGGAGAACGTAATTCTAGATTGGCCCCTTTGGATTCGGTAATTCAAGAATATACATTTCATGGAAAGATGATATCTCAACAATGGGGAGTTACTGAAGCCATGATTATTGGCATCGGTTCTCTGTCAATAATTCTCGGTGCTTGGGATCTAGGTATTGGTGAAATAGCATCTGGAGGCGATTACAATAGGTGGGGTCTTTACGGAGATGAAGCAGGATTTCTACACGTCAATGATTTCTCACTTATGTTGGCTTTACTTTCAATTATTGCTTGGATTGGGTTCTTTGCTTTGCTTTGGACAAGATTCCCCCTCATGAGAGAAAATCTTGTCTGGTTGACAATAGCAACATTGGCAGTCCAACTTGGATTTGTAGTCAGCCATTCATCAGCCAGCGACTTCCCATTCGGTACAAGTTCGGGAGATTTTGCAGGGTTCGCTATAGGGAATCTAGTTCTAATTTTTCTTGCGGTAATTGTTGTACACAGAGCAGTAATCGAAACTAGAGACATACATGTCGAAGAGCGACATACTCATCCCGACCCAAGGGTAGTTCAGAAGGCATGGAGAGATCATAGTCTGAAAGCATGGAGCTTGAATTTAGCAACTTGGATGATATTTCTGAATATTTCATCTTGGGCTGGAGCACATGCGGTTTCTCCTCGCCCACCAATTGAAAATGATATGACTCTGTATGTAATCATTTATGCGCTATTTGGAATTATTTCTATGGCTTTGCTGGTCCATATATTATGGTATCCACAATTTATGTTAGGCGCAGCTGGAGATCGTATTCAATCCGTTCGAGCAAGGGAAGTTGCTGGTGAATTTGTTCCCAAGAAGGCGAGCCGGAGACAAGGATCTTGTCCGATTTGTAGTGCCGATTCCGTTGCTGTCAGAAATCAGGATGGTAGTATTCAGGTGCCGTGTGCAAATTGTGAAGGAAATGGCCCCCCCGGTACGGCTTGCGGGGAATGCAATACAATATTACCAGCAAGAATATCTTGTAGAGAGTGTGGGTCAAGCACTACTGTAATGAGTCACTTTTCACGTTCTGAAGCCTGGTAATTTAACAATTTGGAGTCATTTAGGATGGAAGAGGAAACAATCGAAAATTCATCTGAAGTTAACAACCAAAAAAACTACAATAGCGCCTTGCCCTGGTTGATTGGCTCAGTTTCTGCGTTAGCATTTATCCTAGTGGCCTCAGTCATTTTCCTTTGGCTTAGATCAGTGGCTGATGAGATATTGATTGGAGGGCCTCCACCAACCTTGACCGGCTGGGAGCAATCTTATCAAGAATTAACTGGATTTGATGAAGTCTCTGGCTTGGATGGAAGTGGTGTTGCAGTTTGTATAGTGGACTCTGGCATCGAAATGAGTCATCCCGATTTGCGGCATCTAACACTCACTGGTTGGTTTGATGTGATTAATGGGCAAAATGAGCCCTATGATGACGAGGGTCATGGAACCGCAATGGCAGGAATTATAGTTGCGAAAAATGGCCTCAGTGGAAATGCTCAAGGCGTTGATTTATTGGTTGCAAAGGCAATAGATTCCAATGGAGAAGGCACAGATACAGGAATTGCTGAGGCGGTGAATTGGTGCGCCGATAATCAGGCAGACATCATCTCATTGAGCCTAGGCGGAGAAGGAGGGATTAGTTTTGGTGGAATTACTACTGACCAACTGGAAAGTGCAGTTCAAGACGCTCTAGAACAAGGTATCTTCGTGGTTGCGGCAGCGGGAAATGATGGACAGGATGACGATGGAGATGTGTCCTCTCCTGGCTCAGTAGAGGATGTTATCTGTGTTGGTGGAGCAACTAGGCTGGGCAACGTTTGGAGAGGAAGTTCACAGGGAGATAATGATGGTAGACTTTGGCCTCCAATGTTACCTCGTTCCGATCCCGATATGAAACCCGAAATTTTGGCACCAGGAGCTGAAGTACCCATCCTATTTGCAGGAGGTGCGGGAGATGGCGCATGGTGGGGTTGGGCGAGTGGAACCTCAGCCGCTACCGCTTGGGTCTCGGGAGGATTGGCAATAATTCTCGAAGCCCACCCTGAGTTGCAAAGAGAGGGTGCTTCAGGCGGGCCAAATGCAATTGAATTTATTAAAACTCAATTGAGCGAAAATTCACATATGGACGATGGGCAATCTGAACATGATGACAAGTTTGGTTATGGAATTTTTAGAATTGATTTGATGCTAGAGGTATTGAGTAATTCGAGTTCAGAAGAAGAGTTGGAATACTCCTCTGGTTATTTACAACACATCGACATTAACGATTCAAATCAGGCAGAACGAAGGAAGACGCCTAAAGTTCCGCCTGCGAGTTCAACGAAGGCTGCAGAGTGGTTGGAGTTGACCGACTGAACAAATTCAATCCATTCATTGAATGAAGCTACGACCTGTTGTGCGGGAGTCATTTCCACGCCTTGCTCTGGTTCACCAACATCTCCAGTAGGAACTTGTGGCTCCAAGGCCATTACTATTCCACCTGGCGCTAATAGATTGAAGGCTAGAGTTGCAGCATGAACTCTTTCTATCTCTGGTAAATCGATGATTACTAGGTCTATTGGCTGAGGAAGGGGAGCGCTTCTAGCAACATCGGGAAGTGTAGCATTTGCGGCATTCCAAGATTCAGTCTCAGCAGCAATTTCACTCCAAGGGTCTGAAATCACCTGTGCCCAATTTGAAGCATCATATCGGCGAAGTAATCTATCAATGATTACTCCGAATTTCCCACCTTCTTCTATAACACGAAGTGTCTCGGGACGGTTGCTACCCTCAGAATCTTCGATAGCAGGATTTCCGCACCATAAATCCATCATCCAAGCGGTAAGATGGCCAATACCTCCGCCGATAATTACTACATTTTTTGCAGGGATTCGACCCACTATGTCTCGTATCCTTTTTCGAATAGATCGAGGTAATGGCCTCAAATCCATGTGAATCATTTGTTCACCAATAGCAGCAGCGATTTCAGGTTCAGAATCACTTCTTGATTCATCATCACCAAGAAGTTGCTCAAACATCTCCCTTTGAGACATAGTTGGAAGTCCTAATCCACCCCCTATCTCACTCATAATAGCGCCTCCAGTAGCTCTCTCTTGAACCATCCCACGCGCGGATGGCTTCAAGAACAGTAGGTCAGCCGCGCAGATGTGAACGAAGGGCTAGATGACGAGGAGACGGTTGACGTCTCTGAATGTTCTAATTGTGAAGATTTCACAGAGCACCGAATACTTCGAAGATTCAACAAGGGAGAAGGAGAAGACCTACTAATCCAATGTGTTGATTGCAATGAGGTGCAAACCCTTCACTTGAGACCCGGAAAAGCAATCAACATTACTTCAATACTTTCCGATGGAGCCGAAAGTCAAACACAGTCGATTGAATCAGATGATGATGAGTTGATTTCTGTAGGTGATGTTTTTGATCACAATGGAATACTATACAGAGTTACAAGAATAGATGATTCCGACACTAGACCAAAAAAAACCATGGTAGCTAGAGAAATCTCAACCCTTTGGGCTGTCCGCTGTGATAAATGCATAGTTCGTTTAACAATGACAGATGGAGAAGAAAGTCATTCAAGAACTATTGAATGCCCCCCCGACGAGGTGTTTTCGTGTGGTTCAATTATGGAAATAGAAGGAGTCCGCTGGAGAATTCGTGCACTGCATACCGGAAAGGGTAGAACCCTTCGAGGTAAGCGGACTGCAATGGATCTTAGACGAATTTATCTTCATCCCCCGTACAATAGGGAAGAAGACCGAAGACAAAATAGGCAATGATTATCGTCTATTTGTCCATGGCATGATGATACTCTTTGCTACATGCCAAGCGACATCAGGGTTCTCTCTTAATCGACGCATACTATACTCATACCACCTACTGCCATAGGGGATGTATATACGTGTTCGATGGCCTTCTTTTGCCAACTTTCTTCGTATATTGCCTCTGACTCCAAGAAGGAATTGAAATTCATATCCCAGTCCCTTACCATTTCTTACTGGACCTGCATTTCCTCTCGGATCGTCTGTTTTTGGACCCATTCCCCTATCTTCTAATGCCGCTATTGAATGGTCGATTACGGGTATGTCATGAGATGCAATAGCGGTGTATGCTCCTGCATCTAATAAGTCGTCAATAGCATTATTTGTTGCTATGACAATATCATGATATTTCGTGTGAGCAATGTCTTCTGGTTCAAGGTAAATTCCCTTACAAATTCTAACATCTGAATAGCCACCCAATTTTGAGGAAAGTGAAGAGATGTCATCACCGGTTCTGAACAACCTAGATTGAAGGACTGTGCCAATGTTGGTTAATCCTCGATTATGCATCTCAATTACAATGTCAATTGTGGACTGAGTAACTCTATTATCTTCCATATCCAATCTTACGAAGATATTGTTATTTGATGCAATTCTAGTAATTTTCTCTATTTCTTCTAATGCTTGATTCTCATCAATTAATAATCCAAAAGCGGTCGGTTTGATAGAAATATTTGCATCTATACCTTCAGCAATGATTGCATCCAAGGCTCTATGATATTCGTTTACGAAAAAGTTCGCTTCTTCTAAGTTGGTTATCTCTTCGCCCAATACGTCTAGAGTAAAACAGGCTCCCTGAGATTTCATTGAGCGCATTACCTGCAATGCGCTCTCTAAATCTGGGCCGGCAACATACCTCTTTGCCACCCACCCTATTACGAATCTTGGAGTGATTGGCATCATCAACATGACGAGACGGCCGAGTGCCCCCATATTGGCGGCCGTGTGACAGGAGCACTTTCACGATTGCTCAAGGAATAATCTCCTTCCCTCGGCGAACTTCAATATCAAGGGAGGATAATTCTGCAATGATTGCATTTCGTTGCCAGCCTTTGAAAGATTTACGGTCAAGATGAGCAAATATGGTCCCTCCAGGAAATGCTACACGTGTTTTTTCAATTGCTTCCAACAAACTATGTCGCCAAGGACCAGTGGGTGATTCTTTGTTTTTGTCATCAAAAATTAAAGCATAATTTGCCAGTAAGTGACCAAATGGTAAACCGCTTCGAATTGCAATATCCGAATGACGAGGAGCATAATGGCCGCCTCCAAGGCCAATCATAACATCTCCTTCACCAAACCATTCACCTTCCGGAGAGTTATCAGATAATCCTAGAACCCTATAGATTACTGCTGCCCAAAGCATTGCTGCATCTTTGCGAATCCACTCAGATTCTGTAGATCCTATCTCTAGGTAAAGTGTAGGTTTGGTAAGAACTGGACCATGGTGAGTCGTTTCTAAACTGACCTGAAATTCATCGGCTAATTTTGATCTAGAGGATTCTTCCCTTAGGACCGAATATATGGCAGAAAATCTCGGTGAGGGAGGCACCGCAATGCCCTTTATACCACCAGCAAATCCTTCTTCTCCATGAGGAATTTCACCAGGGACACCTATTGCATGAACGGTAAGGGAGGGGAGACCACTTTTGGCAGCGTGACGAGATAGGACTAGGACTTCATCTACTGCCTCTGCAGTCTCTTTTTCGTGAATAATATCAATGCCATCCGCATATATGTGTAGCTTTTCGATCAATAGAAGATGTACTGGGTTATTCGAGTGTCTCATCAATATTCCATGAGGTAAATTTTCTGAATTATTCCAACCTCCAAGACCAACAACTGCTTCATGGAGATTTACAGAGGCATTATCTGCTTTCGAGGCTAGCAGAAGTGTAACCATAGAAGCCTGCTAGAAGCCTGATGACTTCAACCCATCCAATCAGGAATTGAATAACGAGAGTCAGTCGCACCACAGGTTCAAACACAAGAACCGATGAGTCAAGTCGTGGAACGAACTGTCCCCTTCACTCCAACTCGAGTGGATGATTGTGGAGGGAATTATGTTATTACAGGAAGTCTTGGTGAATTAGCAAAATTGGATAATCAGGGTAAATTGATTGAAGATTATTCCATTCCATTCCCCTCAACGATTACTCACTCAACTAGCTTGGGAGATTATTGGATAGGAATTTGGCTAGAAGCAGAAATGAGATTGGCAAGAATTTCTAGTCTGAATTTGAATAATTTATGGGAAAATGGAGATTCACGCGGTGAACTGAGGGCTTCTGTCGACCCTATGTCTCTACACCCAAAAAACTCAGTTTGGTCCCATGCTCTTGACTCGGAACCAACATGCCTTGCAGGCCTTGGGGATGACTTCCTCTTTGTCTTACGTGGTAAAGGAGTATATCGTATGGATAAGGAAGCAAATGAGGTATGGAGATCTAGCCTACCCAGCACCATCGATGGTAAATTAAGGGGGACTGAAACTGCAATTTCAATTTCGCAATCTGATGATTTTCTGAGCATTTGGTTCGATAATGGATTAGTAGTGGATATTTCGGCAGATTCTGGTGTTGAAATCGATAGGAGAAGCTTGGAAATCTCAGATAGAATAGAAAGAGTATTTCATTCAGGGGATTTGCATTTGCTGGCTTTATCGGAAGGAGGATTTCTAATTTCAAATGGAGAGAATATTTTGCAATCTCATAACACCCCTGGTCCATTATTTGCTGCAAGAAATAGAAATGGCAACTGGGAGTTTACGGGTTGGAGATTCGATGGTCGATTAAGCAATTCAAGCCTAGAGATTTCACGTAGAAATCAACTAGGCGTTGGCTTTGTTGCAGACAAGGTCTTGACAAATGATGGGACCTTGAGTGATTTTACGATTACTCGTTCTTGACGGTATATCCACACTTACCGCATGACTTGCGATCTTTGTGAACCGCCAAGAAAACTCCCGGGCCACAATTAGGCTCTGGGCAAGTCTCTTTTCGAATCAATTTGCCATCTTCGATAGAGTATTTCGAATGCTTTCCGTTTGGATTAGGCCCTTCCCCCATCACTCATCGCCTCCCTCTTCTGAATCCGCCTCTACTTCTTCCTCAGAGGACTCCTCAGCAACAGGTTCTGGAGCAGTTGACTGCTGCTCTGAATCGCCTGGTGAGTGTATCGCGTTGTGGCGATTATGAACATAATCCGGTTCTACTTTTGCTGAATCAGCATCACCGTAAATGACGGCAGTTCCTGTAGTCCGCGGGCGACCAAAACGGGTGTTAACGTTCTTCACGAAAGTCAATTCTTTCTTTGAACCCGGTTCCGCCTTTGCAGCAGCAGCAACCATGTCAGAAAGTGTGGGTGTTGATCCTTGGGAGTGATCCCAGCGGAAATTAATCTCTACTCTGTTAAGCAATGGATTTTCTTTTCTCTCAATAATTTCCATATTCATTT
>CENF01419546.1_pt1 | contig 18426 bp, 17 predicted proteins | sample 361291 | NCBI WGS metagenome assembly CENF01 (sample SAMEA2619399, study PRJEB7988) | marine metagenome | isolation source: saline water (ENVO:00002010), including | reverse complement strand
ATAAAGATTTAAATGAGGTTTTAGATTATAATGATTATAAAACAGAGTTATATGAGCATTGTAATTTACAAATAGGATATAGTGAAGATGATAGTGATATTTTTGATCTTCCAAAAGATCATCCTGATTATGGGAAAAATGTAGCAGCTTACTATTACTGGGTTTTTCCAAATATGATGTTTAATTTCTATCCATGGGGTTTGTCTTTAAATATAGTTAAACCAGTTTCAGACTCTTTAACTAAAGTTTCTTTTAGATCTTACGTTTATGAAGAATCTAGATTAAATAGGGGAGCAGGAAACCAACTTCAAAAGGTTGAAGAGGAAGACGAATTTGTTGTTGAAAATGTTCATAATGGCTTAAGATCCTCTTTTTATAAGGCCGGAAGGTTTTCACCAACAAGGGAACAAGGCGTTCATCATTTTCATAGACTGATTTCTGAATTTATTAATAATTAATTATTTTTAACTAAATTAATTAATAATTCAATTTAAAACCTTTTAATATGAATGAAAATTATATAGCTATTTTAATAGCAATTGTACTTATTTTTTTCCTGATAAAATTTGTATCTAAAATTTTTTTTAGATACGTACTACCATTAGTAATAACACTAATTATTGTTTATTATGTATATCAGCAAGGACTAATTTAATGAGAAAAATATTTTTATTATTATTTATATTTAGTTGTGGCTCTAGCACTAGTATAGTTGAAGATTTTTTTGTTCCAGAGATCCCATTCCCAATTGAAAATATTGAATTACATAATGATAACTTATTTGGAGAAATTAGAGATTATGAATTTTCCTTATTTAAAACAAAATTTAACTTTAAATTATCACTTGATAATGAAACATATGATGCTATCAAAAATATCTCTAAAAAAAGCGGAATAAAATCAGGTGACGGTATAAGACAAGATCAATATGATGTTTTTATTTATGACAATTCTGATGAAGATATAATCAATGATATTCTTTCAACTATTAAAAATCGTGAAGGCAGATTAGACTACGATATTGTCCAAATTTTAGTTTCTTTTGTACAATCGATTGAATACGACAAGCAAGCTGATTTACCAAAATATACTTTAGAAACACTGAATCTTAATAAGGGTGATTGTGATGATAAATCTATTTTACTTAGCAAGCTTCTAAGTTATGCTGGTTATGAAACATGTCTTTTTATATATGAAGAAGGACAGCATATGGCTGTTGGTCTTAAAGTTGATGATAACTCAAGTTCATATAGAGATGGATTTGTGTATATTGAAACAACAGGAAATTCTCCAATAGGTAAAATACCTGAAGAATTTGCTGGAGGAATATCAATTTTGGATGAAGAGCCAGTAATCTTATATGTTGATGTCGTAGGTTCTAATTATCAAATAAGTGGTTTTAATGAATTAAATAAATTTTATAATGATGTAGAGGAAATTTATGGTTCTGAATATTTTTATAACTCATTTGAGGGTAAGGTTTTAATTGAAAAAATTAGTTCTATTAAAAACAATTCAAATCAAATTAAAGATCTTATGGATTTAGAAAACCTTAAAATAAAAAATTTTAGAACTAAAATAAATGCTTTGGGCGGCTGCACAGGCACCTTAGAAAGGAATCTTTATGATCTTTGTCTTCCATTAAATGATTCTCTTAATGCTAAAATTGATAATTATAATAATATTGTCCAAAAATATAATTCAGTTAATTTTAGATTAAATAGTTTGATAAATGAGTATAATACTATTAATAGTGACAACTATATTAAAAACTAAGTTATATAATTATATATTGATCCTAACAAGTCTGAAATAACTTGTGCCCAACTAGCATCTACACTTCTTCCAACTATATAAATTGTAAATAGTGCATAAAGTGATAATAAAATAAACCCTTTTAATTTTGTCATTTTAGATCCAATAAAATAAACAAAGAATGCAAAAATTGTCATTATCAAAAGTAAAATTCTTAATTCACTGCTAAATTGAACTGTTTCGGGGGACATTGTTATAGGACCATAAATGATACAGTAAAGGAATAATGGTAATCCTAATGCAAAACAAACATCAAAAATATTACTTCCTAAGGCGTTTGAAATAGCATCATTATAATTTCCGTTTTGAGCATCTCTTATTGATATTATTGTATCTGGAACGCTAGTGGCAGCTGATGCCAGAATAACTGCAATAAACATTATAGGAATATTTAATCCATTTAATTCACCAATAAAAGGCAGTGAATATGATTCTGCTCCTATCATTTCACATGCAGCAACTAAAATTAAGCAAGCGAAACCAATAACAAGCATCGAAATTATAAGGAGAGTCCAACCATTTTTATTGTTAATTTGATTTTTTCCAATAATCAATGATTCTAAATCTAGCGTAATTAAAGATTTTAAGGAACTTTTTTGCTCATCCTCATCCTCATCCTCATCCTCATCCTCATCCTCATCAGATTCAGCGTTAACGGAACTCATTGTAGTTAGCATATAAGTAACATAAACACCATATGTTATCATTAATATAAAACCATGCCACCAATTAAGTGTATCTCCTGAAATTAAAAAAATTAAAATAGTTTCAGCAGCTATCAACGATAATCCATCTCTAAGAATTACTTTTTTTGAAACCCTAATTTCTGTTGCAATTTTTGAATATAGTACTGCAAAAATGACTACGGCTGGAATTATCATTCCATTAAAAATTGCACTACCAGCTGTTGTGCCAATTCCTCCTGAAAAACCATCTGTATCTTTTAGATATAAGAGAAAAAATATTGTTGTAAAAAGTTCTGGCATAGAACTAGCTATTGCATTTATTGTAGCTCCTCTCACACCATCAGATAAGTTTCTGCCCAAATATTCTGAGGAAACTTCAAATCCATCACTGGCTTTCCAAATAATTAAACAACATATGAATATAAATAACAGTGGTATAATAATTCCCATATAATATTAATTTAAAATAATTTCTACTCTTCTATTTAATGCTCTTTGGTTAGAATTTGAATTACTATTTAATGGTCTATCTTCACCATACCCCTCTATAGAAATCAAGTTTTTATTAACTCCTTTATTAATCAAAAATTGGTAAACAGCTTTAGCTCTAGATTTTGATATTTCTGTATTTATGTATTCATCACCAATATTATCCGTGTGACCAATTAAAATAACTTTTTGTCTAGAAGATTTTAATTCTTTTGATAATTTATTTAATTTTTTATCACCTGAATTTATGTATGAGCTTCCAAACTCAAAATAATATAAAACATCATTACTTTTAAATGTAAAAGTATTGTTTTCAGATTTTGATGTACTTGAAACACTTTTTGGTTTAGAAGATGTACCGTCAGAACTACTAGCAACAGATTTTTTTGTACTAGTTTTATTTGTTTCAGAGTCTGAATTAGATGAATTGTTATTGACTAGTTTTGTTTTGTTTGAAGAATCAATAATCGATTCACTAGAACCATTATTTGATTTTTCATTTTCATTTGATGTTGTATTTTGAGATACAAGTTTATCAGAACTATTTACAAAATTAGAAATAAATTCTTCGGATTTGGATTTACCATTATCACTATTTTCAACAATAGCATCTTTAGAATTATTTGGATCTAAACCATTGTTTTTTTCAAAATCGTCACCTAATCCATCTTTATCAGTATCTATAAAATTAGAATTAGAATCATTTGGATCTGAACCTGAAATAATTTCATTTCCATCATTTTGACCATCATTATCTGAGTCTGCTAAATTAGGATTTGTACCATACTCGATTTCTTTTTCATCTGGAATACCATCCATATCTGTATCGGTATTTTCAACTGTTTGTGATGATAAATTTGATGAGTCTTGGTCATTTCCATTAAAAATAAAAAAAGCAATAGCTGCAATTGCTGCGATGCCTAAAATTGCATACAATTTAGATTTATTAAAACTTTTGTTGTTTTCAGATAAAGGTTTTGAACTTGATATATTTTCAGAATTTTTCTTTGATTTATCTTCAGAAAGAGGTTTTGACACATCTTTTTTAGTTGAAGGACTACTTATTAGTTTCTCTTTTTTGGTAGAACTAACTTTAGAACCTTTATCAAGACCAAACGCAGATGTTTCTTTAGCTTTATTAGATGATACAGCTTTTGCTCCTTTGTCAAGCCCAAATTCTGTAGATGATTTTTCACCTTTAGAAATATTAAAACCTTGTTTTTCTTTTCCTTTATCTAAAGAGAATTTTTTTTTTTTAGCCATAATTTAGAATTTATTAGCGAATTTTTTAATTAATGCGCCTATACCTCCGGTATGACCTTCTCCAAGAGCCATAAATTCCCAATCACCAGCTGAATTTTTACTAAATTTACCAACTTCTACAGCATCTTCATTCCCAAAGTCGTCACTTAATGTATATTTACACAAGTCTACCTGACTGCTATCATCAATAATTCTACAATAACATCCTTTAACTTGACTCATATCGAGGTCAAGAGTTCTTTTGTCTTTATGTTCGTCATTTGGATATTTAGTTATTGTAACTACTACCACAATTTCTTTAATATGGTCAGCAACTCTGTCGAAATAAATTCTCATATCTTCAGTGTCACCCTCATCGTCATCTCCGTCATCATCTCCTTCTGTTTCATCTATAGCTCCATAAACTGAACCATCAGAAGAATATGGTCTAGGTTCATCTTCACCTTCTAATTTAGTTTGATTTTCTGATCCGTAAAAGACAAAATCACCCATTTCAGGAATTTGACCATCTTCTCCTACACAAAATGCAGAAACGTCTAAATCAAATACTGGCCCGCTAGGATCTTCGTTTTCTTTCCATCCTAAACCAACATATGCAACACTTATTCCAGGGGCTGCTTTAGATAAGTTAAAAGATGATCCTTTTTGTAAATTAAATGCACTCATAATATTATTTTTTAGTTAATTATTTAAAATATTAAATTATTGTAATTTTTATTATTACCGAAGCTTTAAATATAATAATAAAATATTACTTTTTTATTTTTTTTTAGGTAATGGAGGGGGACCACTTTTCTTTTTCATTTTTGGTAAAGGAGGAGGTCCACTTTTCTTTTTTGTTTTTGGAAAAGCAGGCGGACCAACTTTAATTGTAGAATTTGAAATCGCTGGTTTTATTTTTTTCTTTTTAATACGTGATGTAGTTAACGGAGGTGGAGGAGGAGGTACATTTTTTTTTATTTTGGTTCCAGTTTTTTTATTAGTAATATTTGGCTTTTTTGTTATTTGAGAAACTGGAGGAATCGGATTTATTTTTTTAACTATTTTAGGTGGAGGAGGTATATTTTTATACCTTTTTCTTGTTTGAGTATTAGTGATTGGTGGAGGTGGAGGGGGAGTTGATTTTCGTCCTTTCGATGAGTTATCACCAATGTTCGATGGTATAGTTTTAGTTGTTGTTTTAATTTCTGGTTTTGTAGATCTGCTCTGGACAAGTTTTTCACTTTTAATAGATTTTTTAGATTTAGATCCAATTAAATTACCATTTTCAATGATTTCGTGATTTTTAATAAAAAGCTCTAAAATCTCATAAAATTCTACATCTAAAGAATGATCGTGAGGAAAGTTTGATCTAACTTTATCTATAAAACCTTGATTAACTACACTTTTATTAAGTATTACAATAAAATCAGTTTGTTGTAAATGTGTTTTTTTACTAAATTTTTGAAGAAAACTTAAATCTTGTGAAAATTGAGTTTGGTATTGAGTTTTTTCATCAATTATACTTTTTTTAAGTTTAACCTTTGCATTTGATCCATCGCTTAAATTTACTTCTTTATATATTTCACGTCTAGATTCTAATTTTTTTAGTGCTAATTCAGCGGTTTCAAGTAGAAAAGGAATCTCTTTATCTTTTTCAACAAGAGATCCAGATTTATCAATAGCAACTTCACATAACAAATTTGCTATAATATTTATTTCAGGTCGAGTGGCTAAATTTTTACCAACATCAAAAATTTTTGAATGATTTCTTTTTAAACTATCATAATAACTTAAGTTTAAATTATTACTGATAGAATCAACTGTTATATAACCTTTAAATCTTCCAATTTTTCTATTTACATCAAGATAATTTAAAACTAAATAGTTGAAGTAAAACGCTTTTGTATTGGCAAATCCCTCTTCAATAAATAAATTACTAAGAAAATCTATTTCATTTTCATTTACATCATTGTGGAATACGAGATTAAATTTTAACTCGTTTTTAATTTCATAAATATTTTTACTACTGTATAAAATATTTTTTAAAAATTCATTTATCAAAAATTCAACTCCTCTAATAAAAATATTTTTAATAGGTTGTTTTACACCTCCAATAAATTTGAATTGTTTGTTAACCTCTTTTATTAACTCAAAGTAATTAGAATATGCTTCTTTATTTTTATTATCAAATTTAGTTTTAGCTTTTTTTCCAATCTGAAATGTACTACCATTGCTAAAGAAATACATTGGAATTTTATTTGTTCCGTCAGGCTTATAAGATCTGTACTCAGATTTATTTTGGCAATAAAATAATTCTATGTTATTCCTCTTGATAAGAAGAATTATTTCGTTTGACATTTATTATAATTTTTTTAAGATAATTTCTTCAAAAAATTTCATACCCTCCAATACAATTATAGGCGCTACAAAATCAAATCCTTTTTCATTTCTAGAAGCTTCTTGAAATTCAGGCATAAGTGTTATGTAATCTGAAATATTCATTAGTTTAAAACCATCCATGAAATCTTGTTTTGTTGCCTTGAAATCAAAAAGGTCAGTCGCAACCTTATAATACAGTTGAGCAAAATCCATAAATCTTGGACAGGGTATCTCAGGGTTTTCAGGTTGAAACATAAAAGCGTTTCCTATACTTTTAAGATAGCTAGGTTTTATTGCATCATCAGGACTTAATTTCTTTTCCCCTTCATTAGTGAATAAAACAAAACCATCTTCTCCCATAACTTCTAATGGAAGGTCTTCTTGCTTAGGGACATAGATATCTTTTGTTGAATTAGATGCCAACCCTTTCGCTACTTCGTATTTAACTTCTTTCAGCAATTCACTATCCCTATTTTGAAATACAGGTGGTCCTCCAAGATGTTTTTTTGCTTCTTCCATTCCTCCAAATCCCCTTATAAACATTTGATCATAATATTGATCACTAAAAGCAGGATTTATAGATTTTAACCAGTCCATTATTCTTGATCCTTTTCCTGTAAATTGTATTTGAACTTTCGGATTTTTCCAACCATTAGTTTTATTTGGAGATTTGTCAATTTCCATTTTTACTTTTTTTGCTATTTGACCAGCGTAAAAAATTATTAATCCAGTTACATATAAGTTGACTGAACACATTTCTTTACAATCCGTACCTAGTTTTTTATAGAAAAAATCAAAATCATCGCCTTCTAATCTATCAACTAATTGTTCAAAATAATATGGAGCAGTATTTTCACTATACTTATTTTCTCCTTTATTTATACCTTCAACTTTTATACCTCTTTTTTCAAGTAATTCTACTAAAACATTTTTAAAGTTTTTACTATACTTAGTTGCATCAGATATTCTCTTAGCAGCAAATCTAATTGAACTTTGTTTTATCATTGATATTCCTGGTCCTTTTGGTCCATTCATTCTTCCTAAAACTAAAATATCAGTTGTGCTTCCTCCAATGTCAAAAACAATCGTTAAAGCATCTGCTTTTTGCGTTTCAACTTTATCAGCATTTACCATGAAATTTGCTACTGCTTCCGATTCTGTCATTGCCTTGTTAAAATCAACACTACCAAAATCAAATTCAATTGCATTATCAGTGTAATCTATTTTTTCACCTCCAACTATTTTTGGACCGCTATTATCATCCCATCCACCACTAGTTTTTTCAGGTTTGGCTTTTGTTTCATCAGTCCCCCATCCGGAATCACTATTAGAGTCAAAAGAATCATTATTTGACGATCCCCAAGAATCATTATTTTTTGTTTCTGTTGTTCCTGAGCCCCAATTATCTCCAGATGTATTTAAAGAATCTGACATATCTGCAAATGCTTCAGAAACCTTAACATTATAATTTCCGTTTAATGGATTTACCTCATCGCTTCCCAATTCTTGCCAAATTTGATTATATGAACCAATCAAATTTTTACCCATAGCTGAGGGAAAAGCCCATTTTAATTCTTTTGGATAAAGTCCTTTTTCAAATAGATCAGCATAAACATGTAAAAAGAGATTCTTTAAATATGCTGCTCTGTATGATTTTTCAATATCGTTTCCGTTAGCATCGGAATCCCATTTCATATTGTGAATTAATTGAGATTGTCCTATACTATTAAACTTAAGAAGGTGTCTTTTATGATCACTATCTTCAATGGGAAGGTTTTTTTCAAAGCAAGGAAATCCACCCTTAACATTTTCTCTTGATAGAGCTGCTAAATTTCCATGACCTTTATCATCAAAAATTCTTGTATTATCATGAATTGAAAGTACTGATTTGATTTCATTACTCATAATTTCATCATTTTGAAAGAAAAATACTTCATCCTCTACTGCAGGTTTTTTGGTATTATCTTTTTCATCACCTTCTGGTGCAAATAATGAGACTCTTCTATTAGTAAATTGGTATCCTTGAGGCTTTTCATTACCAGCTCTGTAGGCTACAGCACTATTAGTACTACCAAAATCAACACCTACATATGCTTCACCTAAATCACCAATACTAGTATCTAATTTAATTGGTGAGTTTGTATCTTTTCCATATTCAATTACAGCGTATCCAGAAAGATTATTTCCATTTAAAAATTTGAAACCCTTGTAGGGATTTTTACTTTCTAAAATTTCATATTTATATTTATTCCCCCCTAATTTACTAGTGTCAGTATGAATCAAAAATTTAACTTGATCTGAATTGGTTTCTTTTCCATCTTTTGCGACATAAATTAAGTCGTTACTTTGATCATCATACATCACCTTATTATCGGAATCCATGCAAAATGGTATTGCTTTCCATGAAGGTGCATTATGAGGCATTTCAGAAAAGATATAATACTTATTCCATTTTGGACTAACAAAATTTGGCCATAGTAGAATGTCATCACCAGAGATGTCATCCGATGTTGTATTATATTCAACTTTAACTGGAGATCCTAAAGGAGTATTATTTATACTCATAAGTTTCATTTCTATGGATAGTTTTTCACTTTCAGGGTCATATGTTCCTATTATTCTTGATCCAGCAGAAGTATTATCGTCCAACCCAAGAATAGTTGATAAAGAATCACCAAAAACTTGTATTCCCTTTGGAGTTATTGGTAATAAGAAATGCCTAAATTCATTACTAGTTGCTTTTACACCAGCTTTTAAAAGTAAAATTGGTTTTCCCTCTAAAAAATTAATTTTTCCTTCATCGTCAATACATGCGATTTTGGTATCATTTGGTAAAAGAAGTTCTTGAGGATCAAAAGCTATTCCTCCTTCAACTCCTTCTTCATAAATAATACCATCTTTTGCTAAAATTGTAGTAGAATAGTTAATTACTTTGTCAAACGGTTTGTGAAATTTTGTTATTTGCGGAATTTCATCAGCTCTTTCTTTAACCCCTTTTTCTTTTAAGGCAACATCCATATCATGTAACCACGATTGTAAATTTTTATTTAAATTATTATGATGGGATGGTTCTATAACATTGTGACTAGAATAAAATTTAGTTAATGTATCAACATTATTTTTAATATGCTTTACATAACTTCTTAATCTGTGTAGGTCATTTGGATCAAAACCTTTAAGTTTTACTGGGTCGGTAAAATAGCCTATTTCATTATCACCTACTTTTAGTTTTTTAATATAACTTGCGGTTGAGCCCGAAAGATTATATGAAGCAGAAGTAAAAAATAGACTGTCAGGACTAGTACCACCAATAACTTTATTGTCATATAAAATCACATCAATAAAGGGTGATGGGTTGTCTTTTTCTGGATCAGACCACCTCATTTTTCTATCAAACAACATATTTCCAAAAGATCCTGCAACATGATAGATGTTTTCATTTGAGTCAATAGTATTTTCTTCGGGATATTTTAAATCAACTCTTTTAACAGTAATTTTTTCATTATTTAAAGCTATGCAAGCAATCAAACCTCTCCATTCATCAATTAGACCCTCATAAAAAGCTATCAATCCTTTATTTTTTTGGGCGGGGTCATTTACACTATCCAAAGCAATTTTAAACATATTTGCTCTTGCAAAAACAGTAGGCATTCCGGAAATTACATTACCTAAATGAGCAGAACTTCCATCATCTTCACCTGTATCTTGTGTTATAATTTCTCTTGCAAAAGTGGTCATCATTTCTAATTCTTTCCACTTGTATTTAACAGGTTGAGGTTGACTATTTGAACTAATAACTAGTGATCTTAAATCTGACATAATTTTATTAATTAGTTTTAATTGATTTGTTTATGGCATTATATATGTGCGCAATAAATTTTTCCCTTTTGTGGTCTACATTTTGATTCTCTGTGGGCTTGGTATCTTCATCTTTTAGAATTTTTACAAACGGATCGTAAGTGTCCCCTGAAATCATGGTATCCTTCCAGTGATATTCTTTTTCAGTAAACAATTTTCCTGGCTCAAGCTTTTTTAACTCTTTTGGATTGGATGTGAATGCTTTTTCATCAAGGACTAATTTTCCGCTAAAAGATGATCTGATTTGATAGAGCCATCCTGGTATAAAACTAGAACCTTCAATGCTATAACCAAATTTTCTAAAATATTCCGTTAGTTTAGTTGTGTATTGTGATTCAAGTGTAGAATACTCACTTGTGCTTTCAGAAATTCTGTCTAATAAAAGTTTAGTACCGTCATGACCTAAAGCCCCGTCATTCTCAGTAAGTACTAGATGCATAAATCCTATAAAATTCCCAAATTTTTCTTTAAATAAATTTCCATTTTCAGCATCACCAATGATGTCATTAAATGTTAAATTAATTTGATTGTTAATAAAATTTACAGATTTATATAATACAGAAACTTTATTTTTATCATATCCTTCATTGGATTTAAAAAAATCCCACGCAGCAGTTGCGCATAAAAATTCAATAATATGACACCCATTTTTTTGGGCTGCACCACCTGTAATTGTTTTATCTTCACCTTTATTTTTTGAATAATCAATACTTGAAAATTCTTTTGGCCAACCTAAATGATACATTTTACTGTAAGTACTTTTAACTGTAGGATCTTCATCATAAAATTGTAGAGCAGCTTGACTATTTAGTGTAAAGAATGAACTGTCAGCAATTACAGAATCATCTTTAGTGCTTTTTTGTGAATCTTTTGGCTTTGTAAATCTAAAGTATTCAGTTAATAATGTACAACCAAATTTTGCCTCATCTGAAATTCCTTGCTGACCTTTACCATATATAGATAGAGCCTTATTAAGAGCTACTGGAATTATTGGTATTGAAGATGCACCAGTTCCTCCAAATACAGATCCAAAAACAAATATTTTAGCATCTGAACCAGCTTCATATAAAAGCTCAAGATATTTACCAAAAATTTGTTCTTTTGGAGAAGCCTTATCTTCTGCAATTTTTTTTGCCAGCTCAACAAGAGCATGGTACATTAAATAAGATCCTAAATGAGTTTGAGCTCTGTAACCGTGAGCTAAATTAAAATCCTGGACATCTTGACCCAAAAATAAATCCGCTAAAAGTTTATTGTCATTAAGTTCATTTGCATCAGCTGCTAGGTTTGTTAAAGAACTAAAATTTTCTCTCCCTTGAGTTCCATAATCAGTTACAACATCAAATAAATTTAATTTGGCACTAAAAAAGGTGTTATTATTAATTTTACCATTTGCTTCATCAGCTGAATCACCACGTTTTATCTGATTATAGTCATTTATCAAATTTTCTGTTCTATTTTTATTACCATTAGTATAGTCGGTATCTAACGTTAGTACATTAAATTCCATATTGTCATAGAGACCCATAGCACACATGTGTGTGAAGGATTCTAAACACCTCATTCCTGTACCACCTATGGCGATGACAAAATTTTTAGAATTGCTCATTAGCTATTATTTTTAGTTTTATTAAACCAGTTACCTATTTTTTTTGTTTTAAATATTTTTGATAAAATCACACCCAAAACAATAAAAGTTATTAATGAAATTACTGGTGTTATTGCGCTGGTAGTAAAAAATTTATCTAAAGCAGGTCCTTTCTTTATGTTAGGAATAACTAAAAACAAATTATATATATAAAAAATTACAGGGGTTAATACTGCTAGTATCCAAAATGTTATTTTTCTTTTTCTTGGATCTTTAGGGTTTGCACCTCCTTCATAACTTATTTGACTTGAAATGAGTACAGCGATTCCGATAGTAATCACAGCGACTACGACAGCAAGCACATAGGTGTTGGTAATTAATCCATCGATATCTCTAAGAGATAATTTTTTTTGTATTGCAGTTAATAGTAAAATAGTGTTCATAGTTATTAATTTTATTGATTAAATGGACCTAGCTCAATATAATAAGTATAAAGTATAGAATTAGGTTTATTATTTTTTAAAACGTTAAGTAAAGATGTATACAGTGTTTGGTCGACTCCAGAATCATCGATTTTATCCCAAGTTAATGCATTTTTATTCACAGTATTGTTCTTTAAATCAAAGTCATTGCTTTCAACTACAATGTCAACTTTAATTATGTTATTATTTTCAGATGAAAAACCTAAATTATCCTCATTAAATTTTTCGTCGAATTTTAAAACTACTTCAAAATTTTGAAGATTTTTTTCATTATTGTCCCCCGCCTCTTGATCTAAAAATAAAAAGTCTTTGACTTGTTTTGAATTAAGATCACTTTCCTTAAAGGTAAATTCTGGATTTAACATCTTAACAAAGTTTTTTTCCGTATCAGATTTAACTTTACCAGAAAAATCATACGGATCAATACCATCTATTAATGTGTAACAATCATTAAAAACAAGAAAATTATCATCACTTAAACTATCTTTTCCTGATTCCGCAATAAGGACCTCTGGAAGATTTTTTTTAGCGTAATAATTTCTTTTAAATCTAACAAAATTATCACTTACATTAGTAACGTTAAGATTGATGTTTTTTACTTTATAATTATTGATAGACTCAAGATCAACAAACAGCTTTTCTAACAAGGGTCTATTTCTTTTTTTACCATCTTCGTCACCTAAATCTCTTAAATAATATACTAATCCATCATCATAGGTATTAAAATCGCTATCATCAGCTAAATTTATATATTCAAAATTATTTTCTGAAAAATATCCTGAAGCATTAGCAAACTCCTGGTTGAATGTTAAAGTTCCTGGTGTTTGTGCATCTGGATACTCTCTGTTATACAAATCGGAAACATCTGTATCAAAAGTCATATTTTTGTATGTAATTCCATTATCAGCAAAATCTGCAGCTAAACCTTCAACTAGGTTTCCATCATAAAGCTTTGGAATAAATAAAAGTATGTACATATGTTTATTGTAATTTTTACCTCCATTAAATTCTGAAAAGTCGGTATATATTATGTTTAATTTACCTCCAGAAGCAAACCAACTTTTAAATGAGTTACTTGCCCATGGGTTCATAGAAACTTCTTTTGCAACTGGATCATATAATTCACCATCAGTAATGACTATTCCTAATTCATTTTTGGATGCAATTTCGTTAAAGGCTTTGTCTATTGGAGCTCCTCTTTTTAAACTTCCATCAGTATTGTAATGTCCCTTTTTAATAAAGTAGGATAGAGCTTGAGTACCTTTGTAAGGGATTATTTTGTCATCACTTAACTCATTGTAAGTTAAATTTTCTTCATTTTGAACAGTAAAGAAAAATTGTTGAAGTAATTTTTTGTTATTAGAATTTCCCAAAGCATATTTTGTTATACCATCGCTTAAATCAACATATACGTTAGTATTGTTTACAAATTCATTAGTTGAATTTAAATTAGAGTATGAAGAATTAAATTGTTCAATAACATCTTTAAAATCTGAACTTTCAGGTGTTGTAGCGCTAGTGTCAATATCACCACAATCTTCACCTCCTCCTCCACAAGAAATTAAAATCAAAAAGAAGGATAAAAGAGTGATTTTTAGAATATGATTTTTCATGAATTTTAAGTTTTATTTGAATAATTTTTTTAAAGTTGATTCTATTTGAGTAGATAAATCTTCGAAATCTTTAGAGAAATCCTCTATATTTTTTGATAATTCTTCGCTAATTGAATCAATTCCCATGGTCAAGTATGTGGCAGAGAATTCACCAATTCTCTCGGCAATTTCTTTTCTATCTTCCGTTGACATTTTTGAATTCAATTCATAAAACTCATCATATAGGCCATTAAATACTTCATCTATTTTATTAGCTGCACTTTCAAAATCAATATCTTGAACAAATAGTTCTAAATTATCAATTTTACTCATGAGATAATTTTTGTAGAAGGTTGATCTCAAATCATTATAATCCTCAATAAGTGAATTGTTATAAACTTTTGTTTCGTTTTCATAAGTATTAATATTTTTTTCAAAATCAACTTTTTTTAAATAAAATATTGAATCTAATTCAAACCAAGTTTTTAATTCTAAATCATCTCCTTCAGAATAATCTCTTGATGAAAAAAAAGCTTCCTCAAGCTCATTATTGTTTTGGATATTAGAGCAAGAGGCTACCAATACTGCTAATAAGAGATATAAATATATTTTCACAATTTTAATTAAATGTTACAACTTAAATAATTGAATATAAATATCATACAATTATATTCTTTAAAGTTAAGTTCTCTAATTTAAAAAAATTTTTTTTATAATCAGAAATTTTATCATAATTGTTGTTTTTGGCATTTATATATAATTTCTTGACAAAATCGTAATGCTTTTCATTTATAAAGTTTTTAAATTCTTCATTTGTAGAATTTAAAATAAATTTCACTGTTCTAGTGTTAATTTTAAAGTGATTTGAATTAATAATCGTATTTAAATCTGATAAATTTTTGACATAACCATAATTTAAATAATTTTCAAATTCTGGATTTATTTTTTTATTTTCTAAAATTGCATGATATAAAAAAAAACAATCGTTTTTAATTTTATATTCATCTATCATTTTTTTTATCACAAATTCATGTGAGCCAGTAATTTTAATATCATCAATAAAAATCAATAACTCATCACCACAAATATTTTCATTTATTTTAAAAATATCATTAGAAATTAAGTTGAGTCTTTCTTTGGCTGATAATTTTCCATAATCAACTGAGTATGTTGTTGTTCTATTAATTTTTCTTAATTCAACTTTATAATCTATATTTTTTTGTTGAAATAACTTTTTAAATGAATCAACCATTGACATAGTTGCTGTTGGAATAAAATGATATGGACTTGAAAACACCAATATTTTTTTATAATTGTTTAAAGATTTATCATATTTTTTCCAGAAACTTTCAAATAGATCTCTACCAAAATTTTCTCCAATTTTTGAATCTCCAAACTTAAATTTACTATAACTTTCTTTTGAAAAACTAAAATTTTTAGTTGATTTAATATAGTGAGTTGCGTGTGATTTAAAAATCTTCATTAAAATTTTTTGAGTTTAAGTAAATTATTAAGTCCTGTTGTTTTTTTATAATGTGTTTTGATTTAATTCTCGATTGATTCGCGCCAACGATATCCGCTTCCAAGCTATCTCCAATATGTAATATGTTGTTTTTATTTAAATTAAGTTGCGAACATTTGTGTATCAAATGATCAAAGAATTTTTTTGAAGGTTTAGAGCAATCTATTTCATCTGAAAATATAAAGAAATCAAAATATTTATGGATTTTAATTTTTTTTAAAACTTTAAGTAGCGTTTTTCCTTTAATGAATGCAGTGTTACTACTTATATTTAGAGTAAAGCCATTTGACTTTAAATTTTCAAAACAATTAGTAATTTTATCTAAATCATACATTAGGTTAGGGATGTTGTTTAAAAATTCAATTTCTAAATCTTCATATAGCTTAGTCAATTCATCCTTTTTAATAATTATATTTTCTTTCCTTAATAAATCGTCATACATTTTCTCGCTTGATATACTAATTCCATTTTTCATGTTAATTTTATCAGCTTCCATTCCTATATTTTCAATTTTTTCATCAATTATTTCTTTTTCAAAACCAGAGAAATAATGATTTTGTAAATAATTAATTCTATCTATTGAAAACTTATTATTTGAAACTAATAATGTGTTCCATAAATCAAGTGATAAATGCTTAATCATAATAATATTATTTCAACTCTCCTGTTTTTGGGATTATTAATTTTATCTAATTCATCATAAATTTGTTGAGAAGATCCATATCCAAAAACCTCCATTTTATTTTTTAAACCAAATTCCTTTAAGAATTTTAATACTGAATTAGCTCTATTATAACTTAATTCGTTGTTGTATTTTACTGATCCTTCACTCGATGTATGGCCATTAATACTTAATTTTATTTTTGGAAAACTTATTAATAGTGTGGCTATTTTTTCAAGTGTTTTTTTTGAATCACTTTTTAGGTTAGATTTATTAAATTCAAAATTTATCTTTTTAGATAAATTATTTAATTGACAATTAATATCAGAACTAGGGTATTTTGAATCATATAAAAATGGATTCTTTTTATTTTGCGAATGAAAATATATTTTTGCAGTATCATTAATTACTTTTCCGTAATATTGATCCATTCCTACTGTATTGTTTTTTGAATTTTTGTATGATATAATAAAACTTCCATCATCTTTTTTGTGAAGATTAGTTAGGTTAATTTCATATCCCCATTCACTATTTCTCATAATATATTGAAATTCCTCATCACTAATACAATCAGCATTTATAAGAAATTTTTTTATTACGTTCCATTCTCCAACAAGAAAATAAGCTCTAATATATTTTACAACTGATGTTCCATATGCCCCCATAGCTGGATTTGACCAATCAATTTTATAACTACTTTCACTTGAACTTATTTTATTAGATTTTTTTTCTTTTTTATTATCATCCTGTATAAATTTATCATTTACATTAACTAAAGAATCATTTGAATCGTTATTTATAACATTATTTTTAGATTGATTTTTTGTTGTATTAATTTCACGATTTACAAAATCATAAATAAATAATTCACACGAGGAAAAAATTAATAAAATAATTAAAAGATATTTATTTTTCATTACATACAAAATTATGTAAATTTAATTTTATAAATTGTTTTTATGGAATTTAAAATAATTGGAATACTTTTTTTTTTAACAAGTATATTTGTTATTTATAAAACTATTAAGAAATCACAGTCTAAAGATAAAAGATTCAAAAAAGGTTATAAAAATAAATCTAGTTTTTCTCTTTTTTTTAGTTTGATAATTATTATAGTTCTGTTTTATATTTCATATAAATTAATAACTTTTTAAATGTTAAAATACGTTTTATTAATATTTCTTGTTACATCATGTGTTCTTCCAAAAGACAATCTAATTAAAGAGTTTGGCCTTTTTATAAATGAAACTGAGGCTAATTATAAAAATTATGATGATTCTGAATGGAATATAACACAATTAAATTTTATTGACTTTAAACAAGAATTTGAAGAATTAAAAGTAAACATGGATAATGATGAAATAAATCAAATTAAATCCTATATAAAAAGATTTAAAAAAGTTGAAGTTAGAAAAGATCCATTAAATAATATTTTAGAAATTTTCAAATGAAAGAATTTTATTTATCAAAAGACCAAATTACAAGGGAGGGACCTTTTACAATTGAGCAATTGGAAACAAAATTAATTGATAAAGAATCACTTGTGTGGTTTGAAGGATTAGAAGAATGGAAAAAAGCATCTGAAATTAAGGACTTGGATTATATTACTAAGAAAAAGTCATTAGTTCTAAAAAAACAAATAAAATCAAAACCAATAAAATCAAAACCAAAACAAAAAACTTCTCCTAAAGCTAAATATAATTCAGTTACTCATGCATCTTCTAATGACAAAGAATATAAAATATTTTCAAATGTTTTTTCCAAAAAAGGAAGAATAGGTAGGTTAGAATATTTTATTAGTTATTTGACGTATTATTTTGTTTATGGCATGTATGTAACACTAATTGAAACAGCAGAATCTATCTCTTATATTTTGTTTTTAAGTATCTCATTTTGGATAGCTACATATATAATAATTGTACAAGGAGCAAAAAGATGTCATGACAGGGGAAATAGTGGATTTTATCAACTTATACCGTTTTATTTTCTTTTTATGCTTTTTGGAAAAGGTGAAGATGTTAAAAACAAGTATGGTTCAAGTAATTAAATATTATTTTAAAGAATTCAGTTATTTAGCCAATACCACAACATTAACATAGTGAAAGCCAA
>CENF01086713.1_pt1 | contig 18603 bp, 18 predicted proteins | sample 361291 | NCBI WGS metagenome assembly CENF01 (sample SAMEA2619399, study PRJEB7988) | marine metagenome | isolation source: saline water (ENVO:00002010), including | reverse complement strand
GGGTCGTAATCCATTATTGATGAAATTGTGGCGCCACCAGTTATATTTCTGTCGTGCACTTCTCTTGGGCCGTATAGATAACTAGCACTAAAGTTATGTCTCAAACCAATGGTATGGCCAACTTCATGCATAGTAAGACTAATCATCCATTGTTCTAAAGGATCATTATCAGGAGTCCAGCCCCATAGTTTTCTGTAGTTATATCCTCTTTTAATGGCATTAAATTCTTGAACAATATCTGCCGCTATTAATTCACCTGTTCTTGGGTTTCCAATACTTGGGCCATATCCTGAAAATGCTGGTCTTGGAGATGATGACCATCTAACAACATTGTACTGCACATCGCCAGCGTCCCATTCAGCATCATCTGGTTGGATCTTTGCAACTACAGCATTTTTAAAACCAGCTCTTTCATAGGCAATATTCCAAGCCTCTATACCCTTAACAATCATAGGTTTTATTTCTTCAGGTGTTGCTTTATCAACCCAAAATACGATTGGTTTAACAGGTTCAGATAATTCAGCACTTGGGTCTTTTTTAATTAATCTCCATTTATTGATAAGGTCTCTTTGTGGATAATTGTCATAAGTAGACATATCTGTAACCCTTTGAGAAAAGTAACCCACTCTTTGGTCAGCTACTCTAGGCTCAAAATTATCATCAGGCATCTCAACAAAAAGATGCCTAGAAACTATAGAGGTAAATCTTGCATCAGCCACGGCATACACAGCACTTCTCTGATTTGGTGTTGCATTAGCAAAACCATAAGTTACTTCTATAGCAGTATTTTTGGGGTAGTTTCTTACTTGGTTTATAAAGGTTTTGCTATCGTCCGATCTTCCTAGGTCAAGATCAACAAACTCTCTAAATTGTCTTGGAAGATTTGGGGATACTGTTGATAAAGTTTCAGACAAAAACAAATCATTAACAGAAATTATTATCTTGCCTTCTTCCTCAACTACAATGTCAAATTTATCTAAAAAAGCTTCAAATACATTAGTAAGATCTGCTTTGCCTATGTTGTTATCTGTTTCATTAGAAAAATAAGTATTCTTTTTATGTAGACTCAATCCATCTTTAAATCTTCTAAATTCTAGTATGTAGCCATCTCCTAGCGCACCACCCCTAATGCCTGCAGCTTGAGGCGCATTCATTGAATATGCAAAGTATATAAATTCTTCGTTTAAATCATTTTCACTTAACTCTAAAAAATACTCATCGTCTTCAAGATTTTTGTATAACTTTAGAAATCCTTCACTTGTTTCATAATCTCCATCATCTAGGAATTCCTGAATAGTTTCGTAATCACTACTTTCTTCTTCCAAGCCCATTTTTTTTCTCATCTCTTCAGGCATTTTCTCAAGAACTTCTGGTGGAATATCTTGCATTTCTGGATATGCATTTAGGGTTGTTATAGTTAAAAAAATTAATTGGAGTATTTTGTTCATATTTTTCCTTGTTTATGTTTCCATTATTACCATATATGATGCATAAAGCACATAAAAACAATGGGGATTTAGACTATCATAAAATGTTCTACTTACACAAAAAAATATTAACTCTAATGACATTAGTTCTAATGCCTTTCCTATGGTCTGATATTAGTAAATTAAATGTACCAGAAGGCTTTGTAATTGAAGAATACATAGCAGATATAGATAATCCTCGCCAAATGGTTGAAGGTGTAAATTTTATTTTTGTTGGCACGCGAAGTGCGGGACAAGTCTATGCAATAAATAAATCAGATCTAAATGATGTGACAGTAATTGTTTCTGATTTAGACATGCCTACAGGTGTAGCTTTAAAAGATGGAGATCTATATATAGCAGAAACAGATACTATTCATATTTTTGAAAACGTCGAAAAAAAATTACTATCAAAAGAAGTGCTTGTTTCTAAGATATTCTTTGATGATTTACCAAGAAAAAATATGTGGAATCCTTTAAAAAAATCTTGGCATGGATGGAAATGGATAGATTTTGGGCCTGATGGAGCACTATATATATCAGAAGGTGTTCCATGCAATGTCTGTGATGAAGATGACCAAAGATATGGAACAATTCTCAGACTCAATAACGGTGTATTAGAAATTTTTGCTGATGGTGTAAGAAATAGTGTCGGTTTTGATTGGCATCCAGAAACGGATGAGATGCATTTTACTGATAATGGTAGAGATTGGATGGGTGACGATATACCACCCTGTGAATTAAATAGAGTAAGTGCAAAGGGCGATCATTTTGGGTTTCCTTTTGTGCATGGAAAAAGTATTGATGATGATTCTTTCGAGAGACCTGAAGATTTTGAATACAACAAACCTGTTTGGGAATTTCAAGCACACACAGCACCTCTAGGTATAAAGTTCTATTCTGGTGATAGTTTCCCAAAATATTTTAAAAATGGTGCTTTTGTTGCTCAACATGGCTCATGGAATCGGTCAAAAAAAGTTGGTTATAAAGTACTATTTATGAAATTTGAGAATGGTGAGGTGATATCTTCAGAAACATTCATAGATGGATGGTTGCAGGGTGAAGAATCTTGGGGCACTCCTGTTACTCCTTTATTCCTTAAAGATGGCAGTATGTTAATTTCAGACGATACATCCGATTCAATTTTTAGAGTAGCCTATAGAGGTTAATTAATTGTATCAATCAAGATTTCATCTGAGCTAGCTGGCAAAGTTACTAAAGTACCATCCTCAGAAACATAGTAATTAGATAAAATATCGTCTACTCCACGAAGAAACATTTTTTCACTAATATAATTACGTGGTGCTGGTATAAGGTGGTAGAAAACTAATAGGTCTACATCTGCATCTTTTGCAATTTGCGCAACCTCTATTGTGTCCGCATGATAATCTTGAATATCAAATAAAACTTTTGAAAGCACATTGTTACCTTCCTCATATGCAATTTTTTCCATAGTTTGTATTAATGGTTTGGCAAGTGCATCATGAAGTAGAACATCTACACCTTTTGAGTACTCAACCATAATGTCTAGAGCAATTGTATCGCCACTTATAACCATAGCTCTATCTTTGTATTCGACTTTAAACGCATAGGATGGATCAACAGGATTATGATCAACCTTAAAAGCTGTGATTGTTGTATCTTCGTTTTGAAAAATTACTGCACTATTTCCATCAAATTCAACAACATCATAGCCATATGCTTCTATTGGTAGAATCTCATTGCCATGATGCTCGCTTCTATAGTAAGCATCTAATTCATAAGCTAGCCTAAATCCTTCTAGTGTTGAGGTAGTACCAACTGGACCCAAGACAGAAAGTGGTTCTTTTCTACCCAGTAACCAGGATTGGAACTGTATTTCTGGCACATCACTTATATGATCAGAATGTAAATGACTTAATATTACTGCTTCTAAATCAGAATAATCTGTGCCCCAACTTTGTAAATTAGCTGCACTACCCTCCCCTGAATCAAAAATAAATTTTAAAGAACCGGCTTGAACAAGCAAACATGTTTCTGCACGATTAGGGCTAGGTAAAGGTGCTCTAGAACCACAAACTGCAACCGACAAAGCGTCATCCATAAAGATTTTATTTGTAGCAAGAAGTTGTTTAACTGCATTGCCAAATAATCTATCTTGAATTGAATGATTCTGTAAAAGTAAAAATACCAATATGGTGAAAGCAACTACTGCTATTAATGTGCGCTTAATAATTTTCACTTAACCTTCTTTGTTAAAGACATTATAAAAAAAAATAATAACAAACCAATAATCAATAATGCGTAATCACTTCCAGGTGTTGCGCCTGTTTTATAAATAGCTTCTAAACCGTGGTTATACCTAATGATAGTTTCCCTTAAAACCCATTCCAGTAGCCAAACAAGGTACATTAAAGGCACCAAACTTTTATATCTTATGATTACTAGCCAACTAATCAAACAACATAATAATTGCATCTCTCCCCAAAGTGATCCAAATAAATAGATGACTTTATTTGGGTCGGGTTCTCCCTCAAAAATCATAATATTTGCTATGGAGTTTAAACCAGCATCATCAGCTAAAAAATGAATTGAACTCCTCACGGTATTAACCGCCATGAAAAAAATAAAAAAATAAAAAGCTATTTTTGGTCCGTGAAAATTATTGTCTGCAACTTCAGGAAGAAGTCTTTTCACAAGATTTCGATATTTAGTTGACCCTCAAGTCCCGCTTCTCTATGCTCAGAACTTTTTAAATATGCAGAGTCAGTTATCATCTTTAGCATTGCGGCCCTATTAGGATACTCAGCTATGCCTACAGCATCCCATAACTCATCGACTTCACCAATCATAAGTCTTGAAACTGGACCACTAAAAACTAATTTCCCCCCTACTTTTTTTAAATGCTCTTGGGTCTCTTTACTGTATATTAAATAGGCCTCAAAGCCTGAAAGGTTTGTTTCTCTGCCATCAGAATATTCAGCATGTTCTTTAAATTTTAAAAGATTAAGCATCTTGATTGGTCCTATTTCAGGATTATCATCAAAACCTTTTAATTGTTCTTCATTTGGGAAGATTTTGTTTTCAACCTTCATTTTTTATCGCCAAATATTTTTGCAAGCTCTAGTCTAGCGATACTTCTTCTATGAACTTCGTCTGGTCCATCAGCTAATCTTAGAGTTCTCATATGAGCGTACATACTTGCTAATGGAAAATCTTGACTTACTCCTGCTCCACCATGCATTTGAATTGCTCTGTCAATTACATTGCAAGCCATAATTGGTGCAGCAACTTTAATTTGGGCAATTTCACTAGCTGCAACTTTGTTGCCATATTTATCCATCTTCCAAGCAGCATCCAAGGTAAGCAATCTAGCTTGATTTATTTCTATTCTAGAATCTGCAATAACATCAAAATTTCCACCCAGCCTTGCTAGCTCTCTACCAAATGCTTTTCTTTCCATTGAGCGTTTACACATCAATTCAAAAGCAATCTCGGCTGCGCCTATTGCTCTCATACAATGATGAATTCTTCCAGGGCCTAATCTGCCTTGTGCAATTTCAAAACCTCTACCTTCCCCTAGAATGACATTTTCATAAGGAACTTTGACGTTATCAAACTTCATATGCGCATGGCCGTGAGGAGCATCATCGTAACCAAAGACATGCATCATCCTATTTACTTCTACGCCTGGTGTGTCCATCGGTATAAGAATCATAGAATGTCTTTGGTGTCTTTCATTCTCTGGGTTTGTAACACACATGAAGATTATTACCTTACATCTCGGATCGCCAGCTCCAGAGGTCCACCATTTTTCTCCATTAATAACCCATTCTCCATCTACAAGTTCAGCTGTTGCTTCCATATTAGTAGCATCAGATGACGCAACTTGTGGCTCAGTCATCCCAAAGGCTGAACGAATTTCGCCATCCAATAGTGGTTTTAACCACTTGTCTTGCTGATCTTTTGATCCATAACGAACTAAAACTTCCATGTTACCGGTATCGGGTGCACTACAATTCATTGCTTCTGATGCAAAATGTGTGCGACCCATAGCCTCAGCTAAATGGGCATATTCATAATTTGATAGCCCGGCGCCATAATCACTGTCTGGTAAGAAAAGGTTCCATAATCCTCTATCACGTGCTTCTTTCTTGAGAGGCTCAAGCTCAGGATGCGGTTCCCATCTTTTATCTTCTGGAATCTTCTGATTAAGAATTTCCAGCTCTACTGGCATTACAACTTCATCAATGAAGCTCTTAACTTTAGGTAAATAAAAATCTATTTTTTCCGTGCTTTCAAATTTCATAATTTTTTACATATAAAAAAAACATCTACAATACTATAAATAATATTTATAATAGTCAGGTACAATTATAAGCCATTTATGAAATTAAATAATCTCGACCTAAACCTCTTAGTTGTCTTTAATGCAATCTATACTGAAGGTAGCTTAACTAAAGCTGGTGAAATAGTTGGTATAACACAACCTGCAGTAAGTAGTGCCTTATCAAAACTAAGAGATTATTTTGACGATCAACTTTTTATAAGAGTGGGGCAAGGTGTTCAGCCAACAGCTAAGACAGAGAACATAATAATTCATGTTCGTGAAGCCCTAACAATTCTTCAAAAAAGTTTAGAAACACCTGATGCATTTGATCCTGCTGAATCAAGTAGAGCTTTTAAATTGTCATTAAACGATGTCAGTGAAGGTAGAGTTCTACCTATCTTAATGGATAAAGTTCATAAAGCGGCTCCTAAAGTCGCGCTCAGCAGCTACTATACAAGAAGAGATGATCTCCAACATGCTCTTGCAGCTAATGAGGTATGTTTTGCTGTTGATCCTTTTCCACCATCTGATTCAGATATTAAGAAAGAACTAATTTTTGAAGATGAGTTTGTATGTGGTTTCAGAAAAGACCATGATTTAGCTAAAGAAAAAAGTTTGAGCATTGAACAATACTTGGATTTGGATCATATACATATATCTGGTAGAAAAAGAGGCGGTGCTTTGGTCGATAATGCCTTAGCTAAATTACAACTAGATAGAAAAATTATACTCAGAGCTCAACATTACCTCGTTACACCAGAAATTCTTAATGGCACTGACATGGTGCTAACTTGTACAAAATCATTTGCTAACAAACATGATTTAGCTTTTAAGACCTTGCCATTTGAGGTTGCTCCATCACAATTCTTTCTTGCCTGGCACTCTTCAAATGATACAGATCCAGGATGCCTGTGGCTCAAAGAATTAATAAAAGAATCTTTTGATGAAGCAAAGTCTAGATGGCATTAAAAATCAATTCTAAATCCTCCTAATAAAAGTTAAAATAGCCAAACTAAAATGAGTACTGATAGCTATTTCCAAGATTTACAAAAATTAAAGTATCAAGACGAATCTAGTCTTGTAGAAAATCTAATTGATTCGAATGCATGGATTAATAATTCATCAATATATGAGAATGCCGAATCAATTGTTAAAAAGTGCAGAGAGGATAGAAATAAAACTAGATTAGATAATTTTTTTCTAGAGTATGGATTAAGCAACCAAGAAGGCATTGCATTAATGTGTCTTGCTGAATCCCTATTGAGAATACCGGATAATGCTACTTGTGATGAGATCATTGAAGAAAAAATTGGTGGAAAAAAATGGTTAGCACATTTAAATAGTTCTCCTTCATTATTTGTAAACGCGACAACATTTGGTCTTTTTTTAGCTGAGCAAGTTGTTGAGCTTGATAATAATATTAGCGCTAACCCAATTAGCTGGTTTCAAGGACTTACATCTAGGTTAGGTGATCCAATCTTAAGAGAAGCAATTAAAAAAGGTATGGAAATCCTTAGTGAAGAGTTCGTTTCAGGTATTGATATAGATGATGCGTTAAATAAATTTGATTTTCCTAAAGTGCCCTGCTCTTTTGATATGTTGGGTGAGGCTGCAAGAACAAAGTCTGATGTTGATTTCTTTTTTAATGCTTACGAAGAAGCTATAAGAAAGGTTGGAGAAAAAAATGCACTTTTATCAAAATCTTTTCATGAGATTTCAATAAAATTATCAGCAATACATCCTAGGTATGAAGCAACCAAGAAGGACCGTGTCTTTGATGAGTTGCTTGAAAGGGTTTACCAACTATGTGTTCAATCGGCTGCTCATGATATTGCTTTAACTATAGATGCTGAAGAACAAGATAGATTAGAACTAAGCCTTCATCTAATTGAAAACCTATCTAAAAGAAAAGATCTAAAGGATTGGGGAGGTCTTGGTTTGGCTATCCAAGCATATGGTAAAAGAGCTCCAGTAGTCGTTAAATTTGTTGATCAGCTTGGTTCTGAAAGAAATGGAATGATGATGAGATTGGTCAAAGGTGCTTATTGGGACCAAGAAGTAAAAATACACCAAGTAAAAGGTGCAGAAGACTTGCCTGTATTTACATCGAAATCTTTCACTGATTTAAATTATCTAGCTACAGCCAAAGTTATTTCAGAGACAAAGAACTTAAGACCTTACTTTGCCACTCATAATGCCCACACTATTGCAGGAATTATGGAACTCTATAAAAACAGAGAAGATGAGTTTGAATTCCAAAGAATCTTTGGAATGGGTGATTTAACTTATAGAAATGCTGAAAAAGTCTATGAAAAATTTCCACTAACAAGAGTGTATGCTCCAGTAGGTTCCAAGAAAGAGCTACTTCCATATCTGGTAAGAAGATTGTTAGAAAATGGTGCGAATAGCTCATTTGTGAACAAATATTTATCAAAGGATATTCCAATAAAAGATGTAGTAAAAAATCCAATAGAGATTGCAACTAGAAACCTATCAGAAAAAAATTATCTAAAACAAGTGCCGAGACCTAAGAATATCTTCTCTGACAGAGAAAACTCTGAAGGTTTTGATTTTGGAGATCTTATGAAAATCGAAGAATTAGATAAAAAAATTAAGTCGTTTGAGGGGCATAAATTTTATGCATGCTCTCTGTTAAATGGTGAAGAAGTTGTTGACTCTTATGAGGATAAGTTCTCACCTAATAACCCTAGGGAAAAAATTGGTGAGGTTTCTTACCTCTCTAAAGAGAACCTAGATAATGTCATTTTTAAAGATAATGACTGGGGAAAATTACCTGTTGATCAAAGGATATCTATTTTAAAGAAAGCTGCTGAATTACTTAAGGAAAATTCAGATATGTTTTATGCGTTATTGATAAATGAAGCAGGCAAAACATTAAAGGACTGTGATGCTGAGATAAGAGAAGCAATTGACTTTATTAATTATTACAACCTTCATGCTGAGAAAACGTTCACTGAAATAGAGTTAGAAAGTCCATCTGGAGAACGAAACTTTTTATCTCATGCTCCGAAAGGAAACTTTCTTTGCATAAGTCCTTGGAATTTTCCAATGGCAATCTTTGTTGGTCAAATTACAGCTGCATTAGTTACTGGGAATAATGTATTGGCAAAACCAGCCGAGGATACATCTTTAATAGCATTTCAAATTATTAAATTATTTCATCAAGCAGGTGTACCTGAATCAGTACTTCAATTAGTGATAGGTGGAAAAGATATTGGTAATGAATTAACAAAAATGAGTAATTTAAATGGTGTGGCTTTTACTGGGTCTACTGCGGCAGCGAAGTCAATCAATATTAACCTTGCTCAATCTGATGGACCAATCAAAACACTTATAGCTGAGACTGGTGGTCAAAATGCAATGTTTGTTGATTCATCGTCTTTAAAAGAACAAGTCATAGATGATGTTGTTAGATCAGCATTCTATAGCGCAGGGCAAAGATGTAGTGCTCTAAGGGTAGTTTTTGTACAAAGTGATGTTGCAGAAGAATATTGGGATTATCTGAAAGAAGCAATGCAAGAAATTCAAGTGGGCGACCCAAAAAATCCAAGTACTGATATTGGTCCAATCATAAATAAAACATCGATATCTAAATTAAATAACCATATTGCTAAACTCAAAAAACTTGGAAAAGAATATGTTGAAACTAAATGTGAAATTAAAGATGGTTCACTTTTCATAAACCCGATAGCATTTAAGATTGATTCTATAAGTGAAATTGATGGTGAAAAATTTGGACCAGTTCTTCATTTCATAAGCTATGATCCTTCTAAACTTGATGAGCTTATCGAAGAAATTAATTCGACAGGTTTTGGTTTAACTATGGGTGTTCACTCCAGAATATTAGAAAAGGCTAAGCAAATTTTTGAAAAATCAAATATTGGAAACTTTTACCTAAACAGAGATATTGTTGGAGCTGTTGTAGGTGTTCAGCCATTTGGAGGTCAGGGATTAAGCGGTACAGGACCTAAAGCTGGAGGGCCTAATTACCTTCATAGCTTTGTAACGGAAAAAACCTTCACTGACAATGTGATGGCAACAGGTGGTAATATAGATTTATTAACTAAGAATAACGAATGATGATAAATAAAATTTTTCTACTATTTACAGCAATAATGTACGGCTGGCTTGGCGGATGGGCACTATTTGATCCAACATCTTACGTTGATGATGTAGGTCTAAGCATAAATTCTAATTTAGGTTCTGCAGAAATTAGATCGGTTTATGGTGGTATTAATTTCTTAATTGGTGTTTCAGCATTATTTGCAGTTTTCAAACCTAAATATCAGGAAATATTTTTTAAAGTGTTAATTTTTTTAATTTCTGGAATTCTATTAGGTCGAATAATAACTTTGATTTATGGTGAATTTACTTCAGCTTTTCTGATTGGTTTTACAGCTTTTGAAATTGTGTACTTCATATTTTTATATGTAACTCTCAAAAATATGAAAAGGAAAATTTTCTAATGCCAGATGGGATACTTTACGGCCTAATAGATAATGGTGTCTTAGCATTTGCTACTGTTCTTGGCATAGATATAGATAAGTATTTTAAAGGATCAGGGGTGAATGGAGCTCTATATGGTGCACTAATTGGCAATTCTCTTTCTGATTTCTTAGGTGCTATTGTAGATTTTCCTATCCTTTTAGCACTTAATATAACGTTTGGATGTCTGTTAGTTATTCCTGTTGTTTGGTTTATTCTATTATTTAAGAAGAATTAGAATTTAAAACATCTAAGAGCGGTCTAAGATGATCCAAGTCATAGCCTGCATCAGTTGCTAGCTCAATAGTTTCGTCAATATTGTTGTCTATAGCATTTGCACAGGCCCATAAATTTATACATCTGGTTCCTGTTCTGCAATAAGCAAGAGTCTTTTTATTTTGATCAATAAGATTTTTTGTTTCATTTATCAGTTCAGGTGACAGATCTCCAGGCACCATTGGTAAATGAATAAAATCAATTTCTGCTTGTTTGCATGATGCTTGAATTAGTTCGAAATCTGTTTGTCCAGATTCCTCGCCATTAGGCCTATTGCATATTACTAAATTGAAACCTTGCTCTTTGAAATAATTAATCTGTTCTTCGTTAATTTGAGACGAAACATAAAAATTATCAGTGACTTTAATCATTCAGGTTTTTTTCCTGATTAGATGTTACCTTTTTAGCTTTGATATTCCTATTAGATTCAAAACTAAATAATCGGCTTATTATTCTTGATCTTTTTTGTTTAGGCGCGTTAATTTTCTTTCTAAAATCTAAGTAAGATTTTTCCCTCACAGGGCCGTAACCTTTTACATCCCTTGAGGCTTCCACCAAATCTATGAGTTTTTTGCTTTTCTGTCCTGCAATTAGATTATCTATTTCTTTTAATTTTTTCTTGAATAGTTCTCTATGTTCTATATCTTGTTTTCGATCAGCTGAGAAACCTAATGGGTCAAAAATTGTACCTCTCAAGAATTTTAAAAAATTAAGGATCTTAAATGTCGGCATTGCAACAAATGCTGGTATTGCAATTTTTATAGGTCGGCCTGTTCTTTTATCTTTAATGAAAGATATTATCGGAGGAGACAAATAGAATTTTAGGTTGTTCCAAGCTGAGAAATTTTCATTTAATATTTTTTCAGTATTTTCTATATGCATTCGAGCAACTTCGTATTCATCTTTTATAGCAAAAACTCTATAAAGCTCTTTTATTGAATCTTTAGCAATCGCTTCTGTCTCTATTTCTTGTGACAAAATCTTATCAATAAGTTCTTTGTTATTTTTGAAATCAGTTACCACTTTTTTGTCGTATTTTGTAATTCTTTCTAACCTGTCTTCAAAAAGCTCTACTGAGTTAAGGTTTTTTACTGCATCTTTATTTAAGAATTCAAAGATTTCATGATTAGGGTTTATTGTGTAAAGTCTTCCTAGATTGAAGTTATACACATTTCTTTCTATTCCTATCCCATTTAGTTCAATTGCTTTAATGATATTTTCAGCTTTGATTGGAATTAATCCATTTTGATAAGCACTACCTAACATTAGCATATTAGTCCCAATAGCATCGCCTGATAGCTCCTCAGATATCTTTATCGCAGGCACAAAAGAAACTATATCTTTAGTTGTGTTCTCAAGCATTTTAAGTACATCGTTGTTCTTAAAATCTAGATCTCTATTGGTAACAAAATCTGCCACAGGAATAGTATTGTTATTTAAAACTGTCAATGTCTTTTCTTTTGAAACAACTTCTTGAATCTCAGGTTTTGTTCCTACTACACCATCACATGCAAGTAACACATCAGCTGCCCCCGGAGATATTTTTTGACTAAAAGGTGCAACTCCATGTTCATAGATTTTAATATGTGACCAGACAGCACCTCCTTTTTGAGCAAGTCCCGTCATATCTAATACCGATGAATCTTTGCCTTCATAATGCGCTGCATATGCAAGAATTGCTGAGATTGTTAAAACTCCAGTACCACCAATGCCTGTTAGCATTACATTCACTACCTCATCATCATTTAGAAGTTTTGGTTCAGGAAATTCTCCTAAATCTTTAAAGTCAGTATTTTTTTTCATTTCTGCATCAACCGTTACAAACGATGGGCAAAAACCTTTTATGCATGAATAATCCTTATTGCAATTTGATTGATTAATTTTTCTTTTTCTACCAAGATCTGTTTCAATGGGTTCAATTGAGACACAACTTGATTGGATTGAACAATCACCACAACCTTCACAAACTTCCTTATTGATCACAACCCTTTTTTTTGGGTCTTCCATCAATCCTCTTTTTCTTCTTCTTCTTTTTTCAGCTGCACAGGTTTGATCAAAAATTAAAACACTTACACCTTCATATTTGCTCAATTCTTCTTGTTCTTGAACAATTGAATCTCTGTGCAAACTTTTTATACCGTCCTCTAGAAGATGATTATATTTTTTAGGGTCTTCGGATAAGATTGAAACTTTTTTAACACCTTCAGCTCTAACTTGTTTAACTATTCCTTCTACATCCCAGTTTCCACCAATTTCTTGACCACCAGTCATAGCTACAGCATCGTTATATAAAATTTTATATGTGATATTTACGTTTGCATCTAGAGAAGCTCTGATGGCTAATATCCCTGAATGCTTATAGGTACCATCACCTAGGTTTGCAAAAACATGCTTTTCTTTTGAAAAAGGAGCAATTCCAATCCATGGCGTACCTTCACCTCCCATCTGTGTAAAAAATTCTGTTCCTTCTACTGAATCGACAGCCATATAGTGGCAACCAATGCCACCTAATGCCCTTTTGCCTTCAGGAAGCTTTAAAGAAGAGTTGTGTGGACAGCCTGAACAAAAAAATGGTTTTCTAATAATTGGGGCTTCAAGGTTTTTCTGTTCTTCATTGCGCCTATTGAACCATTCAAGATTCTTTAGTAGTTCAGGGTCGCCCGTTATTTGATGGAGCCTACTTGATATTGCTTCAACTATAGTTTGTAAGGGCAAATCATTTTCTGCTGGCAATAGCCAGCTACCGTACTCATCTTGCTTTCCAATAACAGTTGGTCTGACATTATCTTTCCAGTTGTAAAGTTGCCATTTGACTTGATGTTCAATGAGCTCTCTTTTCTCTTCTACTACTAATACAGTATCAAGCCCTTCACAAAACTCTCTGACTCCGTGAGGTTCTAGTGGCCATGGCATTCCAACCTTATAAATGCAGATGCCTAGCTCTCGCGCTTTTTCTTCATTGATATTTAACCATCTAAGCGCTTCACGAACATCATTGTATGATTTCCCAGCAGTGATAATTCCCATTTTTGAATTTCTATCTTTCCATAACGAAACATCAATCTTATTAGCTCTTACAAATTCTTGTGCTGCAAATCCTTTAGCTCTTTGAAGTCGATAATCTTGCTCTCTTGGTGTATCGGTATACAAGATATTTCTAGGTAAATCCTTGTACTCACCTAAGAAGTTTTCGCTTGGAATAACAATTGGTGAGCTCTCTATTTCAGTATCGTATCTTTTGCCTGAGTCAGCTACATCTGAAACAATCTTAAAACCTGTCCAGCAGCCACTGTATCTGCTCATAGCGATTCCTAGTAAGCCAAACCTTATTATTTCTTCTACTCCTGCTGGATAAAGGTAAGGCATAAAAGCACTCATAAAATTGTGATCAGATTGATGAGGCAAAGTTGATGATTTAGCTGCATGGTCATCACCTGCAATTGCTAGAACTCCTCCATATTTTGAGGAGCCAGCTGCATTAGCATGTTTAAAAACATCCATAGTCCTATCCATACCAGGACCTTTTCCATACCAAATACCAAAGACCCCATCTTTTTGGCCTCTATTTTTAAATTCGCCCTGCTGTGTACCCCATACAGCTGTAGCCCCAAGCTCCTCATTTAAACCAGGTTGATGAAAAATTGATTTTTCTTGTAAATATTTTTGAGCGCGACTAAGTTCTAAGTCATATCCACCTAGTGGTGAACCTTTATAGCCTGATATGAAGCCTCCCGTATCTAAATTATTCTTTTCATCTAGGTCTTTTTGAATGAGTGGAAGCCTGACAAGTGCTTGTATGCCAGTCAGAAAGATTTTACCTTCCCTTTGAGTGTATTTATCGCTTAGAGAAATTTTCTTTTGCAACTTTTGACCCCTTGTTTAAGCTCTTAAATTATAAACTTTCTAGGGAAAATATGCTTTATTTTGGTTTTGGCTAGAGATCGCCTTCTTTTCTTACTTCGCTTCTATCAACTTCAAACTTCTCTCCATACCTTGCTTCTAATTTTTCTTGGTTTTCACTAATCACTTCAAAAGGGTCTAGTTTTAAGGCTGCGCAAGCTGTTACCCAGTACCACATAATGTCCCCTAGCTCTCTTTTCATATGAAAAATATTATCTTCGGATGGAGGTTTGCCTTGAAGAAACATTTTTTTTACTATCTCAACAAATTCACCTGATTCACTTCCTAAGCCAAGTGCTGCTGTAAGTAGTCTTGCCGACTCTATAGGTGATTTATCTTCAATCTCCTCAAGACTTTTTTCTAATGCTTTAAGATCCAAGCTCGGTTCGCTTGTAACTTTTGTAACAAAATCGGTGTAGGTAGAAAAAAATTCTTTTACTTCTTTACTCATAATTAAAACTTTTCTATGTAGGGGCGCAAATCAATTTCTTGTGTCCATACAGATTTTTCTTGTAAGTGTAGATTGTAATATGTTTGAGCAATAAGATCAGGATTTAAAATACCATCCACTTCTTTGAGTTTGTATGTATCTGGAAAATTCTCTTTGATCCAGGGGTGATCAATAGCTCCATCAATGATTGTGTGAACAACATGAATTCCTTTTGGTCCCAGCTCTCTTGCAAGTGACTGAGATAATGCTCTTAAACCAAATTTAGCAGATGAAAAAGCACTGAAACCAGAACTGCCTCTAACTGAAGCTGTTGCACCTGTAAAAATGATAGTACCATTATTTTTCATGTGCTTGGCTGATTCTCTGCCAACCAAAAAACCAGCAAAAGTTGCCATTTCCCAAACTTTTTTAAATACTCTGGCAGTTGTATCTTTGATTGGAAAGAAGACATTTGCGCCAATATTAAAAATTACACACTCAATCTGGCCATGTTCCTTTGCCTTTGAAAATAAATTAATTACTTGGTCTTCTTCCCTGGCGTCTGTTGGAATGGCTGTCGCATTACCACCACTGCTTTTGATTTCACTGCAAAGCTCATCCAAAGCTGCTGCATTTCGTTCTCTTCTTGCAACAAAGACATGATGACCTTCTTTAGCAAATTTCCTAGCCAGGCTTGAACCTAAACCTGGTCCGGCACCAACAATTATTACTGATCCTTTTTTCACAATATTCTTCAATTTATAGTTTAATCTTAAGATAATATTAAATTACTTACACAAATATGGTTACCATTAAATTTATATTTGATATCGCTAGTCCCAACGGCTATCTCTGTCATAAAGTAATACCTGATTACGAGAAAAAATACCAAGTTAGATTTGATTATGAAATTTGTTTATTAGGTGGTATTCATAAATTATCAAATAACCAGCCACCAATGATTTCTAATGCAAATATCCCAAATAAATTTAATTATTTTGATGTAGAAATAAAACGTTTTGTTGAGCTTCATAAACTAAAAAAATTTTGCTTTAATCCGAATTTTCCAATCAATACGCTAACGATGCAGAGAGGAGCTCTAGTTGCCCAGCAAGATGGTTTCTTGATTGACTACATAAACTCGATTGCTGCAGGTATGTGGGAAGACAAAAAAAATATGGGAGATACAGAAGTTCTCATTGATCATTTAAATAAATCTGGTCTCAAAGGCGAAAAAATTATTGAAAAAACCTCAGACCCAGAAGTTAAACAAAAACTAATCAAAAATACCGAAGATGCTGTAAATGCTGGTGCATTTGGAGTTCCAACTTTCTTTCTCAACAATCAAATTTTTTGGGGCAAGGAAGCTTTGAGAGAAATGCCTGAATATTTCTAAACTAAATCTATTATCTCTTTGGCAATCAATTCGGGTTGATTTTCTTGTGAAAAATGGCCAGCCTCAATCCATCTATGATTCAATCCCTTAGCTCCTGGAATTTTTTCAATGATATATTTATCTTGATCCCTAAAAGACATATCGTATTTACCAAAGATTGCTAGTGTCGGCTTTGAAAAATTTTTCAAAATTTCCCAAGCTTCAATATTTTCTCTCACTTGATCGTGGGCATTAGTGATAGGCACTAGCAATGGGAATGCTCTTGCACCTGCTTTATAAGTTTCATCTGGAAATGGTGCATTATAGGCCGCTATTTCTGCTTCATCTAGCTTTTTCATACTGCCCTGATAGACAATTTTTCCAGAATTAAAATCTTCAACTGTCTGACTATAATTCAACCATTGATTAAAGCCTTCAGTTGCTCCTATTCCAACTGGCAGACCTGAATTGGAGACGATTAGCCCACTAAATTTATCTGGCTGGGCAGTAAGCAGTCTTAAACCAATCAAACCACCCCAATCTTGTGCAAATAAAATTACGTTATCTAATTGTAAGTGATCAAATAATTGTGAGGCCCAGTCAATATGATTTGCATAAGTGTAGGCTTCTTTTTCTTTATATTTATCTGATTTTCCAAACCCAATTAAATCAGGGGCTATAACTCTTTTTCCAGCCTCAACAAGATGCGGAATAATTTTTCGGTATAAATAACACCACGATGGTTCACCATGCAGTAAAAGCACAACATCCTTAGATGATGAATTCTCATCCAGATAATGCATTCTTAATTTGTCTTCGCCGTGGCAAACTTCAAAATAATTTGGCTTAAAATTAAAATCTTTTAAATTTTCAAATCTAGACTCTGGGGTCCTAAGAATGCTCATACATCCATTCTATTAAAATAATTAATACCTTTGTTACAATTTTTTGATTTTTCAAACATCAAATTTGCTATCTCATTTGCTTGAACATTTTTAAACTTTGCAAAAGGGCCAAATAATAAGTTTCCAGTAGCATTTGTGATATCTTCAAATAGTTTTACATCATGACCAATTGGTTTTTCTCTTTTTCCTAATAAATGACTTGGTTGAAAGATATTAAGTGTGTGAAAGTTCAGATCTTTGAGCTGCTCTTCCATTAAACCTTTAGTTTTTAAGTAGTAATTAAATGAGTTTTTACTTGCTCCTACTGATGAGACAACTGACAGATTCTCTATACCTGAACTCTTAGCTTTTTCTGCAAGATTACACACGTATTCATAATCAACTTTATAGAAAAGTTTTTTGACAGATTTGCGCATAATTACTAAATCAAGCAACTCTACAGGAAAGCCTAGACAAATAAATAAATGATCAGCTCTTGGTAAATCATACTCATTATCAAAATCAACTATTTTTTCAGTAACATTATCTGGGAAATTAAAATTTCTCCTGGTTAAAGCTGTAACTGGGCTATCCTTCGAAAGGATATTTATTAGGTTTTTTCCAATTAGGCCTGTTGAACCTGCTACAAGATACTTCATATAGATATATATATGTTGGCAAAAGAGTTTTTTCAATCAGATGATTAAGTTTAATAAAGAAGATCTATCAAGAATTATTGAAATGGCTTGGGAAGACAGGACTCCTTTTGAAGCAATTAAAAAAGAGTTCAATATAAATCAATCCCAAGTTAAAGAAATAATGAAAAAGGAATTAAATTCTGGCTCATTCTTAGTCTGGAAAAAAAGAGTTAAGGGCAGAAAAACGAAACATGCCTCTTTAAGAGGATTTAAAGTTGGCCGTCATCAGTCTTATGACAATAACAAAATCAAATCTAAGTAAAAAGTTCAGGCCTTCTTAACAACAAACAATAAGAATGCTGCAACTACTATCTCAACTATAATTTTATCAGTCGAAAAATCTGCTCCATGAAATAAATATGCAATAGTTCTGGAAATTGCTGCCAAACCTAATAATGCAATAGGCGCATAAAACCAATGTTTCTGCTTCGTATAAGCTCCCAAAAGTATGAAACTACCTAGAACAAGAAAAAAACTACTTATATCACCAATCTGTGTGCTCAATCCCTCTCCAGATAACAATGACATCCCCAATGCTTCTGCCGAAGCAGCTGGAGCAATAAGCCACATAACTCCATTAATGAAAAAAAGAAAACCAGCTGTAAAAGTTGCTATATTTAAGATTCTATTCATAACTTATCCTCGGAAAAATTAAGAAAAGTGTCAAATTATTAAAGTTTTAGGTTTTAGGTTTTAGGTAATTGGAATATATCTTCAACCGAGCATTTCAACACTCTTGCTATTTTTAGTGCAAGAACG
>CENF01154266.1_pt1 | contig 18678 bp, 28 predicted proteins | sample 361291 | NCBI WGS metagenome assembly CENF01 (sample SAMEA2619399, study PRJEB7988) | marine metagenome | isolation source: saline water (ENVO:00002010), including | reverse complement strand
GTTTTGGTTTTGGAGTTGGTTTTGGTGTATTGGTAAAATAATATTTATTAAATTCTTTTTGAATTTTCTTTTCTTTATTTGTTAATTCCGTATTATTTTTTCCGTTTTTTATAATAGTACGTTCACCCATTATTATAATATACACATAAAATTTACGGTAAGGAGGGTATGAAAGTATTTTTTTCCTTTTCATTTTCATTTTCATTAACCTGATTCATTAAATACATGATTGGTATCATTTGGTATATTTTTTTCCAATCACTCTTAGATTCTTCGTAATACGACTTAGGGTCCTTAAGTCCTTCTTTTATAATCTCGTTGATCTTTTCTGTATAGAATTTGATTTCTTCTAAACAAAAATTATAATAAGGATCGTTCATTATGTATTTAAGTGTTTTTCTTCTTTAAATGTTACTTAAACTTTACAAATTCAATACTTTCTCGTTTATTATTTTTACGCAAAGGATGTATTTTGAATAGTCTATTCTGATTTCTTAAACTATAAAGTTGTTTGATAGAGTAGTTTTTGTTCCATTGTGATTTTATCAGATTCTTTAAAGTACTTTGTTTAATAAACTTATGATTTGCTAAACGTATGACCTTATCACCCGATTTTAGGTTTTTAAACGTTATAATATCTTGTCTATTATTTTTATTATCTGGTAAATTTATCTTTTTCCAAATAATTTTTTTTTCTATTATTTGTTTGGGTTCGGGTATGGGTCTATATATAAGTGGTTTAAGTCTTGATCGCACATGTTCGTGGTGTCTTACTAACGGTGATGCATTGTCTGATACTCTTTGCCTGATTGCTGCTGATCCTGGACGGACTCTAATCTGACGACGAAACCGTTGTATTATGTTATTTATGCTATTATCGCTATTTGATGAACCAGATCTCGAATTATGTGGTGTTGATCGTGGTGGTGTATAATTATCCATTTATATAAACGGAGAATTAATTTATACTAGATTGTTGGTATATATTCCCATTGGAGATCGTTACATATTTTTTTCCATATAACATCCTGTTGGTATAACTTTTCCTTGGATTTCAAAAGTGGAAAATATTTTAAATATTTATCTTCACTTAAGAGTTCGCAAAATTTGTATAGTACGTACGAGTAACTTAAAAAGTTTTTCCTTTCCGTAGGACAATTTTTATCGAATGGTTTTTGTATATCCTTAAACATTATACGTAACCGTTCTTCTAATTCTTGTGGCATTTTTGGTGGTGATATACCACTAAGAATATTTGTTATATAAGGAACGTGTTCGTAATACTTATTGAGTTTTAGTTTTTTTAAAAGACTTCGAACACGTGCATGTGTAATTTCAGTAACAACTTTGATTTTAATCTTTTTTAATTCGTTACGTAGTTCTTCTACAACTTCTTTTGGTATGTTTGTTGTTTCTTGCGCTTGGAATTGTGATAACCATTCGTTAAAGTGATTTTCTCGTTTATACGAATAGTTTACTATTTTTTCGGACGTTTCTTGTTCTTCTCTATACGTTAATTCTTCGCTTATTAGTTTTGCTATGATTAAACCACACCCTTCACAAACAAGGTCACTCGAATCTGTAAAATGGTATACTCGGCTATCTGGACAATTTGGACATTTTTCCGATATTTTCTCTATGGGTCTATCTACATTGACTTTCTCTACTATGGCGAGATAATCATTAAATATATCTTTTCTTTGTAATCCAGATGTTTCTTTACAATTAAATACATTATCTGTAGTTACTTCCTTATTAGTTTCATCTGTATACTGTTTCATATAAGGCATACACTGTATTATATAATTTGACATTTCAGATTCGTACATAGATTTATTAGACGGGTCACTTTCTATGGACTTTTTCCAAATGTCTATTTTATTATTATAACGGCTTAAAAAATTACCTTCCATATATATTATTTAATATGATAATTAATCTTTTAACTAATGTTATAATATGGGTATATGATACAGTAAAAAAAATTATTTTGAAACCAGATTATGAAATTGTAGATCAATCGATGGAATATTATATTGATAATAATGTGATACCGGAAGAAATAGACGATTTTTGGAAAAGTGAATATTATGAATGGGATGGGGAGACTGAATCTTTTTATAAAGATTTAAACGGCGTTAATTATAAAGATACTTGTATACCAAAGAATGTTTTAAAGACAGTCATTCGTATAAAATTTTGGTTTAATGGTAAAATGTATAAGTACTTGACATATGATATGAATCATAAATGGCCACCAGAAAAGACATCTGGTATAGTATTTAGCATACCAATCGTGAGTGCAGTTTTGCTTGATTCGTATGATAAACCTGTAAAGGATATATTAAGTAAAATTAAAAGGTATTCTGGACCTCGATGTGATTTTTACGGTAAAAAGGACATTAAAATAAGTGACATGTTATATTACGATAAAGAATCTTTAGAAAATGAATATACTAGTATAAAAATAAAAAATGCTTTGGGGATGAATAAAATTATAGATACAACGTCTGGTTTTATATCAGATTTACGTGTACCTTAACTTTAATATTCTCAATCGTCTTCCTCAACTGCTTTAGTTGCTAAATAAAATTTAAGGTCACCAAGATTTGCGACGTTATATTTTAAAATCAAAAATCTATTTTTATCTTCTTGCATAATTTGAACAGTTGAACACATACCCGTAGCTTTAGTAAATATGTTCATGTATCGAAGAGAGTATACACCCGATATACACTCACTTTCTTCCGTACATTCTATAGTCGTTTCCTGATTAGCAAAATCACCGTTACATTTTAATTTAAATTTATTTGAACTTCGGGTTATTTCTATGTCAGTACCTATGTTATACATATCTCTGCATATTCTCTGAAAATCTGAAGATGCCATTGGGGTTATTGTTGTCATATTCATTTCTGGTACTTCAATTTGGTTTTCGTTTATATCGAGTAATTTGAGTTGGAATTTTGTACACGATTTCTTTGTATCACTATGTATTTCTACATTCATATACTCTTTTGTTTCTATGGACATGATGAGAACATCTGTGTTTGATATTGATTTAAGAAGTTTGAAAGTATTAGAAACATTTATACCAGCAACTATTTCATTTTCACACTCGTATTCTTCAAAATTATCAGCCGCTAAAAACATATCTACGAGAGAGGCTCTCGCCGTGTCAAGTGTTACTATGTACATACCACTTGGTTTAAAATAAATGTTAACATCGTTTAGTATATCTTTTAAAACTTCAAATGTTGATTTTATAGCTGATGCCTGAACTGTAGCTAATTTCATTACATTACAGAGTAATTATTTCTTTAATTATTGTTTAGTATGTGAATTATAAGCATCGGATACACTCCTGTTTATTTTTTCTTCTAATTCTGGGGTCATTGAAGGTTGTAGAGACATACCATAACTATCTAACCCAAACATTTGTTTATTATTTTCAGATTCGTCTAAACTCGTCATATCACAATTACCAAAACCACACATTTCTATATCCTGCACTGGTAAAATAGATTCGAGCCAATTTTTAATTTCGTTTCCGACTAACAGTTTCCCATTTTTAGTTAATAGTGTTGGTACACGTGTTATTTTATTTTTAAATTGAGGTGGTATACCCAATTTGTTAATATTATGGTACGAAACTATATTTTTTAAATTTTCATTTTTTGATATATAATCAATTATATCCAAACTATGATTACATTGTGGACTAAATATTAAAAGGGACATATTAAGTTAATTTGATAAAAAAATAACGTATTAAAATCACAATTTTAATAAAAATAAAAATAAAAATTAATAATATATGAATAAAATCATTTTCATTATAGTGATTATCCTGATACTTATATACAGTTCCAGGGTAGAAACGTACTTTGGTGGATATAAAAAAGCGAGTGAAGTAGTTTTACCAGAAACTGGTATAGATTTATCAGAATATAGGGAAAGTGATCGTGAAATTTCATTAACAAATGATCTCATACAAGAAATAATTTTACAGACAAATAAAGAAATTTCAAGAAAGACTAAACTTTGTACTTATATAATTGAAACTGTAAAAGTGAAATCTTATATTCATAAAGAAAATTTAACACCAGTTTATAGGTTCATGTTTATAGCTGTTAAATATGGTGGGTTTCCATTTGGTTTTGCTGTTTCTACTGATATTCGTGTATTAAATGAAGGTCCCCGTATAGAACTTAGAGATATAGAAGATCAGAGATATATTGATAGTGATTCAAAAAATAAATTTTCCGATAATCTTATAGAAATAGCTGAAGAATCCATTGAAGATAGAATACAAAATAATTCAAACTTGAATGAAATTGAAAAAATACGTTTAAAAAGAGATATAAAAAATTTGGAAAGATTAAAAACGGCTAAGCGTGTTAAAATAGTAGAGAAACCAAGTGTTGCTGTATTATCATTGAGTACACAACCATTACATGTTATACCACCTTCCGATGATAAAATAAGTGTATTTACTAATCCATCTTTAACAAAAGAGTTTGTGGATTATACCGGTGTTAGAAATGCAGAACTTGATATGATAAGAACGAACAGGTTTGTTGATAAAACGATTTTGGATTCACAAACCATGTACGGAGATAAGAACGTAACACCTGAATCTTTTGGTATAACCAAATCAAATTGAGTAATAATTGAAAAATAATAATTTTCATTTATTGTAATGATCAGTATAGATGAAATATCACGTTTAGCTGAAAAACGTAATAGATTGAAGAAAGAAACCTATACGAAATTATACGAACAAATTTCGAAGAAAATACGACAATCTGTTGAAATGGGTCAAAAATATCTATTTGTACAAATTCCTTCTTTCGTTATGGGGTACCCTCATTTTGACAGGACAAAGGCTACTCACTATTTAATAAGACAATTGAACATTGGTGGTTTTACTGTACAGGTAATTGGTGAATTTGAATTGTGTATATCATGGAGACCTAAAAAGGTAAAAAGTGAAAAATTAAAAGACGAAGAGACTGATACTTTAGAAGATTTTCCGACGCTAATAAACTTGAAAAAGACTGCAAATAAATACAGGACAGCGCGGTAAACTGTATAGAAAAAAATTCCCCTTTATCATAAATGGATAACCTCAATATACTCGTAGAAGCTAAAAGAGAATATTTGGGTCAACTTTGTTTACTTATGTGTCCGGTTATGATTGAGACTTTCGAAGAAATGTATGAAGAAGCGTATAAATTATCTAAGGGGAGAAAGGTACTTATTATGTATCAAAAACTTTTAAAAGAAGTTCCAAATTGGAGTGATGCCATGTCCAAACAACACACGGATAATATCGCTAATAGATGTGCATGGTTTAATGATTTACTTGCTGCAGTTTTTGTGAGTTGTGTTAAAATTTTATCAGCTGTTCGATTGAGTAAAGATAATAAGAAAATATCACTTAAACTTCCAACGAATGAAGTTTTTATTCAAATGTGTCATAATAAAGTTGCAGAGTCTTTGTATAATGATCCGTATATTTATCACGATAGTCAAAATGAACATTCGAGAAATGATAAATTGTTTGAACGTTTCTCTATATGCGTAGAAAATGCTGTTAAGGAACTCATACCTGTTCAACAAATATTACAAACTTATATGTCTCAAACACAAGAAGGCCAAGATTTGGATTTGAATGAAACTGAAATTGGTGATTCTGAAGACCCGGAAATTCTTGAAGGTTCACACGAAGAGACTACAGAAGAGCCATTTAATTCAGAAACTAATCAAGAATCTATGGGTGGAATACCTGAAGAAGAACCAATGGGTGGAATACCTGAAGAAGAACCAATGGGAATACCTGAAGAAGAACCAATGGGAATGCCTGAAGAAGAACCACAAATTCCACAACAATCATTTGTTGATAACGAATTTAAAACTATAAATACAGGTGCAAGACAACAACAAAATATTCAACAGGAAGACGATGGTGTATTGTTTCCAGATGCACCCGAATCTCATAGAAAAAAACCTCAATTATATTAAATGGAGTTCGAAGATTATTTAAGAGATCCAGCATGGGCAGGTATAATTGCAGGTTTCATTACAGCAGGATATGTGCATTTCAAGGCAAAACTTAACAATGAAGGTAAACTTCAATTGAGTTCTTATACAAAACCAGCAGCACTTGTTGCAATTTTAGTTTTTTTTATAGTTACAAACGGATTAGGTAAGAAAGAAAGTATATCCACTGAACCATTTTAAAATTCTTTACTTAAAGATAGTACACACATACTATATATAAAAAATGGCTTCCGTGACCGCTTTCAATGAAATGATGGGTCAATTTCTTATGGAACTTCACAAAACTTTTCCAGAAGAAAGAGGTTTAAAAAAATGCATGTCAGCTTTTGATTTAATGAAAGAATCAAATCCAAGATTAGTTGTTGATGGATTTATGGCAAATGTTTCTCCTTATGCGGATAAATTATCATCAAGGGATGAAGAATTCTTTCTTAAAGAATCTGAAAAATTTGAATTTTTATCGGATGTCAAACTTTCTAAACACTGGTCAACGTGTTCGGAAAGTACGAAAGATGCTATATGGCAATATTGTCAAACTTTGTACATGTTAGGTACAACAATAAAAACTATACCACCAGATACATTAAAAATGATTGAATCTGTTGCAAAACAATGTGCAGATCAAATGGGTGGTGAAGGTGGTGAAGGTGGTGGTGAATTGGATGAAGCGGCATTGATGAAAACTATGCAGGGTATGTTGGGTGGCATGTTGGGTGGTGCAAAAAAATAAACTCATGTTATATAAATGACATCTTGGTTCGACGATCCAAAACAACTCATTCGATCAGATAAAATCTTAGAATTTTGGCCATCAACTAAACATACACCAGAAGAACGTATTAATGCCGCATCTCGATTTATAATTTATGCGACTTGTATTATATATCTTATTAGACGTGACGTACGTATATTTGTTATAGGAGGAACCGCATTGGGTGTTCTATACATAATGGAAAAATCGGATATGGTAAAAAATGCCTTAGCTAGACCGACGGAAGGACAATTGGGTTCTTCAGGAGCGTGTCAATTACCAACCGAAGATAATCCAATGGGAAATGTACTCATGAGTGATTTCTCGGATAGACCAAATAGACCAAGTGCATGTTATTACCCAACTGTAAAGACACACGTTAATAATAAAGTAACAAACGGTGTTAAATATGGACCATCGCGTTCGAGGTCTTCCATGCCAGAATACCAAAGAAATGCGTTTTCTAGACAATTTGTTACAATGCCAGATACAAGTTTAGGTGGTGATCCACATTATGCTTTTATACACGGTAAACAAGGTGAAACAACGTGTAGACAAGATCCACGTTTGTGTGATCCAAATGCGAGAGGTGTTCAACTTGAAGCGTTTGCGGGATTAGATCCAAACGATGATAAGAGAAGTGGTATGCACAGGGGTTCGGGTTTGGCAGTTGGACATTCGGCATAATTATTTATAAAATATACATACACCTGATACTCGATTTTTTGTAAACAAAATGTTTACATAATATAAAATGGCGTATCAGCTTCAACCAGGAATGAAAATTGTTACAGATAAAGCGGTTCCACCAGTTTGTGCGACCGAAGAAGTATTTGTATATCCTCAGCCCAGTACTCTTAATTATGGTTCTTCAAGACCAAATACCATGCTTTATGGAACAGCTCCATTCAAGGCAGGTAAGGGAGCACCAGCACAATACATAGAAACGAGTGATTTGCTTAGACCACAATCTACATCTCAATTTAACAAAATATTAGCTAAAACACACGAAAAGTATTTGCACCCACTCCAAAATGTTGAATGTAAAGTTCCACTCAGAACCAGAACATATGAACCTTCCAGTAGTCGAGCCGATGTTCAAAATGGTTTATTTCAGCAAAGATATCTCAATAAAAATGTTAGCAAGAATTAAGAATGGCTGACCCTATATCCATATTAGCTATAGCAGGACTGGTTTATGCAGGTCGTAAATTAAGTAAATCTGACGAAGAAAAATATTCAATTGATGGTAAATCTATAGAAGATGAATCAAGAATTGTATCCGAATCTGATCGTGATATAACAATTGATTCGGCTTATCTTGGTCCACTTTCACCACTTGTTGAACCAAATTATCAAAATAAACAGGAAGTCCCTTCATTTGGAGATGTTTCCCAACAAACTAGATCTTCCGGGGGTGAAGTTTTAGATATGCGAGGTAGAATGATGTATGATGGTGGTGTGATGAATAATCTTTCACCAGTTGAAAAACAACTCGTTGGTCCAGGTCTTGGTGTTGATCCAAGTGTACCAGCAGTTGGTGGACACCAACAACTTTTTAGAGTAAATCCAGAAAATGTTGGTGCATACAGGTTAACAACTCTCCCAGGGCGATCTGGTCCAGCCTTTGATGTTAAGGGTGGTAGAAGAGGTGTTTCTGGTGAACTTGGAAATAATAGACCAGAAAAGACGGCGTTTCTACCAGATCGTCTTCCACCATCGGCGGGACGCGCTCAAGGCATGTCAGGTAGAACACCACGAGGTGAACACGAAAAAACAAAACGTACTACAAATAGATCGGAAACTGGTATGCGAACTGATACACTCGGTACAGCTGCACCAAAGAGATTTACTTCAGCTCTTACTCGCGCGCAAGAACCAACACGTAATAAGAAAGATGGTAATATTGAAGCATATTCGTATCAAAATGCTCCAGGTCCAAATATTCACAAATTTGTTCACGGGTATATGACTTCACCGGCAAATAAAATTGGGGAAAAGCGAACGTATGGGGATTCGCATACAGTAAATGAATTAATGAAATTTGGTTTTAGACCTTCAGAAAGAAGAGGTAAGGCGGGTAGAGCGGCAGGACCAGGTCGAATGAATGTTCGTGCCGATGCTTTAAACCAGGGTGGTATGGTTACATCTGTTCGATCGGATACATCTCGTGTAGATGGAAGAATTAATTCAGCAGATGGTGCATGGACACAGAATTATAGAAATAATGATTATAATCAATTTAATGCATATAAGGGTATGTCTAATCCAAATGTTTGTAACAATGGTTTGGATATAGCTAAAAACCAATTATCGAATAATCCCTTGGCACATAGTCTTTCGTAAATAATAAATGTAAATAAAAACACTCATTAAAATAATACTACTATATTTTAATGAAGGTCCATACCTTAGACATAGATAGTGGTGAAAGAGATCCAATTTCTTACCCAAATCCTGCAGACTATGTTGTTACTTTAAAATCGCCTATTTATGATGTCACTAAGATTTCTATGATATCAGCACGTATACATAATAGTCAATTCTTAATTAACGAACGAAATAATACATTTACGATTAACAGTACAACCGTATCCATACCTAATGGAAACTATAATGGTAGAGATCTTGCATCAAATGTTGTACAGGAGTCAAGTGGTATATTAACGAGTTCATCTTTCGATAAAGATACAAATGCTATAACATTTAATGGGGGTAGTAATTTTACGTTTAAGTTTTATACAGGTACAAATGGGTACAACACGTATGTGAGTGGTAAAACAACTCCACATGATATATTGGGATTACCTGCAAATGATATAACTTCAACAAATAATACACTTACAACGGGTAGTGTTAATTTACAGGGTGCAGATGCTATTATCGTAAAATTGAGCAGTGGATCAGATGAATTTAATAAGACAATTTTTTCAGAATCACCTTTCTACACTGGTAGAATACTTATGTGCGGAGACGTAATTAACTATTCTGGTGTAGATGATGCTGTTGAACATAATTTCGATAGTGGTGCACAGAAAACCATATTGAGTTTACGTGTACAATTTTATTATAGTAGTAATAATCGTCTCATACCTTATGATTTTAGAAACGCAAATCATATACTTAAATTAGCCGTAACATGTTCTACTGATAAGTTCGTCAATATACCTAAATTGATGAGAGATGATAATCTCCCACCACCTTTGAGTATCCCCGAATTTGAGGATAATCATAGATGGGATGTTTATTTACCTATATTTTTTGTAGTAGCAACTGGTATATTTTTACTTTTTGTTATGAAAAAGCCAAAAATTACTTAGTCACCGCGAAGATTGGTTGGGATGGTTTGTTGACCTTGGTGGAGAGTCGGGATGTGATGAGATAAACAACGATAGACAAGAGAGTTGTCATAATAGCAGTGAGAGTGTAGTTCATACCACCGTTCTTGTTAACCTTAACAACTTGGTTAACGACCCATCTTACCAAGTCCACCCACGAGAGGGCGGCGGCGAAGGAAAAACCAGCGACAATCGCGTTAAGAGATTGACCCTCGAGTTCACGGGCAACGAGCATAGCAGTTTCTTGAGCAGTTTGAGCAGACATATTTTATACTATAAATATACATTTTATTCTGGGAATATTGTATCTTCGAATAAAATTTTCTTATATTTTTTCGTATTTTTCATGTATCCTTTTAACATTTTTGGTTTTTCTTCTTTATTTGAAAGATACCCTGAAGAACTAGATTCGGATTCTGTTTCTGTATCAGAATCAAAATCAGTAAAATCACTAATGTCCGAATCTTTATCATCTGATATAACGAAATAATCAGAACTTTCTTTCCATCCTTCAGGCTCTGATGTGTTCATTACTATCTATAGCATTTTTTAACATCTGTTCTGATGGATTTTTCGGCACCCACTTTTCCCAATTATCGTAGGCCAGGTTCATTTTAACAAACTTATATTCCCTACCCGAATATCTTTCGAATTCGATATCTTCTTCATCTTCGTTAATTACTTCAATTTCGTCTTCTTCTGTATCATATTCATCTTCGTAAATTTCTGGGAAGTGTGTTCCCACTTTTTTACCAACTTCGTTCATTGCACAGTATTTCATAGCATATTCTAGATCTTCACTAAGAACAATGTCTCTTCCACAAGCTTTCGCGTATTCTGCTGCGAATACCATGGATTTTTCCATGACGGGCTGGATAATGTTAATTGCGGACTCTTGTACTTGTTCGAGTAAAGATTCCGTGGCGTCTTTTTCTTGTTGATTCATTATGTATTAAATATTGTTTTTGCTGTACCGTTCTCTACGCGGAGTATATTATAACTATGTGCGTAAACTCTAAGTTCTCTTTCTGCAGATGTATCTGGGTATAATTTTAATTTCAAAATTTGGTCTTTAATTAAACTAAAGTTAACTTGTCCTGTTGGATACCACCTTTCTGGTTCTAAAGCAAAAGTGTACGAATAGTACCTTCTAAATAATTGCGTTCTTGAATGGTGTATACCACTTTGTACTGCACGTAAATTTATGGCGTTCCCAGTTTGTTCATTTAAAATAGTAGAATCTCCAAGATTAAACTCGAGACTTTTAAGATTTTCAAAATTTGTGTATATGTTATCTATAATCATATGAGGTGAATCGTAGTTAAATGGTGAAATGAAAAATCCTTCAACAACTTTACGTTTACGTTGAATTACGAAAAACAATTCTTTTATAGGGTTTATAAATTGGAGTCTATGTTTAAAATCAACTATTGAATTGTCACCACCCTGTGCTATGATATCACGACTTTCCTGGATTTGTGTTATGACGTAGTCTTTTCTTTCTTTTTTCAATTTTATTTTTTCGTCTTTGTCTAAAGAAACCATTTCCGTTGTTATTTTTAGACTCTTAATGAGTCCTTTGGGTGATGCACCTGTGTATGATGCATCACCACTGAATGTTCCGTAAATACAGTCTTTTACGTCTCGTAGTTTAATAACAATTTCAATTTCTTGTTTATCTATAGAACATATAGGTATAGCCAATTCTGGGTTATTATAAAAGTAAAATGGTATATCAACAAAGTATTTTTGATTTGTCGTAGCGTGTCCTAGGTACCCTAAAATAGAATTATCTGAAACGGCTGTACCTGATAATTCTGTAGGTGGTTTACCAACGAGTTTATCTAAACAGGACTGTTTCGTTTGCGTAACGTAATTTTCAGAATAAATCGCTAAGAAATCACTAGGTACTCTTTGTATAAGATTGTTACCAATATATAGTTCCGCGTATTCAATCATGGCATGGCCTATAGATTCGACGTATCCGAATCCACTCCATCCACTTTCACTTAGTAAACTTTGGTCGATTGGGTTTAATTCTACTTTTAAACTTACGGTTTTAATAAGGTCACCTTGGTTTTGTGGTATAGTACACTTAATTATTTCACCAAAATCGACGTTTCCATCTACGTCTAAATCGTGGTAAAAGGGTGCAAAGTTAGTATGTTTTTGAAAGTTTTTTACGAAGTATGTATATTCTGGATCATCCGTAAAAAAGGCGTCCTGTGGGCCAGATGTTTCTAATTGAACTCGACCAGCCATTACTATTATAACTGACTAAAATTTTAAACCACTGAGTCCTGCGTCTATACGTAATACATTGTAATTTACAGCGTATACGTAAACTTTGTGTCCAAAACTTGAATCTGGATTATCGAGTTCGATTTCTATTAAATTGTGTGCTATTCTACTCATATTAACTTGTCCTGTTGGATAATACGTTTCGGGTTTTAAAGAAAAACTATACACACCGAAATTGTTACTAGTTGTTCCCGTGTAATATTTGAGTGGTTGTTCGTAACTTAACATTAAGTTATCGGCATCTATTATCGTGTTATTGTTAAATTTCATGTTAACATGTTTAATTGGATTATACTTGTATACATCATCACTAACCGCCATAAAAAACATTTCCTTAACGGGGTTTTTAAAGTTAAGCATGACTGACTTTTTGGATTCACCAGCTTTAAGTTTAAACTGTGACATTTGAAGTTGTGTGATAACATATTCAATTGGTCTCGTTAATAAAAAATTCTTCTCATCATCTGAAACAAAATAGAAATCTGATACGAGTGAAACTTTTTTAATAGACGAAGATACGTCCGAGGGTGGGTCTTCTATGGCACCATTACTCGTCGTATATTTTACGGTAATATCTTTGAGTTCCTTAAATTTAACCCGAACTTCAACTTGTTGTTTTGTTATAGCGCATACTGGTATAGATAAGCTTGGGTGTCTAAAAAAGTAAAATGGTAATAAAACATTGTAATCCCAATCGTAACTTTGTTTAATGTAATTATCGTGACCTGATAAGAAGTATAGTGTTTGTAATGTATCGTCCATGTTATTATGTATTTGGTTATACATGTATATGTAATCACCAGTTAAACGTTCTATTGTTTGACCACCTATGAGTAAATCCGCGTATTCTATTATAGAAGAACCTATTGATTTTTTGTATCTCAGATCTTTACCACTTTCGCTCCAAGTCGCGCTAGTAGGATCTGGTAAGGTAAATTTAAGCATCATACTTCGGATAAGATCACCTTTGTTTTTGGGTATTAAGCACTCGTTGGATGTTCCGAAATCTATATCACCTTCGAATGGAGTTTCTATAGCTTCTACTGAAAATTTTGTATGTCTTTTAAAATTCATCAGGAAATATGAAAATTCGGGTTTACCCGTGAACCATTGGTCCTGAGCTCCTGTGACAGCGAGGTTTATTCTACCAGCCATTCTTACTTTATGTGAGTAAAATATTACAAATTAAAACGAGGCGTTAGATTAGATGAATCTTCAACTTCGAAAATTCAAACCCGAAGGTATGGCAGATGATAAAGTTTGTGTTTTTATCGGAAAACGTAATACGGGTAAATCAACCCTGGTCACAGATATTTTGTATCATAAGAAACATTTACCAGCAGGAATAGTCTTATCTGCTACAGAAGAAGGTAATCATTATTACCAACAGTACGTTCCCGATCTTTTCATTTATGGTGATTACGATAGGGATGCTATAGAGCGTGTTTTGGAAAGACAAAGGAAATTGGTTGGAGCAGGTAAGCAAAATTGTGGTACTTTTCTCCTTTTAGATGATTGTATGTACGATTCTAAGTTTATGAAAGATACGTGTATTAGACAATGTTTTATGAATGGGAGACACTGGAAGATATTTTTCATGCTTACAATGCAATATTGTATGGATCTTCCACCGGCGCTCAGGGCAAACGTTGATTACGTATTTATTCTTCGCGAAAATATTATTCAAAATCGTGAAAAGTTGTATAAATCCTTTTTTGGTATTTTTCCAACGTTTGAGATGTTCAATAAAGTTATGGATTCATGTACTGAGAATTACGAGTGTTTAGTTTTAGATAATACGTCTAAGAGTAATAGAATAGAGGATTGTGTGTTTTGGTACAAGGCAAAACTCCGTAAAAATTTTAAGGTCGGGGCACCTCAGTATTGGCAAACACATAAAAAGATGTTTAATCCAAGACATGGTAATATGAAAATGGGTGATAGAAACACAGTTAAAAAAACAACGCCATTAAAAGTTATTAAAAAGAAATGATTAGACTTTTTTCTAGACGATTGAGTTCAGCTTTGAATATATTCCCAGTACCATCTCCAGCTCTTATAACACCATATCCAAAAAACGATAAAAAAACTGATACATTAGTTAGTGACGATGGATATAGATTATTGATAGACGTATGTCATTACACAAAAACCATTTTTATAGATCACGACATGTCTAATTATGACGAATTGAATGATTTACCAAAGTTTATGAAAACATTAGGATGTTTATATCCAAATTATACTTTACGACATTAATCCAGGCTAATGCGTTATCGTCTATAATGAAAAAACTTGTACATAAATATATGACGGATATACCAACATTAAACCTTTCTGATTCTGGTGACGGTATGGTTAATTTAAATAATAACCAATCAACAAATTTTATTCCAAATGGTCCACCTATACAACCGCAGAATATTATGCCTGAAAAAAATGTGAGTGAAAATAAACAGACTATGGACTCTACACCTATTTCAGATATTATGGGACAAGTTGAAGCCCCACTCGAACCACCAATGATGGCTCAAGATCCACGAATGACACAAGCCCAAGCACAGGCTCCAATGATGTTAGTGCAACAACAACCTACACAACAACAAACCGAGAAGAAGGGTTCCGATAATAAAAATCCATTTAATTTGACTGATGATCAGTTTCAAGCTCTCGTCGTCGCTGTTTGTACTGCGATTGCAATTAGTAAGCCAGTTCAAGAAAAACTCGCTAACTTTGTGCCACAGTTTCTTAACGATCACGGGAACAGAAGTGCTATTGGTTTAGCAGCAACTGGTGTAGTTGCCGCAGTTGCATTTTATGTCGCTTCTAATTATGTTAATTAGTTAAATTAAGCATTATTATTCATGGAATTGGCATATAATCCTTCTCTTTTAACAAAAGGAAGAACTATCAATAAGCCAACTACAAATCCAACCATACGAAGACCATAAACAATACCGGTACTTCTTATAGATTGACCATAATTTTCAAATTCCTTCTTAAGGCTTTCGTCCATGTATGTTATACTTAAAACTGCTAAAAATCCCAAAAGGGACATTACGGTTAATACTTTCATATCGAGCGACGCTAACCCAAAAAAGTGACCACCTTTAGTTATTTTACCAATGAAAATTGGTATAACAAAAGTTAGTATAGTTAAGTTTGCCCAGAAATTTCCGGTATGTAAGGGTATCGTAGATAACGCATAAATTGTAGACCAAATGAGTATCATTTGTACAATTTCAAAATTGCTTGGACCTTCCATCTTTTATGTATAATTATAAGATATATTATTTATCCTGAACATGTTTACCACAAAATTCGGTTTTATCTGGTATTTCTTTGTATATACCTAACGAAATTGCTATTTCCCTGAGTTCCTTATAGTTTTTCCAAAATTCGGGTGAATGTGAATATTCTTTAACGGTGGAGTGTGTAAGTTCGTGTAGAAGAACGTGGAAAATTTCATTAAGTTCACCGTTTATACACAGACCTATTTCACCACCTTTATCCGTATTATAACCTATATAACCATTCTCTATATTATTGAAATAGGTTATAGGGAGTTCTTTTGTTATAATCTGAAACTTTTCTATATTTTCCTTTTTGAGGTGTTCCCTGAGTATTCTATACCTTTTCTTAATTTCTTTTATTTTATCGGGTTCTTTAGTGTTAATGATTATATATACGTTTATGATAAGTAGAAGTAATGCGAGTATCATCTTATCATAAACACACAAAAAATATTATGTTTCACCTCTTATATACAAAACTAAATTTACTATATAGATCCGAAACTGGGTTCCCTTTAAGATCTTCCCAAAGTGTTAAAGTGAACCCTAAATCTTCCATACGAGTAAATAACATATCTTTGTGTGCTATGGGTTCGACTTTAGGTCCGTCTGCGTAATATGGTGTATCGGATAAGTGGACGTATAACTTTTCACCAAAGTTTCCTGAACTCGTGTGTTTCATTAGAAAATAGTTACCTAACTCGTCTTTTACTGGTGTATTCATGATAATTTTATCGGAATTCGGTATGATTCCTATAAAAACACCTCCTGGTTTTATTCTATTCTTAATTGCTAATAAAGACGTCTCGAACAACGTGTTTGTTTCGAAAATATAGTGTAACGCAAAGTTATAACAGATAACATCGTATTTTCTTTGTGGACACGCGAATATATCACCCTCGTAAAAGTTAACTCGTATTTTCATGTTCTTAGCGCGTGATTTAGCCTCCTTAAGTGAATCTGGGTTTGGTTCACACATACTTATGTTTGCACCAGCGTGTTTCCATTTTTGGAGATCACCACCGAATCCACATCCTACATCCAAAATACTATCGCCTTCACGGGTAGCCGATTGGATGAGGAGACGCTTAGACTCGTTATGGTACTTGCGTATCTCCTCCATTTATTTATAATGGTTTTTCCTTTTTAAATTGAGTTAACTAAGGTTTTAAAATAATTATTTAATTATTAACTAATAAACTATTATTCGATACTGTTATATTTTGCAATTGTGATTTGAAAATAACAAGAAATCCTCTGTAACATCTTTCCTCGGGTGTAGAACATTTATCTAAATGTACGTGCGATATACCTCTTTGTTTACACTTTATTAAAATATTTTCTAAATTTGAAAACCTGATTTCAGTCTTGTTGTGTTTTCGAAAGATTTCTTCGCGAGAAACATCGTGATAAATAAGAATTCCGTTATTCGATAAAATACGATCGTATACATAATCAAACCATTTATCGGTATTCCAATGGTCTGCATCAGAAAAAATAAAATCAAACGATTTGTTACACGAGAATAAGAATTCCTTTTCGTCAGACTCGACGATATCGATATACTCTTCCAGTTCCTGAATATGTGTAGGTTTATTACCTTTCCAATCGATCCAATTATCAACCAATGTCAATTTTTTTAAATTTTCATTTTTTTTAAGAGCTTTTATTAAAACTACAGTAGTTTTACCACTACCCACACCTAGTTCTAAAACATTACCAGGTTTATGACTCCTTATTAATCCATATACGAGGTCTAAATGACAATCGTCCACAGCCACATTTAAATATGGGTTATCATCAGATGTTATAGTTTTAAATTCCATGTTATTAAATATGATAATTTCTTTAAACACGTTGAAAGAAAATTAGTAAATTTAAATGGATTTAGATTAGGTTAAAAATCTCAGACTATATAAATGGCACCCAAAAGAAAACCTAATAAAAGTCCCAATACATCACCAATAAAAAGTGTAGTTAAAAACTCTAATGCGTATTCGTTTTCAATAGAAAATGGTAATAACGATCCATATAACGGAAAGAGGAGAAAACAAACTAAGATTAAAAAATTTTTTAAAAAAACAATAAAAAAAATTCAAAATCAAGGATCCGCGATTAGAGAACCAACTCCACAAGATAGACGTGAAAATTATCATAAAAAGTTTGGTAATCAAATGATTAATTATTCTACGTCAAAACAAAAGTCTCTTTCACCGGCTGAAAAGAAAAAAATTAAAGAATTAGAGAATAAAATAAAAACGCTAATAGCGCTGAAAGAAAAGAAAGAAGCTAATAAGAGGGCAAAGGAAGAAGCAAACCGTAAGGCAAAAGAAAATAATAAAATAATAAATCGTATGATTAACAGTTTTATAAAAAATAAATAATATTAGTTTATATAAATGCCACCTAAAAAGAATTCATCTCGTGCAAACACCAAACGAAACTTGTTACAAAATTTTAACATAGTTTCTAACAAGACTAACAACAAAAAATTGAAAACAATATCTTTATCAAACGCGTTAAAGCAGATGAAAATAGAGAATGATAGTTCTAAAAAAGTACGAAAACGATTACAATTTCATTCCAATTCCAGTCCCAATAGTTCTAATTCAAAAACGAAAGAGACCACAATGAATCATCTTCTAAAAGCAATGGAAAAAATAAGGTCAAAAAAACGGAATTCCAATTCCAGTACCAAAAAATCAAAATCATTATCACCATTACCATTTAAAATGGTACCAAAAAGGAATTATCATAAGACGAATGTTCCTAACGTTATTGTACAAAACAAGAATCGAAAGAAAGGGGGTATTTTAAATTCTTTACCGAATGAATTTTTTCGTTCCAAATCAAATTCAAACAAAAAATAATATCAGTTTATAGAAATGGAAATCGAAGATAAGAAGTGTGACGATACCCAACCTGTCGC
>CENF01028141.1_pt1 | contig 18714 bp, 14 predicted proteins | sample 361291 | NCBI WGS metagenome assembly CENF01 (sample SAMEA2619399, study PRJEB7988) | marine metagenome | isolation source: saline water (ENVO:00002010), including | reverse complement strand
AGAGATGCAAGTTTTAAAATAAAGGTTCAAGAGTTAGATTATTTCTTGAGAAGTTATGATCCATCTGATAATTTTGAATCTCTACAAAAATATTATTCAGATGACTACTTTATTCAAAATTTTGCTGGTCAAATTTTGTTCGATGATGCTGTTGAAATTAACACTAATGAAGTTGTAATATACAGGGAAGATGACCCAGATACAGATGATATTGATGAATCTACAATTGTCAAAGAACGATTATCACCTAGACTAAGAATCCCTCTTGAAAATACATTTTTTCAAACAAAAATTATTGATAATGAAGGAAGTGATGATCTTTTAAATAGAGATAATTTTAATCTTTTCCTGAAAGGGTTAATGATTAGTGCTTATAATTTTTCTGATGATTTAATGCTAATTCTGGATTATGCTAACGCAAAAATTAAGATTAATTATGAATATGATGAATACGATACTAATGATACAGCAGATGACACTTCTGATGATACAATAGAAAAGAAAAAATCTGTTTTTGAAATTAATTTACAAGGCAATCAAATTAATATTATTAATAAAGAAAATTATAGTCAAGAAATAGTTGAAAATGTTAATTCAACTGAAAATTTAAGTAGAGCATATTTGAAGGGTGGTCAAGGAATTATTTTAGAACTAGATTTATTCACTGATAACAATGGCGTGAATGTTCTTGATGAAATTCGATCAAAAGGTTGGTTAATTAATGAAGCTAATCTAACAATGTATGTTGATCAAGACATGATTAGTTCATATGGAGGACTAATCGAACCTTTTAGAGTTTATTTATATGATATTGAAGGTAAAACTCCTCTAGTAGATTATTTTATTGATAATTCAACTGGTCAGAAACAATCTGAACAAAAAATTATTCACAGTGGAATGTTAGAATACGATGAAGATAATAAGGGTTTAAAATATAAGATTAGAATTTCAGAGCACATAAAAAATATAGTAAGAAATGACTCTACATCTACTAAATTAGGCTTAGCAGTTACATCAAGTATTGCAAATTCTTTGAATACAGATGTTAAAATTACTGATCAGATTAAATTTATCCCTGCTTCTACAGCAATTAATCCTTTAGGAACTGTAATCTATGGTCCAAATCCTGAACCTCAAAATTTTGATAAAAGATTAAGATTAGAACTATTTTACACAGAAATTAATAATTAATTTTTTAAAAAATTAATTAATATTCCTCTTTTAACTTTTGAAAAAACAGACATTATAGTCAGTTCTGTTAATATTGAAATATAAATAAGAGAAACCAATAAAACTTCCTTAAAACCACTGTAATGTTTATGAACGTATTTAATTTTTGAAACTAAAACCTCAGTCTTAGATTTTATTTTTGTTTGATGGTTTATTCTTGAGGATAATCCATGAAAGTGATAGCAAAATATTTCATTTAACATTATTGTTTTCATATTGTTTTCTTTGGCTCTTTTGCAAAGGTCCATATCTTCATAATACATCCAAAATCTTTCATCCCATTTGCCAATTTTATGAAATTTATCTTTTGATATGATTACAAATGAACCTGATATCCAATCTGGATAAAAGTAATTTAGTCTTTCATTTATTTTTTTAGTCTTTCTAAAAAAAAGTCTGTAAAAAAATCTAAGAAATCCGTTAAAAGTATTAAATGACAAAAAATACCCATATGCATTTGTATTTTTTTTCTTTTTATCAATTTGTTTAATACCTACAACTTTAGAGTCAAAATCAATATTCTTTTGAAATATTTTTTTAAGACAATTTTTTTCTAGTATTGTATCAGGATTTAAAAATAGAAGTAAATCGTATTTTGATTTAGTCTCTCCAATATTACAAGCTTTTGAAAAGCCATAATTTTTTTTGTTTTCAATCCATTTTACTGTTGAAAACATATTTTTATATTGTTCTAATTTATTATCATTTGAGTTATTATCGACAACTATTATCTCAATATTTACATTTTCTTGTTTTAGTAGACTTTTTAAACAATTTTCTAGTGGAATCCAGGACTTATAATTAACAATTATAATTGAAAGGTTATTCATTATAATTTTTTTCTCAGTCTAGCTACTGGTGCTCCTATCATCTCTCTATATTTTGCAACAGTTCTTCTAGCTATTGGATATCCTTTTTTGTTTAGTAGTTTTGTTAGTTGATCATCAGTATGAGGTGAGTTTTTATCTTCTTGATTAATGATTTCCTCAAGAGTTTTTTTAACCTCTATTGTTGAAATTTCAACTCCATCAGAGTTCTTAATTCCTTCTGAAAAAAACGATTTTATAAGTTTAGTTCCATAAGGAGTGTCAACATATTTACTATTTGCAACTCTAGAAATAGTTGAGATATCCATATCAATTTTTTCAGCAATATCTTTCAAAATCATAGGCTTGATTTTACTTTCATCTCCAGTAAGAAAATAATCTCTTTGAAAATTAATTATTGAAGACATAGTCATAATTAAGGTTTGATTTCTTTGTTTAATTGCATCAATAAACCACTTAGCTGAGTCGAGCTTTTGTTTAATAAACATAACAGCATCCTTATGGGATTTAGTTTTATTTTTTGATTCAGAATAACCAGAAAGCATGTTCTTATATTCTTCAGAAACATAAAGCTCGGGAGCATTTCTAGAGTTCAACTCTAACTTTAATTCTCCATCAATAATTTTAATTGTAAAATCGGGAACAATAGAGGAATTAATTTTTGTGTTTTCATTAAATGCTCCACCAGGTTTTGGATTAAGCTTTTCAATTTCTGAAACAACATCCCTTAGATCATCATTGCTTACATTTAATTTTTGTTTAATCTTTTCAAAGTGTTTTTTTGAAAATAAATCAAAATAATCTTCAATAATTTTAATAGCTAAAGCAATATTTTTTCCTTTATCTTTTCTTTTAAGTTGTAGAAGTAAACATTGTTTAAGATCTCGTGCCCCGATTCCAGGTGGATCAAGAAGATATATCTTATCAAGAATTTTTTGAATTTCAATTTCACTTGCATCAACCCCCAGTGTAAATACCAAATCATCAGAAATATCTAAAACATCTCTTCTTAAATATCCTAAAGGATCTAAACTTCCTATTATAAATTCTGCAATTTGTTGATCTTTTTTATTTAAAGAAAATGAATGCAATTGAGCTTTAAGAAACTGATTAAATGATGTGCCAGATGCAAAAGGAATATCCTTTTCAGATTCTTCACTATAGTTATTTGATTTTAACTTGTAATCAGGGATATCATCATCTGAAAGATAATCAGAAATATCAATTTCATCTTGATTGCTTTCTTCTTTTTCATAGTCATTTTTATCATCATCATAATTGTCAGAATCTAAGTTTTCATTATTACTTGTATCTAATGCAGGGTTTTCTTCAATTTCTCTTGATAATCTTTGTTCAAACTCTTGAGTAGATAATTGAATTAATTTCATCAATTGTATCTGCTGTGGAGAAAGTTTTTGCGATAACTTTAATTTTAACTTTTGATTAAGCATTTTAATGTACTACATTAAAATTACAAAATATGAAAGGATATATACTAAAAGTCTGCGTTTTTTGGAGTTCGTGGAAAAGGGATTACATCTCTAATATTATTCATTCCAGTTATAAATAGAATTAGTCTTTCAAGGCCAAGCCCAAAACCACTGTGCTTTACAGTTCCATATTTTCTAAGATCAAGATACCACCAAAGCTCCTCCTTTTCAATACCTAAAGCTTCAACTCTTTCATTTAGAATATCAAGCCTTTCTTCTCTCTGTGATCCGCCGACAATTTCACCAATTCCTGGAAATAAAATATCCATAGCTCTCACAGTTTTTTTATCATCATTTAACCTCATGTAAAAAGCTTTAATTTTAGCAGGATAGTCATATACAATAACTGGGCACTTAAAATGTTTTTCAACTAAAAATCTTTCATGTTCACTCTGAAAATCAATTCCCCAATCCTCGACAGGATATTTAAATTTCCCTTTTTTATTTGGTTTGGAATTCCTTAAAATTTCAAATGCCTCTGAATATGTAACCCTTTTAAAATTGTTATTTATTACAAACTCAACCCTTTCAGTAAGTGAAAGCTCACTTCTTTGATCTTTTGGCTTGGACATTTCTTCTTTTTCTAATCTAGCACTTAAAAAAATAATATCATCCTTACATTTTTCGTAAGTATTTTTAATTACATTCTGAATGAATTCTTCAGCCAAATTCATATTATCATTTAAATCATAGAAAGCCATTTCTGGTTCAATCATCCAAAATTCAGCTAAATGTCTAGAAGTATTTGAGTTTTCAGCTCTGAAAGTTGGTCCAAAAGTATAAACATTTCCAAGACCTAAAGCTAAAGCTTCAGCTTCAAGTTGACCTGAAACAGTTAAATTGGTTTCTTTACCAAAAAAATCTTCAGAATAATCGATATTTTTTTTATCTGTATCAAGTGTTGTTACTCTAAACATTTCACCTGCTCCTTCAGCATCACTTCCTGTAATGATTGGAGTGTGGATATAATAAAAATTATTTTTGTTGAAAAAATCATGAATAGCATATGATACTTCCGATCTAATTCTAAATACTGAACTTAAAGTTTTAGTTCTTACTCTCAAGTGAGCATTTTCTCTTAAAAATTCAAATGAATGTTTTTTTGGTTGAATTGGAAAATTTTCAGGATCACTCTCTCCTAAAATATCAAGACTATTTACAATTAGTTCAACATTTTGTCCTCTTCCTTGACTCTTTACTATTTCGCCTTCAACTTTTAGACAAGCACCTGTATTAATTTTTGACAATTTTGATTCTTCAAGTTTTTCATAATCAACCACACATTGAAGGTCATTTAGGCATGAGCCGTCATTTAAGTTGATAAATCTATTAGAACGAAATGTTTTAACCCAACCATAAACTATAATAGTTTTTCCAACATAATCATCATTTAATACAGACTTAATTTGTAATCTTTTTGACATCATTATACGGATAAAATTTCTTTTTCTTTTGTTGAAAAAATTGAATCGATTTTTGAAGTGTGTTTATCAGTAATGTTCTGAATATCTATTTCATAATTCGATTTCATATCTTCACTTGCATCAGATTTTCTTATTTCATTGTTAGCTTCTTTTCTTGCATTACGAATACTTACTTTAGCATTTTCAACTTCAGATTTTGCAACTTTTACTAATTCTATTCTTCTTTCTTCAGTCAAAGGAGGAATACTAATAATTATAGATTCACCATTATTCATTGGATTAAATCCTAAATTACTCGATAAAATAGCCTTTTCTATATCTTCAAGCTTATCTTTTTCCCAAGGTTGAATGGATAAGGTTTGCGAATCAGGTGTATTAATATTAGCAATTTGACTTAAAGGAGTTTGTGCACCATAGTAATCAACTTTTACACTAGATAACATATTAGGATTAGCTTTACCAGCTCTGATATTTAAAAGTTCTTTTTCCAAAAAAGAAATGGAATTAACCATTAATTCTTCAGTAGCTTCTAAAATAAAGTCTAATTCTTCCATTTAATTAACTATTGTTCCAATTTGTTTTCCATCAATAATTTTCTTCAGATTTCCAGGCTTATTCATATTAAAAACAATAATTGGCAAATTATTTTCTTTACTTAAAGTAAATGCTGTTGAATCCATTACTTTTAATTTTTTTGAAATGGCATCATCAAATGTTAATTGTTCAAATTTAATAGCATCTTTATTTTTTTCTGGATCTAAATTGTATATCCCGTCAACTCTTGTACCCTTTAAAATAACGTCTGCATTTATTTCAATTGCTCTTAAAACTGCAGCAGAGTCTGTTGTAAAAAAAGGATTTCCAGTTCCTGCGCTAAAAATAACAACTCTCTTTTTTTCAAGGTGTCTTACAGCTCTTCTTTTTATATAGGGCTCAGCGATTGATTCCATTTTAAGAGCTGTTTGAAGCCTAGTTTGAATACCAATTTCTTCAAGAGTGCTTTGTAAAGCAAGTCCATTTATAACAGTGGCTAACATACCCATATAGTCAGCTTGAACTCTATCCATTCCATTACTTGCTGCGGATAATCCTCTAAAGATATTTCCACCGCCAATAACAATTGCTATTTCAACACCAGTTTTTACAAGTTCGTTGATTTCTTCACAATAGACTTTGATTCTTACAGGGTCAACACCATGGGTCCTATTACCCATGAGAGCTTCACCACTTAATTTTAATAAAATTCTTTTGTATGGCATTTTAATGATTATGTAAATATAATCATAGTATTTAAAAGGGTGTAGTAATTATACTAAGGAAACCCTTTTAAAGTCTGTTATTGAACATTCTGAATTTACAGACTTAATGTACTGAATAACTGACATCTTATTGTCTTTAATAAATGCTTGATTAATTAAAGTATTGTCTTTAAAAAACTTCTTCAATTTACCTTTAGCAATATTTTCAAGCATAGCCTCTGGCTTACCCTCAGCTCTTAGTTGTTCTTTAGCAATCTCAATTTCTTTATCTATTATATCTTTACTTACTCCCTCTTCATTAAGAGCAACTGGATTCATAGCTGCAGCTTGCATACATACATTTTTTGCAACTTCAAATGATTTATCAAAATTGTTTGATAATCCAACAATTGTAGCAATTTTATTTCCAGCATGAATATAATATCCAACAAAGTTTGAATTAATTTTTTCAAATGAACCTATTTCTAATTTTTCACCAATAACGCCTGTTTGTTCGATTAATTTTTCATGAACAGACATAGATTCAATTTTTGAATTTAAAAGATCTTCTTTCGAATTTGAACTTAATGCTAATTCAGCTATTTGATTAGCAAGAGAAATAAATGATTCATTCTTTGCAACAAAATCTGTTTCACAATTAAGAGAAATTATGACTCCAGAGTTTGAATCAGAATTTACTTTCGCTATAACTGCACCTTCACTTGATTCTCTATCAGCTCTTTTTGCAGCAACTTTTTGACCTTTTTTTCTTAAATTTTCAATAGCTAGTTCAAAATCACCATTAGCTTCAACTAACGCCTTCTTACAGTCCATTATTCCAGCACCAGTACTTTTCCTTAATTTATTTACATCAGCAGCAGTTATATTACTCATAATATATTTATTTGTCTTTTTTTTCTTCTTTCGTTTTATTTTCAGGCTCATCTCCTTTTTCTTTCTTCGCTTCATTTTCTGCCTTTTCTTTATCTCTTTGTTGGAGACCTTTTTTAATAGATTCAGTCACTTCTTTAAGAATAATTTCAATTGACTTAGAAGCATCATCATTTGAAGGTATTCCAAAATCAACTTTATTAGGATCGGTGTTAGTATCAACCATAGCAAATATTGGAATATTAAGTTTATTAGCTTCCCTTACCGCAATGTGTTCTCTTCTAATATCTACAACAAAAAGAGCACCAGGAAGTCTAGTCATATTAGTAATTGATCCTAAATTCTTTTCAAGTTTTGCTCTGGTTCTATCAACTCTTAATTTCTCTTTTTTAGAAAGAGTTTCAAAGGTTCCATCTTCTTTTGTTCTATCAATAGCAGACATTTTTTTTACAGCTTTTCGAATAGTAACAAAATTAGTTAACATACCTCCAGGCCATCTTTCAGTGATATACGGCATATTGACTTCAGAAGCACTTTTTGAAATAATATCTTTTGCCTGTTTCTTAGTAGCAACAAACAGAATCTTTCTTCCTGAGGACGCAATCTTTTCTAAAGAAGAGCACGCTTCTTCAAGTTTATTGACTGTCTTATATAAATTGATTATATGAATTCCGTTTTTTTCGGAATAAATAAACGGAGCCATGTTTGGGTTCCATTTTCTAGTTAAATGTCCAAAGTGAACACCTGCCTTTACAAGGTCTTTAATTTCAGTTTTTTTTGCCATTTTTTTTAGTTTACTTTCTTATTTTTTTAGCAACGTACCATTAGGTAGTTTAGATGCTAAACTAAATTTCGATTAACGAAATTCGACAACGTTATTAATATGAACTTAATTCAAGAACTCTATTATCTCTTAGAGAACTGGAATTTTTTTCTGGCCTTCTTCTGACCAAATTTCTTTCTTTCAACCATTCTAGGATCTCTTGTTAATAATCCTTCACTCTTCAATGCTGATTTATTATCTTCAGAAATTTCACACAATGCTCTTGAAATAGCAAGTCTGATAGCTTCAACTTGACCTGTGGTACCACCACCATAAACGTTTACAGATAAATCGTATTTACCAGTATTATTAGTTAATTGAAATGGTTGCATTATTTTGTACTGTTGAGTGGTAGTAGGAAAATACTCTTTATAATCTTTTCCATTAACAGTTACATTGTCCTTTCCTTTAGACATGTATATTCTAGCTACAGATGTTTTTCTTCTACCTATTGTGTGAACTACTTCCAAATTATATGTTATTTAAGTTAATTGATTCAGGGCTTTGAGACTCTTGTTTGTGTAATTCATCATTGTAGACTCTCAAATTTTTGAAAATGGCAGCTCCTAATTTATTTTTTGGGAGCATACCCTTAACAGCTTTTTCAACAATAATTGAAGGGTTTTTATCATAAAGTTGCTGAGCAGTTTTAACTCTTTGACCACCAGGATATCCAGTATAACTAATATATTTTTTATCAGTCCACTTATTTCCAGTTAAATTAATTTTACTAGCATTGATTATGATAACATTATCTCCGCAATCTACGTGAGGAGTAAAACTTGGTTTATGCTTTCCTCTTAATATTTTAGCAACTTTAGAGCACATTCTTCCAAGATTCTGGTTGCTTGCATCAACAAGAAACCATTTCTTTTCAACGTCTTCTTTTCTAATCGAAACTGTTTTAAAACTATTAGATTCCAAATCAATTATTTTAATGGTCGACAAAACTACAATAATTAATCAATATTGCAAATGATTTACAAAATAAATATAGCTAGTGTGCCTCAAGCCAATTGTCACCTTGACCGATATCAACTTTAAGAGGAACTTTTAGCTTGTAGGCGCTTTGCATGCTAGATAAAATAATTTCTTTTACAATATTTAATTCCTCTTTTAAACAATCAAATATAAGTTCATCATGAACTTGTAAAATAAGTTTTGATTTAATTGATTGTTTTTTAAATAGGCTGTTAATTTTGACCATTGCTATCTTAATTATATCAGCAGCACTACCTTGAACAGGTGTATTAATTGCATTTCTTTCTGCTGATGATCTTATTATTGCATTTCTTGAATTTATATCATTTAAAAACCTTTTTCTTCCTAGAATTGTTTTGACATATCCATTTTCCCTAGCAAATTCAACTTGATCTTGTGTGAAATCTTTTAGTTTTGGATATGATTTATAATAGTTTTCAATTATTTCTTTTGATTCTGATCTGCTTAGCTTGGTTTGATTACTTAATCCAAAAGCAGAAACACCATAAATAATACCAAAGTTTACAACTTTTGCATGACTTCTTTGTTCTGGTGTAACATCCTTAAGTTTAATTCCAAAAACATTTGCAGCTGTTGCGGTATGAATATCTTCATCATTATTAAATGCATCAATCATACTTTTGTCATTACTCATTGAAGCAATAACTCTAAGTTCAATTTGTGAATAATCAGCTGAAACTAAAATGTGTTTATCGCTTCTTGGTGTAAAAGCTTTTCTAATCAATTTCCCATTCTCAGTTCTGATTGGAATATTTTGAAGATTAGGATTCAAACTACTTAATCTTCCAGTTGATGTAAGGGTCTGATTAAAAATGGTGTGAATTCTTTTGGTTTCATTATTTATTTGTTTTGGTAGCGCAGTGACATATGTTGTAATAAGTTTTTGTAAAGATCTCCATTTTAGAATTTTTCCAACTATTTCATGTTTATTAGCAAGCTTTGATAAAGTTTCTTCACTTGTAGAGTATTGCCCTGTCTTTGTTTTTTTTGCCTTAGATTCGATTTTTAATTTATCAAATAATATTTCTCCAAGTTGTTTTGGAGATGCTAAATTAAACTCTTCCTCTGAAAAACTAAAAATTTCAGATTGTAGTTTTTTTAAAGCGTTATCAAATTGGTTGAAAATATCATTTAACAATTTAGTGTCAATATTTACTCCTTCATTTTCCATTTCAGTCAATATAATAGACAGAGGCATCTCAACATCTTCAAAAAGAGATTCAATTCCTTGCTCAATAATTTCTTTAGTGATTATTGGAGATAATTTATTTATGTAATATACTCTTGAATCAGAAACTAAATTAAAATCATAAATTTTTAAAAAAGATTCAAAATCATCTCTTCTATTAGAATCAATTAGATAGTTAGCAATTTTTAAATCAAAAAATATTTTAGGATCATGAATTAAATTGTGTTTCTTTAAAAAACGTAAAATTTTTTTTACATCAAAAACATAGATTCTAGAACTAGCACTAAATAATGGTTCAATTATTTTAATAAATTCGTTAGAATTAGTTTGATCAAGTTTAATAGAATATATAGAGTTTTCAGTCCAACAAAAAGTTAAATTATTTTCCTTAGTAACATCTATAGAATAAGTTCTTTCATTGGATAGCTTTTCATATAAAAGTTTAAAAGATTTTTCATTGGAAATATTTTGAATTAAAAATTTGTCAGAAGATTTGGGGTCATCCTCAACATTAGTAAATAAGTCAATTTTCTTATCAATTTCTTTAATTTCTTCATTATCCTTAACAAAAAGCTTTTTATATGTTTCAGTTAATCTTCTAAATTCAAGTTCACTAAAAATTTTAGTTATCTCATTATTATTGGGTGTTTTTAACTTTAAATCTTCAAGCTCATATTCAACAGGAACATTTGTGATTATTGTTGCTAATTTTTTTGATAAAAAACCAAGCTCTTTATTGTCTTCTATTTTTTCTTTTAATTTTCCTTTTAAATGTTCTATGTTTTCAATTAACCCCTCAAGAGAACCATATTCTTTTAAAAACTTTTTAGCTGTTTTATCTCCAACTCCTGGAAGTCCGGGTATATTATCAACTGAATCACCCATCATTCCCAAATAATCAATAACTTTTATTGGATGATCAATTTCAAATTTGTTATTTACTTCATCAACTCCCCAAATTTCAATTCCATTTCCAAATCGAGCTGGTTTATATAAGAATATATTTTCAGAAACTAATTGTGCAAAATCTTTATCTGGAGTTACCATAAATGTCTGAAAACCTTCTTTTTCAGCTCTCAATGCAATTGTTCCTATAATATCATCAGCTTCGTAACCTTCTTTATCAATTGTTTTAATACCTAAGTTTTTTAGGATGTCGTATATAATTGGTACTGATTCAAGGATTGGTTCTGGGGTAGCATGTCTATTAGCTTTATATTCTTCAAATATTTCTCTTCTATCTTTTGAACCTCCTTTATCAAAAACAACTGAAAAATAATCAGGTTTTTCTCTATTTAAAATATCAAATATTGAATTTAAAAATCCCATTATTGCACTTGTGTCAAATCCTTTTGAATTAATTCTGGGGTTTTTTATAAAAGCATAATATCCTCTGAAAATCAGAGCATAAGCATCAATCAAAAAAAGTTTTGGTTTGTTCATTGAAGTAGGTCCTAAATTACGAACTAATGATTAGAAATCTTAATATTTATTAACCTAAAATAGTTTGATGTAAAACAGTAAAAATCACTTATTTATAAAAAATGTTATTTTTACGCTAAATTCTGTATATGTCTAAATTTGGTGAGCTTATTGATTCTGAAATGCCAATTCTTTTGGATTTTTATACTGATTGGAATGAAGCATCAACTTCAATGCATCCAGTTTTAAAGGATGTTGCTGCTGCGATTGGTGATAAAGGAAAAGTTATTAAAATCAATGTTGATAAAAATAATGAGTTGGCGCAAGCTCTTAGAATTAAAGGATTACCCACTTTAATGATTTACAAATCTGGTGAAATGGTTTGGAGACAGAGTGGTGAGCAGGATGCTAATACACTTATTAATCTTCTTAATGAATTTATTTAAATCATAGTTGATTTAAGTATTTATTATATTCACTAAGTTCATTTTCTAAATAGTTTTCTTCTTCAAATTCTATTATGTAATTTATTAAGTTTTCAAACGAATTTAGTTCTTGAGATGAAAGAGAGTTAACATATTCAGAATTGGATTCATTTTTAGCTGTTATTAGTTGATCTAATCTAGATGTAATTAATTTTTTAATTTTTTCATATAAAATTCGAGCTTCTAAATTTTTATCTGCAATGTATAAAGGATAAATAAAATTTGTCATGTAATTATAAAAATCATACTCACCATATAAACTTTTAAAAACATCTGATGTTTCCATATATTTTAGTATATAATCACTAACAAATTCAAATTCTCCTAAATTTATTTGATTTTCAAGAAGACCTCTTAATCTTTCATTATAGGTAAAAATATTTTCAGCATATGATTCTAAATCAAAACTGTTATCATTATAAAGCATAGATTTTGAGTAATAATTGATCTGGTCGTGATATTTTTCCTCAATTACTCTAAATAAATCTCTACTCTTTTCAATTTTTCCAAGTTTATAATAGCTATTTATATATGGTTCACTTAAACTGTAATATCCATAATATTCAATTGGTAATTTCTCAATGGAAAGATCTAAAATTTCATTAGCCTTATTGTAATCTTCAAGTAAGATAAATTCTTCCGAAAGTCTATGTAAATTACTTCTAAATGTTATGCTATTTTTTCTAGTTTCAGGATCATGGTAAATTTTATCTGATTCAGAATTACCCCATTCCCATTTTTTTACAATTTCGTACATATTATTGGCATCAATTCTTCCCATTTGGTAGGGATTCTCTGGATTTAATGGAGTTTTAATTGGAACAAGCTTATATACTAATCCATCTAGCTGTAGATAATCTTTCATCCATAAATATTCTGATTCTTTATAACTTCCTCCGGTAAAGTATATCGGTCTTTCCCAATCATTTTTTGAAAGAATATCAAGCATAAGTATTTGATTTTTGTACAATCCAGATTTTGGAAGATCTATGTCAATATAATCAACAATTAAATTTTCATTTTCTTTTTTAACTATACCAGAATTAAGAACATTTTCTTTATTAACATAAAATCGGACCTTATTGGTTGGATAAAAAACCATGTTTTGAGTAAATTTTGGAACTTCACTTAAATCAGATTTATCATAACCATATTGTTCTAGTAAAAATCTGTATTTAGTTCTCTCGTTATCGCTGCTTATCCAGTTCATAAAATCTTTTAAATCCCACCTTACAGAATCAATTAGTGCCTCATATTTAATATAATCTCTCACACCGTGTGCATATTGACTATGTTTTAGTTGGGATTTTATCGGCTCACTTTTATATGCCTTCCTCTTCATTTGATCCATGTACCAATCAGTTGCTATTAAGCTTGTATTTATTGTCCGAACGTCAGTTCTGTGTTCTTCAATCTCTTGAGCATACCAAAGAGCAAAAGTGTCATTGTCTCCAATTGTAAAAATCATAGCCTGTTTGTCTTCCTCAATTGAATCAAGATATGCTTTTGCTAAAGTTTGAGCTGTATATCTATCAGATCTATCGTGATCATCCCAATTGTTTAATGCAAGTAATATAGGTGAAGTTAATACAATGATGAATGAAAGTATTGAAGAGTAACGCTCATTAAAATAGTATTTTATTGATCTTAAAAAATACAAGAAACTTAGTCCAATAAAGATTGAAAATGCATAAAAAGAGCCAACTAGGGCATAGTCTCTTTCTCTTGGTTCAAAGACTCTTTCATTTAAATAAAACTTAAGAGCTATTCCAGTGAAAACAAATAATAGAAATAAAGGCCAAAAAGTCTTAAAATCAATTTTTAATAAATAGAATAAACCTATTAATCCTAATATCAATGGGATCATATAATATTTGTTTCTAGCTTTATTATTAATTACATCTTGAGGTAAATTTTCTTGAGAGCCTAATCTGGCTTCATCTATAATTTTAAAGCCTGAGATCCAATTCCCATTTTCCATATCAAATTTCCATTGATTATCATTTTGTCTTCCAGAAAAGTTCCACATAAAATATCTAAAATACATGTGACCTATTTGGTAAGAAAAAAAGTAATTAAGATTTGATAAAAAACTAGGTTTTTCAATATCAATATAGCTACTAAAATTTGATAAAAACTCACTAAAATCTTCAGCAGTTACATCATCATTTTCAATTTCATTTTTAAAATTATTAACAATCTCTTGTATTTGAGCTTCATTTCTATATTCTTTTTTAATTTCAAAATCTAAAAAACCATAGTATTTTAAATAATTAACTGCATTATCTGAGCTCCACATTCTAGGGAATAATCCACGATGTTTTTTATTTGAATTAATTTTTCCTCTTTCCCAGTCATTAACAATTACATATCTATTTAGCCTTTTATCTTTTTCATATTTTGGCTTATCATTTTTATAAGGTTGATCCTCATCTTGACCTGCATAGGCATCTGTAAACATGGGACCATAAAATAAATAAGTATCAGGATATTGCTCCAAATTATAATATGCTAATAATGATCTTGCATCTTTAGGTGAATTCTCATTTATAACTGTTTCTGCATTTGATCTTATTGGAATCATTAACCAAGACGAGAATCCAATAAATATAAATGTTAAGCATAGCATTAAGGTGTTTAGGATATATAGTTTTTTCTTTTGAGTATACTTTATTGAACTGTATAAAATGAATATTAAAAGAAATGCAGTAAAAATTGTACCTGAATTAAAAGGAAGGCCTAATTCATTAACAAAAAACACTTCTAAGTAACCAAACAATTTTAAAGTTGATGGCAACAATAGCTTAAAGATGAATAATAAGATTGAAACAGAAATAATATTTGCTAATACAAATTTTTTAAAATCAAATTTGGGATATTTTTTGAAAAAGTACACCAGTCCAATGGATGGTAATGCAAGAAGCCCCATAAAATGAACCCCGAATGATAAACCAATTACAAATGAAATTAAAATTAACCATTTATCAGATCTATCAGTATTAAATTCAGATTCCCATTTTAAACCAAGCCAAAATAATACGGATAAAATTAATGTTGCCATTGCATAAACCTCGGCTTCAACAGCATTAAACCAAAAGCTGTCAGTAAATGTAAATGTAAGAGCACCAAGAAAAGATGAACCAAAAACTCTTGTAATCTGATTTTTTTCTATAACATCGCTTATTCCAAGAATCTTTTTTGTTATTAATGATATTGACCAAAAAAGAAAAACAATTGTAAATGCACTTGAAGTCACTGACATCATATTAACTGTAAATGCAATTTGTTCTATATCAAAAGCTAAAATTGAAAAAATAGCACCTAGCATTTGAAAAAGAGGAGCTCCAGGAGGGTGACCGATTTGTAATTTTGCAGAGGTTGAAATATACTCTGCACAATCCCAATAGCTAGCGGTTGGTTCAACAGTTAGCGAGTAAACTATAAAAGCGATTAGTCCACTTAAAAGCCCTAAATTTCTATTATACTTAGTAAAACTCAAAATGATTTTTTTTGAATAAACGAAAATAAATAAACATTATCAATTATTTAGTAAAATTGGACGTTAAACATGGAAGTAATAATTATTTGACATAAACTGGCTTATAATTGAAACTTATCTTAAATAATTCAAACCCGCATATTTTTAGAAACCTAAAAATTACTATTAAGGTTAGTAGTTGTAATATTGATGATTGGAAAATATTAGAAATGAGAATTGAATAATTATATTTGAATCTAAATTATTAATAATGGAAATTGTAAAATTGTCAAGAAAATATTTTGAACTTTTTAGTGAAGGTGATATTAATGGATTAAGAAATATTTATGATAATAATATTCTTTTAATTGATTGGAATGGACAATGGTCTGGTATTGATGAAGTTTTAAATATGAATAGGTCATTATTTGATGAATTTTCGCCCAATGTTGAGATAAAAAAAATTGATTTTGTTGTTAATAGGACATATTGTTTAATTCATATTAAAGTTGGAGAGGAAATATTGAAAGTTATTGATGTTATTGATTTTAGTAATGATGGTAAAATCATAAGAATTGAAGCTTTTAAAGGTTAAAAACTTTAAAATTTTCTATTAATAATAAAAAAGATAAGAGGGTTTAATTAATCAAAACTTTATTTTAAATTTGCACCCACTTGGCCTATGGTGTAACTGGCAACACGTCTGGTTTTGGTCCAGAAGAGTCTAGGTTCGATCCCTAGTAGGCCAACTAAAGTTTGCAATATATTTATATATTTGCACAGCTGAATGAAAATTAAAGAGGGGACATTGTCCCCTCCTTTATTATATATAATTTAAAAAACATGGATAATTTATCATTAATTGAATCTTTTTCTGAGTTTAAAGATGAAAAGTTTATTGATAGGGTAACCTTAATGTCTATTCTTGAAGAAGTATTTAGGAATACATTAAAAAGAAAATTTGGTGATGACGAAAATTTTGATGTTATCATTAACCCTGATAAAGGTGATCTTGAAATATGGAGAAATCGAGTAGTTGTTGCTGATAATGAAGTAGAAGATGACAATAGTCAGATTTCATTAACAGAGGCTAGAAAAATTGAACCTGATTTTGAGGTTGGTGAAGATGTCTCTGAAGAGGTTAAACTTGTTGACTTAGGGAGGAGGGTTGTGTTGTCTTTGAGACAAAACTTAGTTGCTAAAATTCACGAACATGATAATGGAATTATCTACAAACAATTTGTTGATTTAGTTGGTGAAATATATACTGCAGAAGTTCACCACATAAGACATAATGTAGTGATTCTTTTAGACGATGATGGTAATGAAATTATAATGCCAAAGGACAGACAAATTCCCTCAGATTTTTACAGAAAAGGGGATTCTATTCGAGGCATCATAGAATCTGTTGAACTTAAAGGGACAAAACCTGCAATTATTATGTCTAGAACCTCACCTAAATTTTTAGAAAAGCTTTTTGAGCAAGATATTCCAGAAGTTTTTGATGGTCTTATCAATATTAAGAAAGTTGTAAGAGTTCCAGGCGAAAAAGCAAAGGTGTCTGTTGATTCTTATGATGACAGAATTGACCCTGTTGGAGCATGTGTTGGAATGAAAGGTTCAAGAATTCATGGAATTGTTAGAGAATTAGGTAATGAAAATATTGATGTAGTTAATTACACTAATAATACTCAATTATATATAACTAGAGCTTTAAGTCCAGCTAAAATTACATCATTAAAAATTGATGATGAAAATAAAACTGTTCAGGTATATTTGGATGCTGATCAGGTTTCTAAAGCGATTGGAAGAGGAGGTTATAATATCAAGCTAGCCGGACAATTAACTGGTTATGAAATCGATGTATTTAGAGAAGGTTCAGAGGAAGATGTTGAGCTTACCGAATTTTCTGATGAAATTGATTCTTGGATAATTGATGAGTTTAAAAAAGTTGGATTAGATACTGCTAAAAGCATATTAGAACAAGATATTGATGATCTCGTAAAAAGAACTGATTTAGAAGAAGAAACTATTGTTGATGTTAGAAAAATTTTGAGTGAAGAGTTTGAAGAAAATTAATGAGTGAAGTAAATAAAATAAGATTAAATAAAGTAATTAGGGAATTCAATATTTCACTTGAAAGAGTTGTTGAGTTTCTTTCATCTAAAGGTCATGAAATTGAGGCTAGACCTACTACTAAAATCTCTCAAGCTCAATACGACCTGCTTCTTGCTGAGTTTAGTTCAGATAGAACAAGTAGAGTTGAATCACATGATTTAATTGAAGAAAAACAAAAAGAAAAAGAAGAGTTAAGAATTAAGTTTGAACAAGAGAAAGAGGAAAAAACTAAAAGCGGAACTATAACATCAAGGTCTTCGTTTCACCAGTTTAAAAAGGTAGGTGAAATTAACCTTGAGAAAAAGAAAGAGGAGAAACCAAAGGATCCTATTGTAAATAATGAGAAAATTCAGCCATCTGCTGAGATTGAAGATTCAAATACTGAGGGAAAAAAATCAAAGATTCAAACCAAATATGAAAAACTTTCTGGTTTAAAGAAAACCGGAGAAAAAATTGATTTGGAAAAGTTTAAAAAGCCTGAATCTGAAGATGAAAGTTCAAAATCTAAAAGAAAGCGAAGAAGAATAGCTAAAGATGTAGTTGGTCAAAAAGATACCTCAAAAAACACATCAGAAAGACAAAAAAGAAGTAAAGTAACTTCTGCATCACCATCTGATGATGAAGTTCAAAAACAAATAAAAGAGACATTAGAGAAATTACAAACATCAAAATCTAAAGCAGCCAAGTATAGAAAAGAGAAAAGAGATACGCATAAAAAAAGGTTTGAAGAAGAGGAGCAGGTTGAAGCTGATAAAAAAATAATTCAAGTAACAGAATTTATTACAGTTGGTGAGGTTGCTACAATGATGGAAGTTTCTGGAAATGATATCATTTCTGCATGTATGTCTCTTGGAATAATGGTAACAATGAATCAAAGACTAGATGCTGAAACTCTTTCTGTGGTAGCAGATGAATTTGGTTACGAAGTTGATTTTGTAACTGCTGAAATTGAAGAGTCAATTCAGGAAACATCTGATTCACCTGAGGATTTACTTCCGAGACCACCAATAGTTACAGTAATGGGCCATGTTGATCACGGTAAAACCTCACTACTAGATTATATAAGAAAAGAAAATGTTATTGCTGGAGAATCAGGT
>CENF01019385.1_pt1 | contig 18734 bp, 17 predicted proteins | sample 361291 | NCBI WGS metagenome assembly CENF01 (sample SAMEA2619399, study PRJEB7988) | marine metagenome | isolation source: saline water (ENVO:00002010), including | reverse complement strand
TACATGGTATTTGCATGAAGTACTGTAATATTTTCTTTTTTTGTTCCTTCAGATATAAGGACATTTAAAGCATCCTGTATTTCGTCAATATTTGCCATTCCAGTTGATAAAATTACTTTTTTATTTAGCTTCCCAATTTCTCTTAAATAAGGAAGGTTTGTGATTTCACCACTTGGGATTTTAAATACCTCTAAACCTAAATCATTCAAAAAATTTATGCTATCTATATCAAAGGGGCTTGATAAAAAGATTATATATTTGCTCTTACAATAAGATATTAGATCTTCATGTGCTCTAGCATCTAGCTCTAATTTTTTTATCATGTCAAATTGAGATTCAGTCTTATCTGTGGTTTTTTTTTGATATTCTGCTTTCTGAGCGATTTTACTTACTAGATCTTTTGCCTTAAAGGTTTGAAACTTAACTGCATCTGCGCCAGCATCAGAGGCAACATCTATGAGCTTTTTTGCCATATCAATTGAGCCATTATGATTGACACCAGCTTCGGCAATAATAAATACACTCATTTAACTAAACTACCAGCCTTGATAAAACTGTTCTTTCTTATAACAATTGACTCTTTAGTGGTTACATTACTGCCAACAAAACACCCCGATTCTATTTTAGTACCGCCATTTATGGTTGCGTTTGTGGAAATGTGACAATGCTCAGATATTTCACAATCATGTTCGATAAGTGCCTTAGAATTTATAATACAATTATTCCCTATTGATGTATTTGTATTAACGATTGCATTGTGCATCACAACAACACCGTTTCCAATAGATGAATGCTTTGACACGTATGCATTTGGGGAAATGATCGCGGGTAAAATAAATCCTGATTTAACAGCTAAGTTAAATAATTTGATTCTAAGAGATGGCGATTTTATTTGACCTACTGTTATAAGAGCATATTTATATTTTTTTGCTAATTTTGGCATATCTGCATCAATTCCAAAAACCGAATAGCCTAAGGTTTTAGTTCCTAATAGTTCATGCTTATCTAGTATTCCTGCGATCTTGAATCTACCTTCTTCCTCAATAATGTCTATTACTGATTTGCAATGTCCTCCGCCACCGATTAATACAATATTATTCATACGACTACGCTGCTTGGTATATTGACAACACGATCATTCAACCATTCTGAATTAGTTAAATCCCCACATTGCGCATTTTCAAACATTGGAAGCTTATGCATCATTATCCATACTGGACGTGTCATTACATTGCTTGAATTGGTTTCTTTTAAAAATTTGTCTCGTTGTGTTTTATCTTTAAGAAGAAGTGTATTTAACCAATAATTAGATTTGCTAAGTTTTGGTTCTTTAAAAAAAGTATATTCTTGAGTTTTGAAGAATTCTTCGTAAGTTTTAGCAAGCTTTCGCTTGTTTGCAAGAAAAGAATTTAGATTTTCAAGCTGTGCAACAAGTAAAGCTGCGTTTATATTTGGCATGCGATAATTATAACCCACCATATCATGATTAAAATCCCATTTATGTGGCACTTTCGCAGTTGTGGTTAAGTGTTTAGCCTTTTTTGCAAGAATCTTATCATTTGTAACAATACATCCACCACCCCCTGATGTAATAATTTTATTACCATTAAAACTCATAACTCCTAATTGACCAAAAGTTCCAGTATGCTTATCTTTGTATTTACTACCAACACTTTCAGCGGCATCTTCAATTAAAAATATATGATGTTCATCGCAAATTTGTTTAATTTTGTCTATTTTGCATGGGTGTCCATAAGTATGCATTGGAACACATGCTTTAATTACTCTACCAGTTATATTGTTTATGCATTGTTTATTTTTAACAGTTGTATTGTCTTTAAGAAAGCATTCCAATGCGGCCGGTGACAAACCCATTGTATCTTTGTCAACATCAATGAATATTGGTTGTGCGCCACAGTAACTAATTGCATTACAAGTAGCGATGAAGGTCAAAGATTGAGTTATAACTTCATCATTTTGATCCACATTTGCAAGCAAGAGCGATACATGTAGTGCGGAAGTTCCATTGCTGGTTGCAACAGCAAATTTTGCACCTGAATATTTTGCAATTTTTTCTTCAAATTCATCTACATACTTGCCAATCGATGAAACAAAAGTTGAATCAATACATTCGTTAATATATTTTTTTTCATTGCCAGAGAACCTTGGCTCATGCAATGGAATAAACTCCTTTGATTTATATATTTCTTGAATGAACTCAATAGTATTTTCAAACATTACATTTTTCCATCAAGATACTTGCCTCTATCAAGGTGTCTAAAACCAGGCAAGATTTTAAAAAACTCTTCTATAATTTCTTTCTTGTTCCAACTTTTTTTAAGTTTAAGTTGCTCAATAAAAAATTCAAAATTCTCTAGCTTATTATTGTCATATTCAGGCTTATTCTTTATAACACCTATACTTTTAAATTTATCCATATCAAGATTTTCTTTATCTGTATAGAACTCTTCAAAATCTTTTTCTCCAGTTGTATCACTTTTAGTAAACAAACAAGGCCATTTTCCAAGCTCAGGCAAAGTCTTAATTAATTCTCTTGCCTCTTCTTCAGAATCACATATATGAGCATCATAGCCCTTATACTTCAAATATTTTATAGCAATGTCAGAAAAAGATATAAGATGCAGTGATTCACTTAATTTTGGGAAAAATACATCTCTATTTTCTCCAAAAATACAGCTCATTAGACAAAGCTCCCCACTTTCTTTTGGAGTCACAAAATAACGTTTAATATCGTTTGGTGCGGCAATTGGTTGCCTTTTATAAATTCGTTGATTAAATCCATATAATAAAGAACCATCGCTAAAAGCTACATTTGCAAATCTTGCAGTTGAGATGCTGATATCCTTTGATCTTCGCATTAAAAACATCTCCATAATTCTTTTGCTTGCACCCATCATATTGACTGGATTCGCAGCCTTGTCAGTGCTTACACAAAAATATTTTTTTGTTGAATTTTTAATTGATTGCTTGATTGTCTTGTCGGTATTAAAAATGTTGACATCGATCATTCTCATTAATGTGTAAGGATCTTCTTCACTTCGAACGTGTTTTAATGCAGCTAGGTTTAATACATAATCATATTTTCCATCAGACTGAATAAATGCATCGTATTCAATTGAGCCAGCATCTAAAACAAAAGTATTGAACTCTCCGTCAATATAACCATATGAGCTTCTAAGGTCTCTTACCAGCTCAGTTAAATTATTTTCATTAAGGTCAATGATATGAATTTTTTTTGGATTCCGTTTAAAGATTTCCTTCACAACTGCTTGCCCTATCGCTCCAGCACCACCAATCACAAGAAATGAGGATGCAGAAATTATTTTTTTTAGTTCTTTATTGTGGGTTTTTATATCGTCTTCAAAAAGCTCACGTTTACGACCAATTAAATCTAATATTTTTTGTTCATTCATACCTGTCTCAGTGCATCAAGCATGGTTTGCCATATTTCTAAAATGTTCATTTTTTTAATTAATTCTTTATATGTGCCATTATCAACTACTTTGTCTTTATCAATAAAAAATATTTTGTCACATTTTTGAATAGTTTAATTTAATTTAAGCATATATCTTAGAAAGAACACCAATAGATCTTGATTCTTCATGCATTGTTTTTATTTTATTTTGTTTAACATCAATATGCTTGCTTTTTTTTATTTGATATGCGATCTCATCATAGTTTTCAAAATCAATTAAATCAATTTTAAAAACATCTTTAAAAACCCGTGAATTAGGAGAGTCTTGCATTAAGCACAAAACACCACATCCCCATTTTACAAAATTTCTTGCTGTACTACCGCCACCTCTATTTTGCAAAATAAAGTATGATATCGATGACACCATTGAATTATATGTAAGCGCATCTGTTGTTGGAAAAAATTCTACCTGCAAATTGATTTTTTTAAATAATCTGAAGAAAAAAATGTATAGCATCAAAGCGATTTTATGCATTCCTTGATTTAGACAGACAAATTTATAGTTATCAATCGTTTCCAACTTATAAAAAGAATTAAAAATTTTAGTTGTTGCCCTGAAACCAAAACTACCTGCTTTTGAACCTAGTAATATCTTTTCATCCTCTTTGAAGCTCGACTTTACGATATGAAATAATTTTTCGGACTGATCTGTTAATAACATATCAAAAATGGGAGAGGCATCTATGACATTAATTTTATCTATACTAAGTATTTTTTTTAAAACATCATAGAAATATTTATGCGGCATTATAAAATTAAGTCTATATGAAAGCGCTTTTATTACTTCTGAGGAAATGTGTTGGCTTTCATCTTCTTTTAAAAAAGTATTTATATTAAAGTTTTTATTCCATCTATCAATTTCATCATCACCAACAAAAATGAATATCTTGTTAACAATTTTATTGTCCTGACCTACTAATTTATTAAGAACAGCTGAGTTCCAATTGTTTAATGACATGAAAGTCAAAGATTTTGCATTAACTAAATCAGGAATAAGACTCTCATTGAAATCGATAAATTCTGCATCAATGACTTTATTAAAAGGGTGTCTTGTTTTTAACGGAATAATAACAATTGCAAAGTCATCTTTATGCAAATTTGTTTTACTTACCAATGCGTCTACAAATAATTGTATAAAGTTATCACCCTCAATGCATATAAATATGTGCTTATTTGATATACCTTTCATGAATTTTTAAAAAAAATTTCTATTGCTTCACATATTTTTCGAATCGAATCCATATCAAGGCCAAAATACATTGGAAGTCTTATGATTTTTTCACTTTCGCTGGTTGTAAAATCATCTATTCCCTCGAATTTTCCAAATTTTTTTCCAGCAGGAGATGAATGCAGTGGCACATAGTGAAAAACAGAAGAGATATTGTTTTGTTTTAAATGCTCTATTAATTTGGACCGGGTTTTTAGATCTCTTACTTTTATATAAAACATATGAGCGTTATGAATACAATTATGAGGAATTTTTGGAAGGACTATCAATTGTTTTTTTTGGAGATGCTCTAGAGATTCATAATATTTTTGCCAAAGATTTAATCTAAATTGATTAATTTCAATAGATTTTTCAAGATTCCCCCATAAATAAGCAGCACTTACGTCATTCATAAGGTAACTACTACCAAGATCAACCCAACTGTATTTATCAATCATTCCTCTAAAAAATTGACTACGATTTGTACCTTTTTCTCTTATTATCTCAGCACGATTCTCAAATACTTTATCATTAATTATTAATAGCCCCCCTTCTCCTGCACTAGTATAGTTTTTAGTTTCATGAAAACTATAGGCTCCAAGATGTCCAATAGTTCCTAGAGGACTTCCATTGTATTCACTCATCATGCCCTGTGCAGCATCTTCAACAACAAACAGATTGTGCTCTTTGGCAATTCTCATAATGACATCCATTTCGCAAGCAACGCCTGCATAATGAACTGGGACTATAACTTTAGTTTTATTAGTAATTGCCGATTTGATTTTTTTTTCATCAATATTCATTGTATCTGGTCTAATATCTACAAATACAATCTTAGCTCCTCTCATTACAAAAGCATTCGCAGTGCTAACAAACGTATAGCTTGGCATAATAACTTCATCACCTGATTTTATATCTAAAAGAATTGCTGCCATCTCTAATGCAGCAGTACATGAGGGTGTAAGAAGAGTTTTTCTGCAGAAAAGTTGTGTTTCAAACCAATTTTGACATTTTTCTACAAAATAACCGCTGCCTGAGATATTTTCGCTCTGCATTGCCTGCAGAACATACTGCTCTTCATTACCTGTATATGGTGGTTTATTGAACGTAATCAACTCTTTATCCTATTAACCATAATTATATATTTAATGAGCCTTAGTAAATTTATTCAATTAAAGATTTTAAATATTGTCCGTAACTGTTTTTCATCAATGAATTTGCCACTGCTAGAACTTGATCGTTATTAAGCCATCCATTTCTCCATGCGATTTCTTCTAAACAAGCAATCTTATAGCCTTGACGTTTTTCTATTGTTTCAGCAAACATTGCGGCTTCTAACAAACTTTCAAATGTTCCTGTATCTAACCAAACAAAGCCTCTACCCAAAAGCTCAACATTAAGATTTCCCTGCTCTAAGTACATTTGATTTAGTGTTGTAATCTCTAACTCACCACGACTTGATGGCTTAACCTTTTTTGCCATCTCAATAACACTATTATCATAAAAATATAATCCAGTTACAGCAAAATTAGATTTTGGACTTTCTGGTTTCTCCTCAAGACCAATTGCCTTCTGATTTTTATCAAACTCAACCACTCCAAAATGTTCAGGGTCCTTAACTTGATATCCAAAAACAGTTGCCCCATTATTTTGAGAAACTACTTTCTTTAATATTGAAGTAAATCCCTGTCCCCAAAAAATATTATCACCTAGAACTAGGCATACCCTGTCATTACCAATAAAATCTTCACCAATTATAAAAGCTTGTGCAAGACCATCTGAAGATGGCTGAACTTTGTATGAAATCTTTATGCCAAATTCAGAACCATCACCCAATATTCTGACGAAATTATCTTGATCCTCAGGTGAGGTTATAACTAAGATATCCTTTATTCCCGCTAACATTAAAACTGATAAAGGATAGTAAATCATTGGCTTGTCATAAACAGGAAGTAACTGTTTTGAAACGCCCTTAGTGATGGGATACAGCCTAGTACCAGAACCTCCTGCTAGAATAATACCTTTCATGATTGAATAGTTCCTAGTCTCTCTCCTTGATAGCTTCCATCTTTAACACGATCACACCAATTTATGTTTTCTAAATACCACTTTACTGTCTTTTTGATGCCAGATGCAAAAGTTTCGTCAGGTTTCCAATTTAAGTCTTTAGTAATCTTGGTTGCATCAATTGCATATCTTAAATCATGTCCTGCTCTATCCTCTACATTGGTAACTAATTGTTTGTAGTGTCTTATGTTATCAATCTTACTTGGTGCTAAGTCATCTAAAATATCGCATAAGATTTGTACTACTTCAATATTTTGGAGTTGATTATTTCCACCAATGTTATATGTACTTCCAATTTCACCCTCAAGTGCAACTAAAAGAAGTGCTTTAGCATGATCATCAACATATAACCAATCGCGAACCTGTTTTCCATTCCCGTAAACTGGTAATGGTTTTCCTTCAATGGCATTTAAAATCATAAGAGGTATAAGCTTTTCAGGAAATTGATATGGCCCATAGTTGTTAGAACAATTAGTAATTAATGTCGGCAAGTTAAAAGTCCGGTGCCATGCGCGAACTAAATGATCGGAGCTTGCCTTTGATGCTGCATATGGTGAGCTTGGTGCATATGGTGTTTCCTCAGTGAATAAAATGTCTTTTTGACCTAGGTCACCATAAACTTCATCAGTAGAAACATGATGAAATTTAAATTTATTTTTTTTCTTATCATTTAAACTCAACCAATATTCTTTTGACTGCTCCAGCAAGACATAAGTACCTAAAATATTGGTTTCAATAAATTTTCTAGGGCTATCTATAGAGCGGTCAACATGAGATTCGGCAGCTAAATGCATAATTATATCTGGTTTATGTTTATTAAGAACAAGGCCAATATCTTTTGAATTACAAATATCAACTTTTTCAAACTCATATCTGAGGTCATTTTCGACTGATAATAAAGAATCTAAATTACCAGCATAAGTTAAATTATCAACATTAACTACACTATGATTTGTATTATTAATAATATAACGTATCACTGCAGACCCAATAAAGCCTGCACCTCCGGATATTAAAAATTTTTTATTCACGAGGTTTTTAAATTATTATAAACATTATGCATGTGATGCCATATTTTTAAAACGTTCATTTTTTTCTATGAGTTCATCATATGTTCCTTGATCATTAATCTCTCCATCTTCTATAAAGTATATTTGGTCGCAATTTCGTACAGTTTTCAAGCGATGAGCAATTAATATAATAGTATTGCTTCCACTTAAACCATGAATAGCTTCCATAATTTGTTTTTCAGTAATGCCATCAAGAGAACTAGTTGCTTCATCAAATACAATAAATTCTACTTTGTGATATAAAGCTCTTGCAATACCTATGCGCTGACGCTGACCACCTGATAGTTGCACCCCACGCTCTCCGACTTTAGTATGGATGCCGTCACTGAGGGTTTCACAAAATTCTTCAAGGCTGGCTAAATTTAGTGCTTTTTGGACTTGCTCTAAATTAATCTCTTCATTAGGAAGGCCGAATGCTACATTTTCAGCAATAGTTCCTTCTGATAGAAAAATATTTTGAGCTACAAACCCAATACTATTCTGCCATGATCTCCGGTTATGATCATCAATAACAGTATCATCAACAACTAAATATCCTTGTTGTGGCTTTATCAGACCAAGAAGAATATCGATGATTGTTGATTTACCTGCACCAGAAGGACCAACTATTCCAATTATACTTCTTGCAGGTATTGACATATTTATTTGGTTAAGTACTTTTTTATCTTTGTTTGGATAGGTAAAAGAAATATTTTTGAGAGTTAATTGTTTTTTTGGATAAAGATAACTTTGTTTATCCTTTGCTTTTAATGTTTGAAGTTCTGCTAACTTAATATTTTTTAAGTCCTCTCGTATTTCGTTAAAAGCTGCAGTATTACTATTTATTACGGAAATACTTTGGTAAATTTGTTGAAAGGCGGGTAATAATTTTATGGCTCCGACCGCATAAAGAGTAAGTATTGGTAAAATAACGCCCAAATCGCCATCATAACTAATAAGTAAGTAAAGTATGAGTAATATTAATGACCCAAAAGCCAATAACTCAATAAGATAACGAGGTGCCTGGATTAATGCAGTGCCTGTGCCTTGGCTAAACGCAAGAAAGACACCTGTTTTGTTAAAACGTTTAATAAAATCATAATCTCTACCTAGTAAAAGCAAGTCTTTGATTCCACCAAAGCCCTCATTCATTAAGCGAAAACGCTGCTCCATGACTTTTGTTGTAGCTAATCCATAACTTTCTAGACGTCTTTTAACAGCTATGGTTAGGGTAAAGTAGGTTAATGAAAAAATAATAGCTCCGACTATTGCAACTTTTGCATCATATATAAAAATACTGGTAATCATCAGTAAAGCAAGTACAAATTTTGCGTTTAGATGCATTAGCGGGACTAAAATACCACCTGTTACCCTTGCTGTCTCTGTAGCAATTTTTTTTGTTAATTGGGCGCTACTCCCTTCAGAATGAAACAACCAATCTTGCCTTAAGTAATAAGTGTAAAGTCTATCTGCTATTTCTGAGCCAATTGAAAATGCAAACATAGATAATTTCCATATAGTAAAAATAGAAATAAAAGATGAAATTATTAAAATGGTTAAAACACATAGGCCCATGAGAAACATGAATTGTGTTTCTGAGGTTATGCCGCTTGATTGATAAACTTGAGCTATAAATCCATCTTCTTGCAGTTGATTCATATCTGCCACTAAAGCCATGAAAGGAATAATGGAGGCGACACTAAATATCTCAAGGATAGCAACTAATGTGACTAAAATTTGAAGAACATAAAAACGTTTACGTTGACTTGGAGTAAGAAGCGTAAAAAGTTCTTTTAAAAGTTTATACATAATAAACTCTTATTTTTATTTTAGTATTGGCGCTATAATTTTCATTTTTCAAAAATTATTTCTTATGGTTGCTGATTAGGAATTGTTTGTATTTTAATGTTTTTATATCTTCCAATTAAACTATAACTCATAACTAATAATGCTCTTTAGTAATAATATACTGACGAGTTATAACAATTAAGAGGCCTAACAACACTCCAAAAATAAAACCCAAAAAGCAAATTGATACACGATTAGGTTCTTCACGATCTTCCATAGCAGCGGGAGGATCTAGATAGGAAAAAACGTAAAACTCATTTGCCTCTATCAAAGTTAACTGTTGCACTTTATTCTGAAGTAGTTGCGCAATAACTTGCTTGATTTCAGTATAGCTTGTTTTTGATATTTGCTTATTCAAGAAATCTATTGATAAATTTGCTTCTTTTTTATCATTCATTCTAAAAAAGTAATTTATTTGGTTTACAATGAGATCTACCCAATCTTTTGCTATATTTGGTGATTGATGTCTTACAGAAACAGACACAAAACCTGTGTCATAATTCTGAGTAAAACTCATTATATCTTTGAATTCGTCATAACTTTCTTGAGCACTTGGAATTTCATTCCAAGTTTTTGTCTTTTCATTATAGACATTTTCATTATATGAGATTTTGTTAGTATCTGAATCCCAGGAGTCTACTGCCATGAGATTGGGTAGAAATATATTGGGTAGAATATAATCTTCAAAAAAACTAAGTGTTCTAACTTTTTCCATGGCCTTAATTGAATTTCCTGCAGGTTGCGATGATAAATTGATACCTGCTAGACTAGCCAATCCTCCAATATTTGAATTTTTCTTGGAACCAACTTCAGCGCCAACTGGACTTAAGATAGCCTCTGATTGATATATATTAGGCAAGCTAAGACTAAATAAAACTGCTAATATTGATGAAAGCAAAGTGATACCAAAGATAGTGATTTTGCCCTTCCAAATAGTTTGAAAAAGCTCTCTTATATTTATTTCATCAATAGAATTGTTATGCATATTTAAATTATTATTTTCCATTTTACTAATTATACAGGTTTATATGCGTTATTAAGATTAAGGCTAATTAATCTATCATTTAATTTCTAGTAAATAATTAGCATTATTATAGTTAGGAATGCCTATCTTTTATATAGTCAAAATATTTTTTGTATACACTATTCTGTAAAGACAACATTGTTGATTGTCTTTTTGAAAGTCTTCTCCTATAAAATGAGCCAAATACTATACGAACAAGTATTTTCATAGTTTTGCTTTTATGAAAAAGATTTAAAATATTTGAACTCTTTTTGTAGCCAGCATATTTGTAATCTTTTATGTTTTCTTCAATTTTTTTATTGCTAAAATCTGTTTGAACAATAAAATTTACAAATATTTTTAAAAGTGGCTCAAAAATGCGTGGTTTTGTTGATAGCAGTCTTTTAATATAAAAAATTGTTCTATCTTTAATATCTGACGGCACATTTTCATCATGGAATATTTCTACGTATCGTGAGATCTGAACTCCCTGACCAACTATATTCACAGATCTTAATGCTGAGCTTGCTGAATCTGAATGCACAGTAAAAAGAGCGCCTAATTTAGAAAGATATGCAAAATCATATCTTGAAATAGCTCTTAACAAAAATCTCATATCATGAGCATCATCATACGCAGTATCCATTTCGTCATATATCTTTGCAACTTCTTTCCTAAAAACCATGCCAGTCCAAATTTGAGGAATATTGCCAGAATGAAAAGCATCAAAACCAATTTTTCCTTTGTAAAAACTAAGCTTGTCAGTGCATTCTTTATCATTGATTAAATTAGAATTTTCATCTATTTTAAAAGTATTTAAAATAACAAACATTATTTCAGGATGGTTATCCAATACATCAATTGCATTTTTATAAAAATCTTCGGCTAAACAATCGTCATCACTTAAAATTGAAAAGTACGGAGTGTCTACACTTTCAAACGCAAGCCTAAAATTTGCAAGAGCACCAATATTATTTTCATTGCAATGATATTTTATTCTATCGTCGATTTTACGCATTTTGTTTACAACATCTTTTGTATTGTCATTAGACGCATTATCAAAAATAGAAAGTTGAATGTTTTTATAGCTTTGACCAAGAACGCTTAGCATTGCTCTTTGAAGTAGCTCTGGACGTCTATAAGTCGGTATTAGTGCTGTAATTTTATTACTCATGAAATTAATTGTCTTTTTCCCAATTGGGAATTCCAACAACATGCATTGGCTCTAATGGATTATCCTCTTTTGCACCAAAATTTAGTAAGTCCTCCCTACCATAATCTTTTGCAATTTCTATTGCATGCTCACGAACAGTTTTTGGAATACCTGAACATACATTTATTGCTCCCGATTGGTTAGATAACGAAATGTCAGCAATAATCTTGCCAGCAGTAGAAACATCCATGAAGTCTCGAACTTGATTTCCAGATGAAAGTTCTGCGGATTCACCTTTGATTACCTGATTTTTAATATATGGGACCAACCTTCTATCATCTTCTCCTTCTCCAAATAAATAAAATAGTCGACACCATGCGAATGAAATATCATTTGAATGAAAAAGCTGCTCTAACATTTGAAAAGTGGCTAACTTTGCAGCTGAATAAATTGTATGAGATTTCAAGACACCATTAAATGGAATTGGATCATTAGAAATTTCATATTCAGCACAAGTTCCAATACCTAGGAACTTTTTTACACCTGAGGCTATGCACCCTTCAGCCAAATTTAGAGAACCTCTTAAGCAATCCATATTGCTTAGAGAGGTGTAATATGATCCTGGCTCAGCATACCAGGCTGCATTTATAACAATATCTATATCTTTGCATTTAGATGTCCACCATGAACTTGTTTCACTAAAAATATTTTCTGTTTCAACTATTGAAACTATATTTTCTAAGTTATTGTATGTCTTATCAGAATCCTTCCTAATTACCAAGACAATATCAACATCACGTTTTGAGAGATGCTTCAAAATTTGATTTCCAACAAATCCTGTTCCTCCAGTTAATAATAATCGTTTTCTCATATAAAAATGAAGTAATTTAGCCTGCTCTTATAAAGTAAAATTTTTATCAAGCTCTTCTATTCTTTCTTCCAATAAGCCCCAATCACGATCTTTTTCAGAAACTACAGTTGGTTCAATTGGCCAATCAATAGCTAAAAGAGGATCATTAAAAAGTGCTCCAGATTCATACTCAATATTGTAATAAGCTGAAATAGCATAAACAGCTGTAGAATTTGGTTCCAATGTTATAAAGGCATGGCCAAACCCTTCCGGAACAATCATACTTTTGCCATTTTCAGGAGTAAGCACCTCACCATACCATTGGAATCTTGTTGGTGAATCTGGTCTTAAATCAATCCCAACATCCCATATCGAACCTGAAGTACATGCGACAACTTTTGCTTCAGAAAAAGGTGGGTACTGAAAGTGAACTCCTCTTAATGTTCCAGCCTCAACTGAAGTTGATGTATTAACGTGAACAATGTTAGTTGGTCTACCTGCTTTTAAAATATCATCTTCACCAAACAATCTTGAAAAGGACCCTCGGTTATCTTTTATAATTTTCCTATGTAGAACATATAAATCTGAAATTGGTGTTGATTCAAGTTTCATATTTTTACCAAATTAGTTTAATTTTTTCATAGAGGGTTGGGCTACCCATATGTTAGCATCTGGGGCTAATTTTTTAATATTTGAACTAAGTTCATCAGCAATATTCCAAGGTAAAATTAATACATCATGAGGATTTTCAGAATTTAATTTTTCTGGACTCAAAACTGGAACTTGAGAACCTGGCAAGAATTTTCCATGTTTCTCATGACTAGCATCAACAACGTATTTAAGCGTCCTTGAAGCCTCACCAACAGCATTTAAAAAAGTATTTCCTTTATGCGCTGCACCATAACCAACAACCACATGACCTAATTTTTCTCTTTCAATAAACCATTCTCTCAAGCCATTGATTGCATTATTAGATCGAGCTGCAAAATCTTTCCATTTATCCTCATCAAATAAACCGGATGCCTTTTCTTCATCTAAAACAGTTTTAACTGTATCGTCAGGCACCTGAGATTTGCTCAACCAATACCTATTAGAACCACCGTGAGTAGGGAGACGATCAACGTGAAACAATTTTAAACCACACTTTTTAGATACAATATCAACTGAATGCGCCGTCAAGTATGAATAATGTTCATGATAAATTGTGTCAAAAAAGGCATTATTTAATAATATGTCAAATGACGGATTTTCAATGGTAATAGTGGTTGTATCTCCTGAGAGTATTTCCATACCTTTGGTAAAGTCTTGTTGATCTGGAATGTGAGCATAAACATTGTTTACACATATTAAATCTGGATTGCCATATTCAAGTAATATCTCATTAGCTAAATCTACTCCAAAAAACTTAGAAATTGTCGGGACCCCAGCCTGCCTAGCAATCTCTGCTGTATTTTCAGGAGGCTCAACATTTAAAACAGACACACCTAGCTTTTGAAACTGTGAAAGAAGATATCCATCATTTCCACCGAGCTCTATAACAAGACTTTCTTTATTAAGAGAAAGTTTGTTAACCATTTCTATTGCGAAGTTTGTTGCATGATTTACCCAATATTCACTTGCAGAAGAAAGGTATGGATATGTTTCATGAAATATTCTTTCTGGTAAGACATATTCACCAAGCTGCCCAAGCCCACAACTTTTGCATATCCTCAAATGTAGAGGAAACTTATCTAAAACTTCATCTGCATGCATGCCGTATTCAGCAGGAAGAGGTTGTTCTCCTAAATCTAATATACTAACTAAATTTTTAGAATCACATCCACGACAAACAACTGATCCTCGATTAGAGATTGGTTTTACTTGCATGTCAATATTTTCCTATTTGATGTGCATTGTATGAGTATTTCAGAATAAAATCTATTTCTGGTCACTGTTATTGTCAAATAAACTATCATGAAGATCTTTAACAGTTTCTTCAAATGTCATAAGTGGCTTATAACCAGTGTCAGCCACCAAATTTGCAATAGAAAAATCATCTTTTTCAAGAATAATATCGTTATATGGGAGCTTGCCAAAATTCATTTCTTTTTTTGATGGAAATAATTTATACATTCTTTCAACATATTCTCTTAATTTTCTTGGATCACCAGAGCCAACCCAATACTCTTCGTTTGATTTACCTTTTTCACAGACTAGGTAGTATCCAAGAGAGCAGTCTGACAAAGAAATTACATCAAAAAACTGTTCTCCACTTGAAAATATAAGATCATCTCCATTTATTAACTTTTGAAGTGTAACTTGTAAAAATGAATCTTTATCATCGTCTTCACCCATTACATGTGAATGAAGTAAATAAATATAATCAATAGTCATGTTTGATGCTTTTAATTGAAGCGCATATTTAGCAGCAATTTTAGCTACAGAATAAATAACATGTCTATTGTATTGATCATTTTTATTATGATCGAGTTTCAAATATTTATGTGTAAAAGCTTCTTCCATCGTGCCAACTTGCACAAAGCGTTTACATCCAATATCTTCGGATATTTTTAGAGCATTTACACACCAAGCTACATTTTGCATCTGTGCATTTATATTTAAATCAGAAAGTTTAGTTTCGCCACCCCAAGCAAGATTAAAAAAAACACAATCATTTCCAACATTCCATCTAATTTCAGAAATTTTATCTCCTAGATTAGATATATCTTTCATATCAAGATTAATGTAACTAGCTCCCTTAATTCTTTTACTTCGTATCTTGGAAATATGATTTTTATCTTTTCTGCCAATAGCCAATACATCAATTCCCTTAGAAACTAAGAATTCAACAAATGATGATCCTATGAACCCAGTTGATCCGGTTATGATTGCTTGCTTCATTTTTTATTAATTATCATTGAAATTATATTGATTATAAAATGGTATAAAGTCAGTATCTTTACAAAGTAAATCATTATTAAAAAAATGGTATGAAAAAATATCAGAATAATCTAATTCATCTATGGCTAGCCCTTTGATATATTTTTCAAAATTTATAAAATAGTTTCCCAGTGTGGTTGGTTTTCCATAACCTATATAGTAATTAGATTTATTAACGCCTTTTAAACCTAAAAGGTAATATGCTGATGCAACGTCTTTTGTCGAAATGACATCAAATAATTGCTCATTTTTTGGTAAATCATAACTTTCTTTAGAAATTATTTTCTTAAGTGTTTGTGGAACGTATCCTCCAATTGATAAATCAGGAGATAATGGAACAGATAAACGAGTATGAATATAGTCAATTTTTTCAAGGTAAGATGTCATCAAACACATATCTCTCGATGCTAACTTTGCAATAGAATAATTTTCTTGGGTTGAGTTAAATTTTGAGCCTTTGTTCAAATGCCATTCTGCATAAGTTTCCTCAATGGTTCCTGAATTGATAAACTTTGAGCATCCAATGTTTTTTGCTGCTTTTATGGCATTAGATGACAGAGTTACATTTTTAAGTTGTTGCTCTATAGAACCATCTGTTAATCTTTGCTCACCAACCCATGCAAGATGATAAAAAACGCAATGATTACTTGGCTTCCAATTTATTTCATGAATCATTTCTCCAAGACGAGATATGTTATTCATATCTAATTGAAGGTAGGTAACTCCTTTACCGAATATATTTTTAATATCAGAATTAGATAAATTTCTTCTACCCAAACAAAGAACATCTATTGAATTATTTGCTAAATATTTAGCAAGTGATCTTCCAACTAGACCGGTCCCTCCTGTTATTATCGCTTTATGCATTTTGAGTTATGATTTAAATATTCTTTGAATACTCAATTATTTGGGAATCTGTAAATTTCTCCATGTCCATATCATCCCTCCAAGATTTATGCCATTCAATGGTCTTACTAAGAGCATTTTCTATATTCCACTGTGGTGACCAATTTAAATTTTTGATTGCTTTTGTGCTATCAAGTTTTAGTTGTACTGCTTCATGTGGTTGTTGGTTGTCATCGACTGACCAATCTGAATTTGGATTAAGTTCGCATAGTTTTTCTACAATCCATTTAACTGATTTAGAATCTTCATCTCTTGGGCCAAAATTCCAAGCCCCAGAATAGGAATCTCCATTTTTAAAAAGATTTTCTGCAATTAATAAATATCCATAAAGTGGTTCAAGAACATGCTGCCATGGTCTTATTGAATCTGGAGACCTAATCATTAAAATTTCGCCTGAATCAATTGACCTGAAAAAATCTGGTATAAGCCGATCAATTGCCCAGTCACCACCTCCAATTACGTTCCCAGCTCTTACACTTGCTATGAATTGATTATTTTCTTTCAAGAAAGACTTATGAAATGCTGAAGAAACTAATTCAGCACAAGCTTTACTGGCTGAGTAAGGATCATGTCCACCCAACCTGTCGTCTTCTTTATATGGTTTAGTCCATTCTTTATTCTCATAGCATTTATCAGTAGTGATATTTACAATTGCCCTAACAGTGTCCGTTTGTCTTATCGATTCAAGGACATTTGCTGTTCCAATTACATTAGTAGAAAACGTCTCTATAGGATCTTGATATGATGACCGAACTATCGGCTGTGCAGCCATGTGAATCAAAATATCAGCTTTTGATTTTTTTATAGATAAAGAGATTTTATCGAGATCTCTGATATCTCCAATAATTGAACTTGATAAACGGTCCTCTAAATTTGTTGCTTTAAAAAAATTTGGGCCAGGATTTGGATTAAGGGAATAACCATGGACATTTGCCCCAAGCATAGAAAGCCAATGAGCTAACCATCCTCCTTTGAAACCTGTATGGCCCGTTAAAAAAACTGATTTTTTATCCCAGAAAGATTTATCCATTACCACACTTTCCATGGCGCTTTACCAGAACTCCATAACTCATTAAGCTCATTTTTTTCTCGTAAAGTATCCATAGGCTGCCAAAAACCATCATGCATATAAGCAGATAATTCATTGTCTTTAGCTAATTTAGTAAGTGGCTCATTTTCCCAGCTAGTTGTATCTCCCTCGATTAAGTCAATTACGCTTGGGTTTAGTACAAAAAATCCTCCATTGATCCAACTTTGTTCGCCCTCAGGCTTTTCTTCGAACTTGTTAATAAGATTATCAGAGCCGATTTTAAGAGCACCAAAACGACCTTGAGGTCTGGCTGCAGTAAGAGTTGCTTTTTTGCCATGTTTCATATGATGTTTTATAAGCTCAGAAATATTTACATCACTTACCCCATCTCCATAAGTGAAACAAAATTCAGATTCGTCTTTAACATAATCTTTTATTCTTTTCAGACGACCTCCAGTCATCGTTGATTCACCTGTATCGATAAGAGATACCTTCCAAGGCTCGGATTTATTTTGATGAATATCTATCTTGTTATCTTGAATATCAAAAGTAACATCTGACATATGTAGGAAGTAATTTGCAAAATATTCTTTTATTAAATACCCCTTATACCCACAACAAATTATAAAATCATTAATTCCATAAAATGAGTATATCTTCATGATGTGCCATAGAATTGGCCTGCCACCAATTTCAATCATAGGCTTTGGTTTTAAGTCTGTTTCTTCAGAGATTCTTGTTCCAAGACCTCCTGCTAAAATTACTGCTTTCATATTCTTAAGACCACCTTTTTATATCAATTTAAAATTTTATAAATGTATATTAAATAAAATGAATGGTACCCGAGGCCGGACTTGAACCGGCACGATATTTCTATCGAGGGATTTTAAGTCCCTTGTGTCTACCAATTCCACCACTCGGGCATATTTTAAATTACTCCTCTTTATCAGTCTTATATTGAATGTTTTGTTCTTTTTCTCGAGCATACAGTTCATTATACTCTGCTCTAATATTATTATTAATACTGTTAGCTTTATTTAATAAGCTTAATTCCTTTCCAATTTCTTTTGAGTACTCAATAAGTGCGCTAACATCTTTTGGTAAGCATGGTCCACCAAATCCATATCTTCCATCTGGTCCTGGTACATTCATGTGTGATTCACCTATTCTTTTATCTTTGGATAAAGCGCTTATGAAATTTAACCA
>CENF01419547.1_pt1 | contig 18958 bp, 8 predicted proteins | sample 361291 | NCBI WGS metagenome assembly CENF01 (sample SAMEA2619399, study PRJEB7988) | marine metagenome | isolation source: saline water (ENVO:00002010), including | reverse complement strand
GGTATAAGAAGACCGACAGTTCCCTTTTGACCACATCGGCTGCAAAATTTATCGCCGATAGCAGGTATTCTTTCTTCTCTAATTCTGACTTTAGCGATACGGAAGCCTTCTTCGCCTTCGGTTATAAAGGTTTTATCAACGAAGCCAAGCTGTCCTTTTTTAGGAGCGACGGATGAGTCAATAGATTTATCTGGATTATTAATGTCTTTAAGAGACATACCAATAATAATAGTTTTATCATCAAGTTTAGTGTTTTCTTTAACAAGACCGAATTGGTCAAGATAGCTGTAATCAAAGCCGGGTTTAGTATTAACAATAGTGGTATTATTTTCAATATTAGTAAAAACGGTATCAAATGTAGATCCGGAAACTTTAGTGCTTTCTTCGTATGCTTCATATGAATTAAAATAGGTAGTGTTGAACATGCCTCGTTCAACGGAGGCTTTATTAAATAGAACGGCATCTTCGGTGTTATAACCGGTATAACACATAATAGCGACAATAGCGTTAACCCCGTTAGGATGTTGTTCACCGTTAATATGATGAAGATATTTGCTTTTAATGAGAGGTATTTGTCCATAATTAAGTACGACACCCATTTTATCAATTCTGTTTTGGTAATTAGAGTGATATAAAGATACGGCCTGTTTGCTTTGACCGCAAGAGAAAAGATCGCGAGGAAGTTGATTATTTTCAGGAAATATGACTTGATTGCCCATAATACCAAATATAAGTGATGGATGTATTTCAACGTGAGTATGTAAGGTAGATATATTTTCAAAGTCAACAGCGATAAGTGAGGTTTCAGATTCGGCAGAATCAATATATTCAATTATGGCCTTGTTTTGATTAAAGTCATTTTCGGTTTCTTTAGAGAAAGAGGGGTAAAGATCATTAATAGAATATACAGTATTAGATTTAATGGAATAGGATGGTAGTCTTTTGTTAAAACTGGCGACCATATCTTGCCATGTAACAGAGTCTTGATTAATTAATTTAAGTAGATTAGGTTTATCAAAGGATGGTTTTCCGTCATTATCAATATAGATGATAGGTCTAGACAGTCTGCCGTAATCAGTAAATATAAATATAGTTTTATCTTGAATAATCCAGGATATGCTGGTGTATATTGGTATAACAGCAATTTTTTTGTAGTATTTAAGAGTATTAATTGTATTTTCAGGATATTCAGTAATACCGATCCAGTCGCCATTAATAATAATTTTAGTAAGATTGTAAATGGTATTAGGGTGTAGTTCTTGAATAAATTTCATTTTAAGTTCTCTAAGTATAGGAATAAGTGTATATTTAGAGTATCCGTCGGTTATAAAGGTACATATAGACATATGTTTATGTAAACCGACATTGCCACCATCGGGTGTATCAACGGGATCAATAACCCCCCATTGAGAGCCATGTAATAATCTAGGGCCGATGACTTTAGCGCTGGAGTCAAGGGGTAAATTAATTTTTCTAAGTTGAGACATGAATGAATTAAAAGAAAGACGGTTAAGATCTTGTACAATACCGAGTTTTTTAGTATGTTCGGTAGCTCCCCAGTTGCCTTTAAATGCTTTTTTAAAACCATTTTCAAGGACTCTTTCTTTAAAGAATTCCTGATAATTATTGGATATAAGGTTAGTAAAGTTAGTTTGATATATGCCTTCGTGATAATAATATTCTTTATCCATTTTAAGACGTATATGTTGTTGTTGTAATGTATAATATTCTTTAAAAAGGTCGGAAATGAGTTTACCGGTTAATTCAACGCGTTTAAATTTGAAGTTATCCCTATCGGTAGGTTTTTTAATATTAGTAAATACTTTCAATAGTTCTTGTACCATATAACCGACGAAATAAGCTTTATCAATAAAATTATCTTCGCCGATATGAGGTAGAAAATAATTAGATAATATTTCAAGAACGTGAGGTACAGTTTTACCTTTAGTAAAAGTGGCTATAAATTTAAGAGCTGTTTCGGTTGTAAATATAAGACCGGCATCATGTACGGATGGAGTAAATAGTTCAATAAATGATGAATTTTTGTCTAGATCAAGTAAGCAATATTCAATAATGCTTTTATCAGAAACGACACCTAATGCGCGCATAAGAATAAATAATGGAATAGGTTTTTTAACATTAGGAATAACAACAACAATTTGGTTGTTAGTATATTTTTCGGTAGGAGATACAATTCTAATGGCTGAGGTTCTGGTGGGTTTAGATGCGTCTTCGGAAACAGAACGAATTTCAGCAGTATGACTATAAATATCGCTATATTTATCTCTAATATATAACATATTATCGGCGAATTTTTCTTGACAGACGATAGATTTTTCCTTACCGTCAATTATGAAATAACCACCGTGGTCATTTTTGCATTCACCCATGTTGAATTTAGTGTCGGTAGATAATGAATTAAGTATACATAAATTGGAGTTAATCATAATAGGAAATCTTCCAAGAAATATATTTTCTAAAGTGATTGTTTGATTATCAATGGTACCATCATCAAGTATAATTTGAAAATCAACGTCAACATCAACATGAATAGATAAGCCATAAGTCATATTTCTTAAACGAGCTTCATTAGGATACATAAAATGTGAATTATTTTCGTCATAAATGATAGGTTTACCATAATATATTTTAGTTCCATCCTTACCACCGATGTAAAGGAGACAAGTGTATTTAAATTGTTTAGTATCAAGATTTTGGTCTTTCATAAGTTTGATAGGATTTTTTTCTCTAAAAATATTAAAAATTTCTTTATTAAAGAAGTCATTATAAGAGGATAGATGATGTTCAACTAAGAAATTAGGATTATCTTTAAAGTATGTTTCAATAATTTTCCACTGAATATCCATTATAAATATTTAATACAATAAAATTTTATATTGTATTAGATATTTATCTGAGTAATTTATCTGAAAACCTTTCTTTTAAATAATTCAATCGCGGTTATGGCACCGGCAACCTGGGCAAGGATGTAAGGTAAAAGATGTTTATTTTTGGCTTTACCGGCCATAGTCATGGCAAGTGTAACAGCAGGGTTAAAGTTTCCGCCGGATATTTTTCCTCCTAATAATATAGCAACAGTTAAAGCTGCGCCGATGGCAAGAGGTGTTTTAATAGCTAGAATAATGTAAACAAAAAATAGTGTACCTACAAATTCAACTAAATATTTGTTAAGATCGTTCATTATATAATTATAAAAGAAAAAATTAATCTTTTTTTGGTTTTAGTAATGGTTCCAACTATTTCAATGGCAATTTTTTTAGATTTTTTCATTAGATATTAAATATGTTATAATCTTAAACATGTTTAATAATATGTTTATTTTTTAGGAGAAACATATCCACTAGATCTCATTTTAGCTAAATGAGATTTAATTACATTTTTATTGCTTCCATCACTATAATTAGTATTATTGGTTCTGGCTAAACCAATAGCATTAGCTTTTTTGGATGCGATATGAGAGCTAGAATCCTGGTATTTTTTAGCTTTACCCGAACCATTATTGGTTGCAATGATTCTATTCATAGAAAATAAATTAGAATGTAGAGCAGTGTTAGTATATGTTAGATTATTAGACATTTATATATAATAGATAAATTAATTTGATTTGTAAAGGCGATTTTTACTCTGTAATTTTTTAAATCTAATATAATCAGAAGAATCATATACAAATTTTTGATTACCACTAGCTGCACCAGTAGAAGTAGAGTTTTGCCTTAAGTTGGGATCACCGGCGTTCATTACAAGTCTAAAGGGGGTTTGGGGTACATTAGTGCTAGGCTGTGGAAATACTTTTCTAAGTATTTTTTTCTCACGGGGAATAACCGAAGAAGTAAGAGCTGTTCCTACATTAGATTGTGATTCAGACATATATATATAACATATACAAAATATAAATAAGTATTTAGATAAATAAAGTATTTAGATTAAGATAAAGATTAATAATTTTTCAATATTTCTAATCTTTGTTTAAGGTTTTGTATTATTGTTTCGCGTTCTAAAACCTTAGAATGTAGTTCTTGTATAGCTTTTGTTAAATATGCCTGAATTCCAAAATAATTAATATTCATAGGTGTGTTGCTAATATCAACAAGATAGTTAAGTTCTGGTATATTAGCTATATCTTGAGCAATATATCCAGATTCTAAATTAGCGTGTGAGGGAATATTATTAATATCAAAGTTATGATCAGGAGAATATAACTGTGTAGTTTTATAATATATTTTTGGATATATTTTTTTAACAGTTAATAAAGCATTAGACAAGTCAACTTCATTATGTTTAATAGAATCATCTGATAAATTATATAATATTCCGGTTGTTATTCCATAAATATTTAAATAATTAATGTAAACACTAATATATTCTAAAGTGTTTCCACATACATCGCCATCTATAGCCGGATTAACATATACAACACCATTAGTAGAAACATCGGAGCTGATATGTATAAATAAACCACTCCCATCGCGTGCATATACGGATAATAAATTATCAGAATTATTTTTTTTAATTAATGTATTAAATGGTTGTGATATATATATATTTTTGCTTAAATCTTTTACTAATTTATCTTCAATAAATAAAATTTTCTCATTTATATTAGTTGTATCATTAATAGATAAGTCAAGCAAAGGGATGCAATCTGGGCTAATATTATAACTAGGATCATTGTCAGATAAATCAACATTTAATTGATCATATGATACATCATCTTCATCAACAGCATTTATAGGTTTATAATGATCACTTTTAAATGTGTAATAGTCATAAGGTATATTTTGAGAAATAACAGTACCATAGCTACTATCATCAATTGTTAATGAACCACCGCCATTATCATCACTAAATTTATTACATATACCGTATAAACTGTATTTATCATATTTAAGATTAAAAAGAACATTTTGGTATACATTTCTAGATATATCACCATCGTACGTTTGTTTGGTTAGGCACGGTCTATTTTTATCATCAATAAGATTATTAATATTATAATTCCAATTAGCATCAAGAAACTGATGAGGTGTAATACCTGAAATATCATCAACTTGTAAATAACTAGCATCAAAAAAGTCTTTTAAAAAAGAATTACTGGAATCAAAGTAGGTATAAATAACCTTAGGAATTATTAAATCAGAAATATTATGAATTTGATAATCAAAAGCAGTTCCTAAACGTGGAGTACCAGAAATATCTACGGCAGTGAAAGGTAAATATTTATTAAAATGTGTATTTCTTGGTTTCAAACCACTTGCGTCATAAATATTTCCATCCTGATCTAGTACAATAACACCAGAACTATCCTTACTATCAGAGAATGATTTAGTATGATCAGCAAGTAAGGTGTTTATTTCGGCAATGGTCCAACGACCTGAAGGTAAGGTAATATAAAAAATATTATTACTAATATTAATATCTTCGTTGCTTATAGAATAAGCAATTGAGTTATTGGAATTATCAATGGTAAATATTTTTTCTTCTCTTTCATACTGAAATTTAGATACAAATGTATTTTCTGAAAGATCAATAAGTAATGATACATTACTGGTATCAGTATAAGTTTTGCTAAAACTAGTATCATATATATCTATTTTTGTATAGGTATTAGAATTTCTGGAGGAATCCCATACGCTAAAAGAGATATCATATCCTAAATCATTGTATATTTTAAGATTATTAATTGATATGTCAGATTGATTATTAAAATCAAATCTTAAATAATGGTAATTGTTATTAATAAAGTTAATAAATCCAGCTGATGGATCGTTTAAATTAATATTAATTTCGGGTGAACTAGAAAAAAGATGATTAGTGTATATACAACTGGCATCTATAGTATTAACAGAACAGGTGGTAGTATCTATTGATTCAGTAATATTGCAAGTGGATAGATCAAGTTTATTTGTTAAAATATTGTTATTATTTTTGAGTGATAAAGTATTAACACTTATATCAGATATATCAAGAATATTAATAGATAAATCTGTATCGGGAAATGTAGGTAATTCTGCATTAGTAGAATATAAATATTTTGTTGATATACTAGACACATCTATAATAGTATCATTATATGTATTTGTAATAACATTATGATTGTTGTAAGTTAATAATGGATCATTAAAATATTCATTTAATTTAAAATCAGAAAATAATTCATCATTATCAGAAAATATGCTGTGACTAATGTCACCATATTTTTTAAAGACAATAGAATTATCAGGGGTACTATTACCATGATTATTAAGATCAGTAGTTTTATTTAAAGGTATATCCTGAATGGTTGTGAATATTTCAAAGTAAAGATCCTGTGATGAGTTAAAATTAAATATAATATTTTTTGGGGTACGTTGTGGAGGTACAAGTTCAAATATATATTCATATGATCTTGTACCAAATTGATTATATATGGTAGATGTATTAATTGGTTCTCCGTTTCCAATTATAACGTAGGGTACTTGATATCTAATATTAGGTTTAGAATAATATAAATTTTCGGGTATAGGCAATCTTTTCCATAATATGTATGAAATATCTCCAATAATCGTATCTTTAAATTGGATATTACTTAAAGTAAAATTAGATTCACCACCATTAGTATCATTATATGGTAAATTATCATTATTATTATAACTACAGTCATGCGGATTTTTATAAAATTTAAATTTAACATATTTAATTATGTCATATCCAAAGTGAATAAAATAAGCATTATCAATAATATTTTGTGATAAATCTATACCTTTAAGACTATTTCTAGTATGATCAGGTTTAAATTCAATATAGGACATATCAGTTAAATATTCAATAACAGCAGGTGGATGTTCTTGCCAATCCCCAACCTCTTTGTCACCAGAAACATCTGAATTTCCAAAAAAGGTCTTAATATCATAATCATATTGAACATAATCATTACTAGTTTTAACTGTATAAAGATTACTGTAATCATTCATATAAATAAGGATTTATAAATTTTCTAAAGAAATAATTCTATTAGATAAGTTATTAATTGATATATCAATATTGTCTATTAATTTATCTAGATCCTTAATACATTGTGTAAGATATGGCTGTATAGAAGTATAATTAACAGATAGTATATCATTATTATTTTCTATAACATGACTTAATTCAGGGATTGTATTAGATATGTCTTGAGCAATATAACCAGATGAATAGATAGAATTATTAGGAATAGTATCAAAATAAAAATTAGGATTAAGAGGGGTAGTGGTTTTAATGTATTTTTTTGGAACAAGTTTATTGATTATAGAGATAGAGTTTGAAATATCAGTTTCATTATGTTTAAGTCTATCATCAGAGCTCCCATATAATTGTGAAATTGTAGTATAACCATCAACGTTGAAATATCCGACTCCGCTGCTGTCCGCCCCCTTCTCACCATCTAAACTGTCAACTTTTAAGGTACCATTAATAATAATATAACTACAATCAAATGTAAAATTATTATTTTTATATTCAATAGAAGTATTATTAAATTTTAAAATGTTATCACAACAATCAATATAAGAATTATATAAAACAATTCCTTTTGATATATCACATTGTAAATTAAAATTACTAGTATGAATTTCATTAGCATTAATAATATTAGAGGATAACTCACTGCATACAGTTTCATCAAAAGTTATATTATTAGTTATAAAATTATTAGATGATATATCTAAAGCTTTTATATTATTATAGTTATTAGTATTATCATAGTTAACAAATAATTGATTTATAATATGTGTATCAAATGATATATCATTTGTTATAATTTTATTGAGATATGTATTATATAGAGATGTAATTAAAATCTCATTATTGCTATCTTTAATAATAGGAACATTATTATACAAAAAGATATCAGATGAATTGTTAGATATTTCTATAGTCCTTGTATTATATATAGCACCAGAATTCATATCAATATTGGAGATATCAATTAAAATAAATGATACATCATATAATTGTTTAGGTCCATATACATACCAATTATCACTGTTGTAGCCCATATATATATATTAATTATGTATTATTTTCTAACACTTCAATCTCATTAAACAGTTGTGAAATGGTATAGTGTTGATGTATTATTTTAGAATGTAATTCTTGTAATGCCTTAACCAAATAAGGTTGTATACCATTATAATTAATGCTGTAAATATTATTATTAAGTTTAACAAGATGATTTAATTCATTTATAAGTGAAACTTCCTGTGCAATATAGCCGGCATCATAAATATCATCTTTTATATATTTTTTAGGCTTGAGATCATTTATAGTTAGTAAAGCATTAGAAATATCAGTTTCGTTATGTTTGTATCTATCATCGGATGTGATGGTAACCTTACTAACATTACATGTATTAATAATAGCACTATATAGTGTTATAAACTTAGCAGCAGCAGCGTCCAATGCACTAGCCGAACTGGTTATATTTAATATTCCACTAATATCTACATTTCTGTTTGTTATATCGCCTGAGATTCCAATAATAATATTGTTATCTTTATCACAATCAATTAGATTTTTGTTATTATAAGTTAATAAATGTGCAAATGATATATCATTACTATTACAATTAATAATAGAATTAGAGATATCAAAGGATTTTAAAACATATAATTGATTAAAAGAACATTCATTAAAAACTTGAGTATTATTAGAATTTATAGTTCCTAAACTGATATCACAAAAAGATGTTTCTATAATATTGGCGTTAATATAAGATATGTCATTTTGTATAGATGATACATAAATAGAATTAGTATAAATATAACTACAATCAATAATATTAGTATTATTGTATGAATTATCAATAGTGATATTACTAATATCTAAATTACTACAATCAACGGATAATGATTTAATAGAATCTATATTAATTTCATTACCATTGTAAGTACGATAAATAGCATTACTATTATGAATATTAATTATAGGTATATTATCTAAAATAATATTATATTGTGCAGATACATCAGAAACATCGTATAAGATAGATGAATTTCTACTATTATCAAAAGGTATTATTTCGCATAAATTATTAATATTATTATATTTGTATAATTGATTAATATAACCAGATCTGATATCAGATAATGAATAATGAATATCAGTATCAATAGATTTATAAGGTTTAAATGTAAAATTAAATGATACATCATGACCTAAAGGTAATCTAATAGCTTTTTCTCCAATAGAATTAGTGGATATATCACTTTCATTAAATAAAATATTTAAGTAGTTAAAAAGATTACTGCATATATCAAAATATATAGCTTCACTTAAATATATATTGGAGCTAATATCTAATTCAGTTATAGTGACACAAGCTGTAGATATATCTATAAAAGATACATCTGTATAATTAGCATAATTGGTAGGCATGTTTTCGTAGAAACCATGATAATTAAAGTTAATGGTAAAATTATAAGTGTTATTAGCATCTAGTTCTAGTGGACTATTAGTACTTGAAAATATTTTAGTATTTAGAATATTTTTGCTTTCGTATAAAGCATTTGAAAGATCAATAATGGTACATAATCCATCAGAAATATCAATAGATATATCTTTCCAATCTATGTAACTAACATCAAAATGTTCTTGAATCTTGTGTTTTAATATGGCGGATGAATCAAGAAACTGTGTTCCAATGGTGAATATATTGTTAGATATATAACGATCAAATAGTAAATAGGTGGGTATATCTCTTAAATTATCAAAATTAAAAATAAGATTATTATTATATAATTCAGTAGAAGATATATCAATAGAGGTTACATTAGATGCATCAAATGATGTAAAAGAATTATTATATAAATTAAATGATATATCATTATTGTAAAAATCTTTAAAACGCAAATTATTAAAAGAAATGTCTCTTTTAAAATCAAATGATAAGCTTTTAGCTAATATACCAGTAATATTTAATTTATTAACATTATTAATTGTTTTCATATTCATATTTAAAACGTTTCTATTACTTGGATTATTAGCAAATGTGATGTAATTAAGAGAAAAATCATATTTAACAGGATGGAGACCATCCGGCCAAAGAGCATGCTGTTCATCAAAGGATACAGTTTTATCGTTATTATGATTATTAAAATAATCTAACAGACCAAAATTACTCTCTAAAACATTAACAGATAAATCTTTTTCTGTAACAAAAATATTTTGATAAAAATTAACAGGCATATATATATAAATGATTTAATATTAAATATTTATATATTAAATTAATTCTCTAATAGGTCTAGTCTGGTTTTAAGAGTTTTAATTTTACTATGTAATTGTTGTATAGCATTACACAAATAAGGATATATTTGTTTGTAATCTAAATGGAGTATTTGATCTACATTAGTAACAGCATGTTTTAATTCATGAATAGATAGTATATCTTGTGCAATAAAACCAGATTCATTTATGGTATTATTGGGTATATTGGTATCAAATGTTTTATAGTAAGATTTAGGTTTAAGTAAGTTAATAGTATTTAATCCATTAGATATATCTTTAATTTTATATTTCATACGTTTATCAGATAAATTATAATATCCGCCTTTGTTGTAAAATTTATCAGCATTAACTTGAAAACAGGTGTTACCGTATGATATATCAGGAGTTTTTGTATCTATTCTCCATGAAACACTAGGGTCAGATTCGTCTTCATGATTGTATATGGCAGATGGAACCAATCTAATATTATTATTTTTATTTGTACGACCATAAGATATATTTGAATCTGAATTTTTTAAAGAAAAAACCTCAGTTGTTATTTCCCACCCGGCTTCAGAACCGGATGGATCAGAATGAATGTGAGATGGAGCACTTAGTATATTCATAATATAACTACAGTCATTAATAGGTGTAGTAGTATAAGCCATTTTAACAACAGAATTAGACAAGTCGTAAACAGGATATCCATTAGATATATCGGTATCATATAAAGATCCTGAATAATCATAAAATTTAACATCTATACCACCACCTAACCCGTTATGAAGAAAGTAAGTAGATAGCCCATTATTAAATGTAGCATTATTAGTAGTAATATTATTAGAGGATATATCATTGTTACTATTATAAGGTAAATATAGATTACTGCAAGATAAATCAGTAGTATTTATTTTTTTATCAATAGATAGGTATGAATAAGACGAATCATTTAATTTCTGTGAAATAAAAGAGATATCATCAATATATATTTGTGAATAATTATAAGGAATTATGGTATTTTTGAAAGAGTCAGAATAGTTAATGTAAAGAGGAACAGTACCATAATCAAAATTCCCTGATGTATTTATTTCATATTGGTCATATAAAGAATATTTATTTTTATATTTAAAATCAGAAGCGACCTTATTCCACTGTAAATTGGATGATGAAATATCAGTAGCAAGGTTATCATTAACAGTATATATATCAATTGTAGTATTACGTGGTTTAATGATAGAGCTATTAATAGTTAATAAAACACCTACAACATCATTATTAGAAACATCAATTGTAGTAGCAATATTGCTGAAACCGGAGGTTATTAAAATATTATTGGAGGGTATAAAATTATTTTGATTATTTAATAAATCATTTATAGTTTCATTTTTAATATTAGTTAATTTAACATTATTAAAAAAACTATTTATAAATGTATTTTGAAATTTATCGTTAAATTCAAAATTATATAATGTTCTATTAGACTCATTTGTGGAAGATTCTAATAACATAAGTATTTTAAATTCATCACTAGTATCATTAAATTGATCAAATGAAATTAATGGAGGTAATTTATGAGATGAAAATAATGATTTACTTAATATATTAAATGACGAATCTGAAATACTTATGTTACTAGTATACTCAACAAAAGAATATGATATTTTATAATTAGGATTATTATAATTACCAGAGTTATCAAATTTAGTCTCAGTACTATCATACAATCCTTCTTTAAGGAATTTATTAATATCTGCCAAAGACCATGTACCGATTGGTAGTTCAGCTTTAATAAATCTATAATTATTTGATGCATCATATTCAGATTCAGGTTGATAATATATTTTATTATTATCTTCTGTGATATTAAAAATATAAGATATATCAATCAAATCATAATTATAGTAAAGACCAGGTGGTTGAGGGGTATCAAAAACAAAAGCAATGGATGATATATCGTTGTGAATTATATTATAATTAAAAGATGTATCAATATCAGAAAGTTTATTAGAATATGTACCATTAGATAATCCATAAACAGTAAATGATATATCATTATCATTATAATCATAAAATTTAAGATTATTAATAGATGCATCGTGAGAAAAATCAAATCTTACATATTTGTACTTATATTTATTAATATCAATATAATTACTTGTATTACTAGAAATATCTAATGTGTTAGTGGTGAATAAACCAGATATATCAGTAGATATGGTGTTATAAATGTTAGAATTACTAGCATCAATTGAATTTATTGTAGCATGATTAGTAATATAAAAATCATCAGTATAAATAAAACTTGAATCAGTAATATAAGAATTAACAGTAGTAACATTAGCTGTGGAAGAAATGTAAGAGTTAGTTGTATTAGTATAAGATATATCACTTGTAATATTATTAACTAGTGTATAGTTAGATTCATAAAAATCAGCAAATGTACCGCGGTTGGTTTCTTTAAAGATAAAATTATCACTAATATCTAAAAAAGTATTTTCAATAATAAATAATCGTGTATTTAAATCAGGTAAAGAATTAGAAATATCATTATTATTAAGGTCATAATTAGGTACATTAAAATCAAGATTAGATATATCAACATAAGAATTATAATTTATAGCGGTAACATCATCACTGTTAGTATAAGTAAAATTCATATTAGAGTCTTTATAAGGTTCATATTTAACAAAACAATTATGAGAGACATCTTTAGGTAGTATAATGTTAGAGTTATTTATCATAGTAAAATAATTGAATAATGATGAATCGTTAGATATTTCAATAATAGTAAAATAATTATTATAAAAATTAAATGTAAAATATGGATAAGTGGTGTTGGTAGTAATATCAATAGCACTTGTATCAAATATTTTAACAGTATTGGTTAGTTCAATATTTTGCAATTGTATATTGAATCCAGATATATCATAAACACCGTAAGGGATATCAGGAGTGTAATTCCATACATTAGATTTGTATATTCTCCATTTAATGTTCATTTGAGAGTTAACAGTAAATATATCATTGGTAACTATTCTAGAAACAACTATGTTATATGGTATAGTTTGAGGTGGTTCAAGCTGTAATATGATATTATCACAATTACAGTCAACATATGTAGAAGAGGATGTAACCGCGGTGTCATGTATTTGTGTGTAACTATTAATTGTATTATCAAATTCCCATAAAATGTATGATATATCAGTGCCATATTTGTTAATAATTCTGAGATTATTGAAAGATATGTCCCTGTTAGGGGATATTTTAAAGAATTTACAATTAATGTTAGAGAATTTAAACTGGTTAATATTAATTAATGTTTTAGAGTTCATATTTATGGCATTAAGAGAATCAAGATTAGTATTTTTATTGAAAGATAAATAAGATATATCATAAAGAAATTGTAATGATGTAGGGTAACCGATGGCATCACCCTCAGTACCCATATAATATCTAAACGCATCAAAATCACCAAGTAGATTGGTTATTTGTAATCCGGATTTTAATGTATATATTTGTTGATAACTCATTTATTAATGATGAATATAATAATTATCACTAATTATCTAAATTATGTATACGAGATTTAATAGAATTAATTTCATTTTGAAGTTCTTGTAACGCCTTAGTGAAGAAAGGTTGCATACTTGTATAATTAAGAAAAAGCTGTGATGATTCAGAGTTTTTATAAACCAAATGTTGAAGTTGATCAATATCTTGTATATCTTGAGCGATAAATCCGGATTCAAACCGGAACTGTGTAGCATCATTATAATTAATATGGTTACTTCTATAATATGTAACAGGCTTAATTTTATCAATAATATTAATAGCATGATTAATAGGGTTAATATTTTTTTTAAGTCTTATATCACTACTTCTGGTAAGATTGCCACTATAAGTTATATAGTCAGAGTCAATAAAGAATATAGATTGAGGAGGAGAAGGAGAGGGATATGGTGAGTTCCCGTGAATATCTTTGAATTTTGATAATGGTTTCCATTGATTAGGAATTAGACCGATGGATGCGTTTTTTTTACAGTATTTATTACTTTCGCCTAACATTTTGATATACCAACCGGCAGAATCATGATTAACAGGATAAGGTCCAATTTCCATACGATAACCATCCCATTCAGTATTAGTAGTTCTTTGATTTACATAATATGCTGTTTTAACAACACCACTAGAATTAATTTCAAGTGCATTAGTAATTCCACTTATATCTTTTATGTTAACAGATAAATTATTATTGATAATGGTATTTTGTGATACATCAATATTGTTTAAGGATATATCGGAGGATACATAATATAAATTATTAGTAGATATATCATTACAAAAAAGGGTATTTATAAATATATTTTTAGTAATAATTAGTTTTTTAGAATTATTAGAATTATATTTTATAAAATTATGATTAAATAGTTTAATATAATTTTTATCATTATCATTATCACAATAAGGTAGATAAATAGATTTATTTAGATTAAATGGAGTATAATAATTAATATTAAAGGAAGAGTCAATATAAAAGCAATTAGATTGAATGGTAATATTAGCGAGTGAATTAAGATTAAATGAATTATCAATATATAAATATTCAGTGTAACAATAACTGGTATCAAATATATTAGAGTTAGTTAGGTTAATATCAGCGTTAATGGATGAAATATGGTTAGTATCAATAAAGTTTGAATTATAATAGTTAGAATATACAAAAATAGAACTTAAATCATAAACATTAAGTTGAGAGCCACGATATGTAGTATTAATAATATTATCTTGATCAAAAGATAACATAGGAATTGTATAGTTAATAGGATGGGTAGTGGTTACGTTAGTAGAACTTTTATCATTAATGTAAATAGGAGAATGATCAAGATTAATATATGTTCCATTAGGATCATAGTTATTATATCCGATAGTTAAAGGTTGATAGGGAAAATATCTAAAATTAAAGGATACATCAATGTTGTCTTGTAATTCTAAATAATTACCTGTTGAATTAGATAATATATCTAATCCTGAAATATCAGATAAAGTGATACCTAAAATAGAGAAAATAGATGATGATAAGTCAATATATAAAATGTCTTCTTCAGTGGTATCAGTGTCGTTAAATGTAAATGTAATATTGTATATATGTTGTGTTGATGTAGGTTCAATAGCATTTTGTTTAAAAGCAGTTTCAGCAGTTAAAGTGGTATAACCGAATATATTATAAAATAAGTGATCATTAAATTGTGAAAGTGTATAGAAATTATCGGATATATCTCCTCTAAAGAACACTTTACTTTTTTCAACAAACGGTTGAGCTGTTGTAGGTAAATTAGCTATGGCGCCAGCAGCAAGTACATTTCTCATATCACTACTAGGCATTTCCTTTATTGTACTATTAATCTTGGTACTATTATTATAGGTATAATATTTGATTAAAGGTATTGTTGGATCAGAATAAATTAATTTATCAGTAACAATAGGATCAAATCTAATATATTTTGGAAAGTCTTGAATAATAGGATCAGGTTCAATTAGTAATGAAGATGAATTAAATATATTTATACTTGTATAACTAATGTCGGATGAATTATATTTAAATGATATAGGATTATAATCGGAGTCTAACAATTGAAAATTATTGAAAGATAAAGTAGTATTGAAAAGTATTTGAATATATTTGTATGTATTTTTACTAAAAGAGAGTACATTTGTATTGTAAATATTTCTATAAGACAGGTCAAGTTTATCTAAGTTAGTATATAAATTATCAAATTGAATAAATGATGTATTAGTAAATGAAGAGATTTTATCAGGAGTGGGATAAAGAGGATTAGTATGATCAGATATGTAATTTTTAAGCAGATAAAAGTCATTAGATAAATCTTCAACTCCAAGATTGCTGTTAAATGTATATAAATTGGTGTATTCAGGAGAAGGCATATATTAATAATGTATATTAATTATTAATATATTTAATCATGTTTTTTGTTTTCAATTGTGGCAATTAAATTTTCAAGATATGAAACCTCAGAGTGTAATTCTTGTACGGTTTTACACAAAAATGGTATAATAGAATCATAATTCACAGAATATAGATCATCAGGATTTTTATTAACAGTATGGTTAAGTTCATCCATTTTTAATAAATCCTGAGCTATATAACCAGTGTCATATACAGAATTAGATAAATCAGTAATAGTAGGAGATTTATGATAAGAGCAAGGTAACATATTTTGAATAATATAATTAGCACATGATATATCGGTGATATTATATTTAATATTTTTATCGGATGTTATAAGATCATAACCATAAGATAATAATACACCAGAATGAACAGTAAATACAGTTTTATTACTTTTATCAATTTCAAAGGATATTTCCTCGCAATGTGCGGTGGGTTCATTAATCAACTTAATTCTCCAACCAGAAATATCAGATATATCAGATACAATTTCCATTCTGGGTTTTGCATAAGAAATATCATAAGATGTACCAGAATGATAATATGCTAATCTGGTTGTACTAATATCAACAGTTTCAAAAGAAATATTATTATCACTATTTATTACTTTAATTTTACCAAGAATGGCACTGTTAGAGACATCAATATTATTAATATTATGATTAATAGTTTTATAATTTAGTGTATTATAGCATATATCAACACAGGATAGATCTTTTTCAATAACTAATTGATTACATATATCAATTATATTTTTGCTGTTATCAATATTAAATTTATAATTAGTGGGACCGATGTTAGACAATGAATATTCTAAAATAGGGTTACTAGAGTTATCTATATTAATAATAGATTCGGAGAACGGAATGGAGAAATATGTAGGTTGGTTATAATTATTGTAAGATATTTCTTCGGCAGTTTCATATAAGAAATACCTATGTTTATAATAATTTTGGTAACTTAAATCTATCCAATTATCAGATAAATCATTCTTATAATGTATAGAAAACTTTGTGGCTTCACAAGTGTTATCTTTAAGTGTTAACAAAGCGGCAAATCTATCAAAACTAATATCTATAAAACTAATATCATCAGCTGAATTCCAAGATGAATCTTTAACATTAATAATTTGTGATAAAACGTAAGAGTTAAAATATACAGCGCCGTCGGATATATCAGAAGGTGTAATATAAGAGATATCAGATTCAAAAAAAGAACTAAAGAATGAATTACTGAGATCATAATAAATAGAATATGATAAATCAGTTTGAAACACATCACTCTCAGAAGTAGTTTTAGTTTTATTTTTATCAAATAAAAGCAATAATTTAGGTTTATTATATTGAAATGGATTGTATTGATCATAAATAATAAGAGGAATATTCATACATAAATCAAATATACTACTAATAATATTTATAGATATATCAGATTCAAGTATATTATTTAATGATAGATCTTTAAAAGAGTACGAAATATCAGTAGTGAATTCATTTATCCCATTATTGATTTTAAATAAACCATTATCAGAGGTTTTAATATTATAATTAGCGGATGATATAATTTCACTTAATAGTGTGTTAATATTTGATAGATCGTATATGGTTGGAGTAATTACAGCCTCAATTACTCTATTATTATAACTTGAATCACTATTGTTAGCTTTGTAATGTATTTTATTATTAGTATTATTAATCTCAAATGTTATATCATTTTTATCAAATGAGAAGCTTAAACCATATTCAACAGGATTAACAAAATCAAATATTATAGAAGATATATCAGTTGTATTAAATGTATAAGTAAATGAGGTCATTGAATTATCATATATTTTACTGACAGAACTATCATAAACATAAAAGGAGGGATTGTTATTATTAGAGTCAAAAAATTTAAAATTATAAAAAATTAATGGTGTAGAGTTATCAAATTCAAATTTAATAGAATTATATTTGTTAGTGGATAAATTAAAGTTAGGTATATTATTCAAAGATATATGGCCTGTTTCAAGATTAGTTTTATCATTAATCATATTATTTGTAGACAATGTGTTAATTGATATATCAGATTTAAATATCCCATAATTAGCTGATACATCAATTACATAAATATTACTAGTATCAATGGTATTAGCATTTAAGTTATTAGATATATCAAACAAATTGGATGATAAATCAGAGAATGATAAATCATTATTAACTGTTAAAAAATCAATTACATTATGGTTAGATGATAGATCATAAAAATATGTATATATTTTAGAGTAGGATAAATCAGAAGTGGTATCTTCTTTAATTAATGTAGTATTATTGTATTTAATAAGATGATTAGAAGTGATAGGTAATCTAATGGTAGTATTATTATGTGTAATATCATCACCAGATGCGTCAGTAGCAGGTAATATATCATTTATATCAAAAATAGAATTACCTCTTTTATTATAATCTCCGTAGGTGTTGGAGGATAGATCATTATTATATGTAACATCAAGTATAAATGGAAGATAAGGTTTATAATTGAACTCTATAGTTTTAGTAGCGTTAGAACTAATATCAAAATAATTACCGGAGACATCGTTGAAAACTATACCAAAATAAGTAAATAGATTACTATTAGTATAAATAACAATATCATAGTTACTATTATTTTTCAGGACTAATTTGTACTTATGAGATTCTCCGGATACGATATCAAAGGAGTCAATTATTTCTTTTTGGAATATTTGAAGCCGTTCTTTAAGTTTAT
>CENF01049233.1_pt1 | contig 18976 bp, 18 predicted proteins | sample 361291 | NCBI WGS metagenome assembly CENF01 (sample SAMEA2619399, study PRJEB7988) | marine metagenome | isolation source: saline water (ENVO:00002010), including | reverse complement strand
TTCATCCTAACATTGGTCATTATGATGAGCCAAAAGCTATTGAAGAACTAAAACCATTTTTAATTGCAAGAGGGATTCCAGGAGCTGAAGATATTCCTGAAAAGATTACATACAACCCTTTAATAAAAATATAGTTGAACATTTAATCAAAATCAAAATCCCCTTCTTTAATAGCAATAAGAACATCATCCCAAGGCACTTCCTTATCCCACTTGTCTTCGTCTAACTTCCAACCAAGAGTTGAATACATTCCTTTAGTGTCTCCTTCAGGGCCATATATATTCTCAAATTGGATAACTTTGTTGTCTTTAGTGATGTATGACCATTCGTTAATCATGTCTCCAAATTGTGTTTCTGCAACTGTATAAACAATTCGTTTGAGGTCTATCTCTTCTTCTAGTTCTATTACTTCAGTTCCCCAAGGGCCTTTTTCATCACTATACAATCCTAGAATAGGAGTCATTGGTCTTTCTGAATCTTCATGCTCTTCTTCAAATTCTTTAATATCGGAGTTAGTATGAAAGAACTCCTCTTGGTACCATACACATTGTAAGTCTGTCTTTGCCTCAAGTTCTCCATCTTTATTAATCTTTGTCCATCCATCTTTCTCTTCATCAGGACTCTCATATAAATGCTCTTCGGTAGCCGCCTCATAGACATCTAGCCAACAAGCATCTAATGCTATATGCATTCCACAACGATATTGTGATTGTCCCTCACTCCAATAGTAAGTATCGTTTTTGAAGCCCGCCTCTTTCATTCTGTCTAATTCAATATCATTAATTTCCCACCAGTTCTCAAATTCCCATTCACGATTGAAGGTCATTTCATAACCTGCTTTAGTTAGCTCATGGAAATGTATTTCTCCACCTCTTCCCCATAAATTTATTACATATAATCTTTTACTCATTTCATTTTTTCATAATACGCATATTTAAAAAATTTCAAGAAGCTCAATCTCAAATATAAGAATTGAGTTAGATGGGATGCTTGGTCTACCTTCCTCTCCATAGGCCATAGTTGGATCAATATATACCATCCATTTATCTCCTGTTCTCATTAAAGAAATAGTTTTTTGGCATCCTATAATCAATTTAGATAACTCTATTTTTAATGGTTCTGTATCAAGCGAACTCCAAAAAATCTCTCCATTTGTAAGAGTGCCGTGAAAATGTGCGGTTATGACCTGATTAAGTTCTGGATTTGCCCCATTCGGCTCACCTGAATTAATAACTTTATATTGAAGACCAGGCTCAATTTCAATAACATCAATTTTTTGTTTGTTATCAATAAAAAATTGTAGGTTTTCAATCTGTTGGATATTAGGACTATCCTGGTTACAGGAGCCTAAGATAAGAAAGCTAAATATAATTAAAATCGTTCTCATCTAAAGCTTAATTTTTAGAAAGTTTCTTTTACCAACTTGATAAATATTTTCAGAACCCTTTTTAACTTCAAGTTTCTGATCTTCAACTTTTTCAGAATTTATTTTTATTCCGCCTTGTTTAATAAGTCTATTGCCTTCAGAAACACTTGAAATCATATTTGTATCTTTAAGAAGATTTACCAGTAGGATTGAGTCATTTTTTATCTGTACCTGAATACTTTCTATATTATCTGGCATTTGACCTTTTTGGAATCTATTTAAAAAATTATCCTTACAGCTCTTGCCATCGCCCTCATTATGAAACCTATCTACTAACTCTTCAGCTAATATAAATTTAATATCGCGAGGGTTTTTACCAGATTCCATTTCATTTTTTAATTTTGATATTTCTTCTTCAGGAATAAAGCTTAATAATTCAAACCAGCGCCACATCAGCTCATCAGATATTGACATAATTTTTCCAAACATATCATTTGGATTTTCATCGATAGCAATGTAGTTATTTAATGATTTAGACATCTTTTTTACCCCGTCTAAACCTTCCAATATTGGAACAGTAATTACTACTTGAGGTTCTTGATCATAATCTCTTTGAAGTTCTCTACCAACAAGAAGATTAAATTTTTGGTCAGTTCCTCCGCATTCAACATCCGCTTCTAAAGCAACTGAGTCATATCCTTGAACTAAAGGATATAAAAACTCATGTATAGCTATGCTTTTATTGGAAGTAAATCTTTTATTAAAATCATCTCTCTCAAGCATTCTTGCAACATTATATTTAGATGCAAGTTTAATTAGCCCATCAGCTCCAAGCTGATCACACCACTCGGAATTAAATTTAATCTCAGTTAGATCTTTTTTAAGGATTTTATAAACTTGTTTCTCATACGTTTTTGCATTTTCAACCAAATCCTTAGCATCTAATATCGGTCTTGTTTTATTAATTCCAGATGGATCTCCAATTCGGCCCGTAAAATCACCAATTAAAAAAATAACTTTATGGCCTAAGTCTTGAAAGTGTCTAAGTTTATTTAATAAAACAGTATGTCCAAAATGAAGATCTGGAGCAGTTGGATCAAATCCTGCTTTTATGACTAATTGTTTACCTGATTCAAATTTCTTTTTTAAATCAGCCTCAGTCAGAATCTCATCAGCACCTCTTTTTATAAGTTTTAATGCATCTTTCATATTACTATCATAATCTTTTTAAGTGACTATTAGAATTACAAAGTTGCTACTTGGTGCTTAAAGATTAAAATATTGGCTATGTTAGGAGCAAAAAATAAATTTATATCAGATGAAGAATTTTTATCTAATCTAACAGATATATCTAAATTGTTGGAAGAGCCATTAATTTCAGATAATGCAAAAGAAATAATAGAGCTTTGCAGAAAAAATAAAAGCAGTAGAACTAAGCTAGATGCTTTTTTGATCGAGTATGGTTTGGATAATAAAGAAGGTGTAGCCTTGATGTGTCTTGCTGAGTCTGTTTTAAGAATTCCAGATAAAAAAACTCGTGATTTAATAATTTCAGAAAAACTATCTGAAGGCAAATGGATTGATCATCTAAATCAAGCTGATAGTCTTTTTGTGAATGCATCAACCTGGGGTTTGATGCTTGCTGGAAAAGTTGTACTGACTCCTCCGGAATGGTCAAAAAATCCGAATAATTTTATTAGTAATCTCATTTCTAAATCAGGAGAAATGCCAATAAGAAATGCAGTTTTGACTGCAATGCAGATACTTAGCCAAGAGTTTGTAATTGGTAGAAATTTTAAAGATATTAAAAAATCAAAAGCCATGGAGAAAGAAATATATTCGTTTGACATGCTTGGTGAGGCAGCTAGAACAGATAAACAAGCTAAAAGTTATTATGAGTCATATCTAAATGCCATCGATGAAGTAGGAAAAATAAACTTATCAAAAAATTTATCAAATGGGGTTTCAATTAAGATTTCTGCACTTCATCCAAGATATGAAATGAGAAAATTTGATGAAGTAGAATCTGAACTTATTCCTAGATTAACTAAATTAATTCAGCATGCATACTCAAAAGGTGTAGAAATAACCATTGATGCAGAAGAACAAGATAGACTTAATTTAAGCTTATATATTATAAAAAAATTAGCTCTTGAAAAAGATATTATTGACTGGCCTGGTTTTGGGATTGCTATTCAAGCATATGGAAAAAGATCATTAGATGTAATTGATTATTTAAATAATTTACTAAAAAAAAGGACTAGTATGCATGTAAGACTTGTTAAAGGGGCTTATTGGGATTATGAAATAAAGCATGCTCAAGTATTAGGATATGATGGATACTCAGTATTTTCAAAAAAATCAATTACTGATATCGCATATCTTGCATGTGCTAAAAAAATATTAACAAATAAGAATATACATCCTAAGTTTGCTACTCATAATGCTCATACAATTTCAGCGATTTGCCATCTTGGAAAAGAAAAAAATTATGAATTTCAAAGACTTTATGGAATGGGAGAACTTTTATATAAGAATGCATCTAAAAAACTAAAATTAAAAAAGGCTCCATCGGTTTATGCACCAATTGGAAATTATAAAGATTTATTACCTTACTTGGTTAGAAGATTGTTAGAAAATGGAGCAAATAGCTCATTTATAAATAGGTTATTAGATGTTGAAACAGACCCAGGCTGGTTAGCACAGAATCCTTTTATTAAATTAAATAATGAAAAAAAAGATATACCTTTACCTAAAAAGATATTTGATACAAGATTAAATTCAAGCGGAATGGATATTACTGAAAAAGATAATTTAACTAAAATAAGCTCAAAATTGAAATCATTTGAAGGTGAGCTAATAGATGCTAGCTCAATATATAATGGCAGAGACCAATCTAATTCATCAACAGTAAAAGTGAATTCTATTTGTAATGGTTTCCAATTAGGTTCTGTTACCTTAGATGATCCAAGCTTAATCATTAAATGTCTTGAAAAAAGCCATACTTCAAAGTGGGAAGATACCAGCGCAAAAGAAAGAGCAAGAGTTTTAGAAAATATTGCTAATGAAATTGAAAAAAATCCTTATGAAATAATTTATTTCTTAATAAATGAATCTGGAAAAACAATCCAAAATGCAATTGATGAAATTAGAGAAGGCGTAGATTTTTTAAGATACTATTCTCAAGAAATTATTAAGATTTCAAATAATACAAACAATCTAGATGGGCCTACAGGAGAAGAAAATAAAATTTCATATTCTCCAAAAGGAAGGTTTCTTTGTATTAGTCCATGGAATTTTCCAGTAGCTATATTAATTGGTCAGATTTCCGCAGCTCTAGTATGTGGAAATAGGGTTATAGTAAAGCCTTCTGAACATACTTCTTTACTTGGTTATCTTATAGTTCAAATATTTCATCAATTTGGAATACCTAAGGACGCATTAGAACTTATTCTTGGTGATGGCAGTTATGGTGAAATTCTAACTAAAACTAAATCTTTACAAGGAGTTGCGTTTACAGGGTCGCTTCCTACTGCAAAAAAAATTCAGTCTAATTTAATAAAAAACCAATCTGAGATAATACCTTTGATAGCTGAAACTGGAGGAGTTAATACAATGATTGTGGATTCTAGTGCTCTGCTTGAACAAGTTACTGACGATGTTATTAGATCTGCTTTTGATAGCACTGGTCAAAGATGTTCTGCTTTAAGAATTCTATGTATTCAAGAAGAAATATATGATGATTTAGTTGAAATGGTCCAAGGTAACATGATTGCTCAAAAAATAGGTGACTCAAATAAGTTTGATACTGATATTGGTCCTATTATTAATATGGAATCTTTAAATAGACTGAACAACTATATATCTAAATGTCGCAAAAAAGGTATGAATGTATTTCAGTCGCATGACAACTTAGAGGACTTATATCTCTCCCCCACATTAATTTCCATAGATAAAATATCAGATATTCAAGAGGAGCAGTTTGGTCCAATATTACATATTTTAAAATTCTCTTCTAACAAAATTGAAGAATTAATCGAAGAAATAAATTTGAGCGGTTATGGATTAACACTAGGAGTGCATACTAGAATTGAGTCGCGTGCTGACTACTTTGCAAATAAATTTAAAGTAGGAAATATTTATATTAATAGAGACATGGTTGGAGCTGTAGTAGGATCTCAGCCATTTGGAGGTATTGGTTTATCAGGAAGTGGATTTAAGGCAGGTGGGCCAAATTATCTTTTACAATTCCTAAATGAAAAGGTTATTTCTAAAAATTCAGTTGCATTTGGAGGTAATACTGAACTTTTAAACATTCAAGAAGATACATGATCGGATTTAAAAAATCGCCAACTAGAATAGTTCTAAGTTTATTTTTTATATCAACTATTTTAATTTTATTAATTTACGTCGACTTTATTTTAAATAAGCCATCTCCTATAAAAGAGATTTCTATCAAAAAAGATTTTAATAAATCTCTACCAATGGTAAAAAATTCTCTCTTTCATGAAGTTAGAAAAGGCAACAGCTTGTCTGTAATATTTGAAGAAAAAGAAATTCCCCTAAATACAGCTTATAAAATATTTAATTTAGATAAAAATAATCTTTTGTCTAGCATAAAACCAGGTGACAAAATGGAATTTAACTATGTGAATGAAAATATTGTGAGTATTGAAATTATCAAAGATAAAACTAATTCTATTTTGATTGATTTATCTGATGATATTTCAATAAAAAAACAAGAGAAAATAATACAAAATATTAAATCTTTTAAAATAGGAAGGATATCTAGTTCTTTTTATAAAGATGCATTAAAAGTAGGAATCCCTGAGAGTATTATTATGGATTTTGCATATATTTTTGGTTGGGATGTTGATTTCATATTTGATGTAAGAAAAGGAGACAAGTTTTCAGTTATTTTCGAGACTGATTATTCTGATGGGGAGCAGATCTCTAGCGGTGACATAATCTATGCAGAGTTTATTAATAACAAAGAAAGCTTTGTAGCGCAAAGATTTTTTGATGACATCCAAGGAAAGCAATATTTTGATGAGAATGGAAATAATGTAAGAAAAGCTTTTTTAAGAGCTCCATTAGATTTTGCATATATAAGTTCTCACTTTAATCCAAATAGAATGCATCCGATTTTGCATAAGATAAAAGCACATAATGGGGTTGATTATGCAGCAAGAAGAAATACTCCTGTTCAAGCCTCAGGTGATGGAATTATTTCTTTTGTTGGTGAAAAAAGTGGTTATGGTAGAACCGTTGAGATAAAACATGGCGGTAATATCAAAACTTTATATGCGCATTTAGAAAGATTTAATTCAAGATTAAAAGTTGGTAATAAAGTTAAACAAGGAGAAATAATTGCATATGTTGGTGACTCAGGAAGAGCTACTGGTACCCATCTTCATTTTGAGTTTTGGCAAGGCAAAAAAAGAACAGACCCTGTAAAAGTAAAACTTCCTTCTGCGAAACCAATAAATAAAAATCAATTCAATGAATTTAAAAATCTTTTAAATCTTAATCTTCTTGAGATTAATAAATATAATTCTAAGCAAGATGGGTAAAAACTTTATTGGAGTTATGACTGGAACTAGCGCCGATGGTATCGATGGTTGTATAGTTTCATTTGAAAATGGATTTAAGTTAATAGGCTCTAGTTGGGTTAAAGGAAACTCGTATAAAAAAGATTACGAAGAATGCATAGCTGAAGGTATAAAAACAGTTTATCAATCAGAAAAACTCATAAAGCTTGAGAATGATCTAAATATTTTGACACTAGAACTAATAGATGGTCTTCTTGATAGGAATGATTTATCTCCTAAAGATATAGCTTGCATTGGTTTTTCAGGGCAAACCATGTTTCATACCAATAAAAAAAGTTACCAAATAGGAAATCCTCAATTCATAGCTAATAACTCTAAAATAAAAGTAATTTCTGATTTTAGAAATTTTGACATTAAAAATGGAGGTGTGGGTGCTCCATTAATTCCTATATTTCATAAATATCTTTATGCAGAGGAGAATAAGAAAAGAATTATCTTTAATATCGGAGGAATTGCTAACGGAACATATCTTGATGGTAAAAAAATTTCTTTAGCATCTGATGTTGGACCTGGCAATTGCCTTATGGATTATATTTCAGCAGAAAGTTATGACTTGCCATTTGATAAAAATGGAGATTATGCAAGAAGAGGAGAATTCTCTAGAGACTTGTATGAAAAATTAATACAAGAATGCTCTCATATGAATTACCCAAGAGCAGATGATAAAAATGATTACTATAAGCTAATAGATAAAAGTTTATTAAAAATGCCGCCTAACGATGCTCTAAAAACTCTCACAAATTTCACAGCTCAAAAAATAGAAGATTTTTATAATTTTTGTGGTCAACCAGAGGATGTCATATTTCATGGTGGAGGAGTAAAAAATTTATTCCTAATGGATGTTATAAAAGAAAGAATAAAAACAGAACTTAGAACTACCGATAATGAAATACCATCTAAATCAGTTGAAGCTGCAGCTTTTGCTTATCTAGCTTATATGGAAAAAGGGGAAGTCTATGAGCCTAAACAGTAAATGACTCCCCGCAGCCACATGTTGTTTGAGCATTAGGGTTCTCTATAACAAATTTTGATCCTGATAAGTCTTCTACAAAATCTAAAGTTGAACCAAATAGATATGGGTATGACATTGAATCAAGAAGAATAGAAAAGTTATCAAATTCAATAATATCATCATCAAATGCAACTTCTGAGTCAAATTTAAAGCCATATTGAAATCCTGAGCAGCCCCCGCCTGTTACGTATATTCTAAATTTTGAACCAAGTTCATTATTAGAATCCATAGCATTCTTTATTCTTGCACATGCACTATCAGTTAGAGCTATTGAGGTAGTTATAGACATCTTTATTTAGGCAATCCTTTTAACTTTAATTCTCACATTTGAAGATTTACTTACCATCCAAAAACCGCCCATTCTTGATTCCTCGATAGTAACTTTAGATTGCACTTTAAAAGTTCCTAATTGCGCCTTAACATTTGACTGACTTTCCCATAACTGATTATTAGATAGCCTGAAACGGGACTTCCCTCCAAATGTTTGAGTAATTTCTAAAATTGATGAAGACAATGATTGTTTTGAAGAAGAGTTCTTCGCTTGTTCTCTTTGGCTTCTTGATAAGCCAAAACGAGAATCTCTATCAGACTGTTTATTATTTATAACTTCATCTTCACTATCATTTCCTATCATTGAAAGTTCTTCATATTCTTTAGAAGATCCAGTTATGAGATAGTCATAACAAGCTAATCTTTTTAGGTCAGATTCGATAGATGCGCAATCTTCTATTTTTACTTCAGCATACAACTGAGTAAAGCTAATTGTAATTGCAATTAAAAAATACTTTTTCATATCAAAACATTATAATTTTAAATACCAGTATAAAATATAATTAAGCCTAAATAATTTTTTTTCAAGTTATTCGGTTTATATTACAAATATAAAAAACAAATGCATAAATATTTAATTCTTTACTCCTCTATTGATGGGCATACTCAATCTATTTGTAAAAAAATTAGTGAACATATGGATAAAGATAAAGTAGATATTTTCCCTATCTCACAGGAATTTATAAACTTAAATGAGTACAAAACAATAATAATAGGAGCAAGTATTAGATATGGGAAATATAGAAAAGAATTATATAAATTTATAATTGAAAATAAGGATTCATTAGATATAAAAAATAATGCATTTTTCTCTGTTAATGTTGTAGCTAGAAAATCTAACAAAAATACTCCTGAAACTAATCCATATTTAATTAAATTTTTAACAAATATTGATTGGGTACCAAAAAAGGTTGCTGTTTTTGCTGGTAAGATAGAATATCCAAAATATAATTTTTTTGATAAGTATGCGATAAAATTCATTATGTGGATTACCAAAGGGCCTACAAACACATCAAAGACTTATGAATTTACTGATTGGGGAAAAGTTAAAGCTTTTGCAGAAAGTTTAAAATCATGAATAAGATAAATAAATCTATCAAATTATTTAAAGAAGCCAAATTACATATTCCTGGAGGTGTAAATTCTCCAGTAAGAGCTTTTAAAAATATTAATGGGGATCCTATATTTTTTAAAAAAGCAAAAGGCTCAAAACTATTTGATGAAGATAATAATGAGTATATAGATTACATAGGATCTTGGGGTCCCATGATAATGGGTCATTCTCATCCTAAAATTATAAAAGCTATATCTAAACAAGCTAAATTAGGAACTAGTTATGGTGCTCCAACAAGCATAGAGTCAGAAACTGCTGAACTAATAAAAAAATGCATGCCCTCAATTGAAAAAATAAGAATGGTCAACTCTGGCACAGAAGCAACTATGAGTGCTATTAGGCTTGCTAGGGGTTTTACAAATAAAAATAAAATTATTAAATTTGATGGTTGTTATCATGGACATGCTGACTCTTTATTAATAAAAGCGGGTTCCGGAGTCTCTACTTTTGGATTACGAGATTCTGCAGGAGTTCTTCCTCAACTTGCAGAAGAAACAATAAGTTGTGAATTCAATAATTCAAAAGACTTTATAGAAATATTTAAAAAGGTTAAAAATGATTTAGCTGCAGTTATTATTGAGCCTATTGCAGGAAATATGGGTTTCATCCCAGGCGAACCTTCTTTTTTAGAGTTAATTAGAAAAAAGACAGCTCAAAATAAATCGTTATTAATTTTTGATGAGGTGATGTCTGGCTTTAGGGTATCACTGGGTGGGGCACAAGAAATCTATGGAATAAAGCCAGATTTAACAACTTTAGGTAAAATTATTGGAGGCGGGTTACCAGTTGGAGCGTTTGGTGGAAGAAAAGATATCATGGATTACTTGGCTCCAAATGGGCCTGTTTATCAAGCAGGAACTTTATCTGGAAATCCTCTAGCTATGACTGCTGGATCAACATTGATAAAACTTTTGATTAAAGACAACCCTTATGGAGTTCTTGAAACTAAATCTAAATTTTTGTTAGAAGAAATGAAAGATCAGTTTTTAAAGAAAAATATTAATTTTTCTACAAATCAAATTGGAGGTATGTTTGGATTCTTTTTTTCAAAAGAATTGCCAAATAACCTTAATGAGTCAATAAGTACAAACGATAAACAATTTGAGTCATTTATTAATAAATGTATTAAAAATGGTATTTATTTTGCTCCATCAAAATTTGAAGCAGGTTTTATATCAACAAAACATACGAATAAAGAAATTAATAATACAATTACAGTTATTAAAAAAATATTAAAAAAAGGAATATAAAATGAAATATGATATTAGCGCACTTGGAAATGCTTTGGTAGACACCCAATATATGGTTAATCATGATTTTTTGACTGGGATTGGGCTTGAGCCTGACTCCATGACTCTTGCTTCGGCCGAAGAGCACTCGCCTATAATAAATAAGCTTAACGAAATGGGTGCTGAATCAGTTTCTGATTGTGGCGGATCTGCCACTAACTCTTTGGTGGCTGCATCAAATTATGGTTCAAAATGCCATCATGTATGTAGGGTTGCTAATGATGAGGATGGAAAAAAATATCTAAATAGTTTACAAGTAGCGGGTGTTGAACATATAGGATTTAGTAAAGAAGATTCTGATTTGCCAACCGGTAAATGTTTGATATTTGTTACTCCAGATGCCAAAAGAACTATGAGCAGCATGCTAGGAATTAGTGCTTATTTAGGTCCTAAAGATATTGATTATCAGGTAATAGGAGAATCTAAAATTTTCTATATTGAGGGCTATATGGTAACAAGCGATGATAATTTTAATGCTGTTTTATCTGTACTTGAAAATCTAAAAGGTCAAAGCACTCTAAAAGCGCTATCTTTATCTGATTCAGGCATTGTTCAGGGTTTTAAAGATAAATTTAAGCAAATCGAGTCTTTTGGGATTGATATGATTTTTTGTAATGATGATGAGGCTATAGCTTTTGCAGGTGCTGAGAATTTAGAAGATGCAATAAAGTTTTATAAAACGCAATCCTATATGATTGCGATTACAACTGGCTCAGAAGGAAGCATTGTGATAAAGAATGGGGAAATAATATTTTCTCCAGCAGTTCAAATAACGCCAGTGGACACTAATGGTGCTGGTGATATGTATGCAGGTTCATTTATGCATGCCTACTTGCAAGGGTCTGATTTATCAACATGTGCAGAATTCAGTAATTTTGCTTCATCAAAAATTGTTGAAACTTTTGGCCCTAGATTAACGCCAGAGGGATATGGGGAAGTTTTAAAAAAATTAAAAAAAAGCTAGCATATTTCATTAGTATCTGATATTTTCACCACCTTAAAAATATTCTTAATTTAGATGCCATCAAAAAAAATAACTAAAGTAAATAAAAAAACTGTTAAAACTAAAACAAAACAGTCAAAAAGAACAAATAATAAACCTATAAAGAAACAAGTAGCTAAAAAAATAGCAAACAATAAATCAAAAATTGCTGCTTATAAAACAAAAAAGAATGAAAAATATATGAGTGCAGCAATGAAGAGGCATTTTATTGCAGTTTTATTATTATGGAAGGAGCATCTGAAAGAAGAGATGCAAAAAACTTTTGATCATTTAAGAACAAAAGGAGAAACATATGCAGATCCGGTAGACAGAGCCTCACAAGAAGAAGAGTTTGCATTTGAACTTAGGACAAGAGACAGAGAAAGAAAACTTATAAGTAAAATAGGGGTTTCTATTGAACAAATCAAAAAAGATGATTATGGATGGTGTGAATCTTGTGGAGATGAGATTGGTGTAAAGAGATTAGAAGCTAGACCTACAGCAACTCATTGTATAGATTGTAAAACTTTAGATGAGATAAAAGAAAAACAACTAAGCGGATGATTTCTAATTTCTTATCAAAAATTAATTTTGATAAATAATAAAAAAATAAACAAATTTGCGATCTCAATCATAAAGGATCTTCATAAAAATAATTTTGAAGCATATCTTGTAGGTGGATGTGTTCGCGATTTACTTTGTAAAATAAAACCAAAAGATTTTGATATTGCTACCAATGCTACTCCGGATCAAATAAGAAAAATTTTTAAATCTTCAAGAATTATTGGCAAAAGATTTAAATTGGTTCATATATATAACAGATCAGAATTAATTGAAGTAGCTACATTTAGATCAGGTGAAGATATAAAAAATAATGGCAATCTTATAAAAGATCATTCAGGAAAAATCCTTAGAGATAATATTTGGGGCACTATAGAGCAAGATGCATTTAGAAGAGATTTTTCAATAAATGCTCTTTACTATTGCCCTATTACACAAAAAATTGAAGATCATAATAATGGAATAAAACATATTCATGAAAAAATTATTATTTCTATTGGGGATCCAAAAAAAAGATTTGAAGAAGATCCGGTTAGAAGCCTGAGAGCTATAAGATTTAGTAATAAATTAACATTTAAAATACATAAGGACATTAAAGAGGCGATATATGAAAAAGGCTACTTGCTCGCTAACATATCTAATGCAAGGCTATTTGATGAGTTCTGTAAAATATTCCTAAATGGAATGGCTGAAAAAAATTTTAATAAGCTAGAAACATTTGGCTTAAATAAATACCTCATTTTAACTAATCCGAGTAAGAATGAATTTTCAAATAGATTGATCATTGAAGCGCTTAGAAATACTGATAAGCGTCTAGAACAAAATAAATCAGTAACTCCAGGATTTTTAATTGCAGCTTTACTTTGGCCAGAAATAACTGAAAGATCTTTAAAAAAAGGTGAGCTAAATCTAAGAAAATTTTTTAGCTCGATGGATCAAGTACTTAAAAAACAACAAAAGATTACAGCGATACCAAGAAAATTTCATAGTTATATTAAAGATATTTGGGTACTTCAAGTTAAGCTCCACAGCAGAATTGGCAAACAGCCATATAAAATAATAAAACATCCTCGTTTTAGAGCAGCATATGATTTTTTATTACTAAGAGAGAAAGCAGCTAATGATAAAAAATATATTGGTGAATGGTGGACTGATTTTCAAAAAAATGATGCCTCTATTAAGCAATCTTTAATTAAAAATCTTAGGGATGATGATAATGAAGAATCTTCCAAAATATTTGGTTTCTCTGCTGAGTTAAGATAATCTATTAATAATAAATTAGGAGTGAAATGAAGCCAGCATTCGAAGAAGTGCCCTTGCCTAAATATATCGCTATTGAAGGTCCAATTGGTGTTGGAAAAACAACACTTGCAAATAAAGTTGCAAATACTTTTAATTACAATCCTTTTTTGGAACAACCTACTGAAAACCCTTTTCTTAAAAACTTTTATAGAAATCCGAACCAGTCAGCTCTTGCAACACAATTGTTTTTTTTATTTCAAAGAATGCAACAAATAGAAGATTTAAAACAAAGAAGCTTATTTGAAAATGTTCGTGTTGCAGACTTTTTAATTGAAAAAGATAGGTTATTTGCAGAAGTTACATTATCAAGTGAAGAAATGAGCTTATATGAAAAAGTTTATGAACACATAACTATAGATGCGCCAACTCCTGATTTAGTTATTTATCTTCAGGCTCCAATAGAAATACTAAAAGAGAGAATAACCAAGAGGGGAAATATTAATGAACAATACTTAACTTTAGATTACCTAGAAAAACTAAATGATGCATATTCAAGATTTTTCTTAGACTATAAATCAGCTCCGCTTTTAATTGTAAATGCTGCAGATATTAATCTTGAAAAAAACGAACATGATTATGAAACACTTATCACAACGATTATGTCAAATCCAAAAGGAATGAATTATATAAATCCTCAACCCTCTATTATCTGATACTTACATAATGTCTGAAAATAAGATTTATAGTCCGATATCATCTAATCCACATATCAAAAATCTTGATGAGTATTATCAGCTATATAATGAATCCATAACTAACCCGGAATTATTTTTTGAAAAATTGGCTAAAGAAAATATTTCTTGGATAGACAAATTTAAGAAAGTTCACAATAAAGACTTTTCAAATACCAAGTGGTTTGAAGGTGGTAAAACTAATGTGAGTTTAAATTGTATTGATCGTCATCTTAAAGAGAATTCAAATAAAATTGCTTTGATTTGGGAGGGAGATGACCCAAATAATACAAAGAAATTCACATATTTAGAATTACATAAGCAAGTTTGTAAATTTGCAAACGTTTTAAAGAACCTTCAAGTAAAAAAAGGATCTAGAGTTTGTATATACATGCCTATGATTCCTGAAGCAGCTTTTGCAATGTTAGCCTGCACTAGAATTGGTGCAATACATTCGGTGGTTTTTGGCGGATTTTCACCTGAGTCATTAAAAGATAGAATATTAGATGCCAATTGTGAGATAGTAATAACTGCTGACGAGGGGGTAAGAGGCGGAAAGAATATACCACTTAAATCCAATGTTGATGAAGCTTTAAAAAATTGTCCTAATGTTAAGACTACTCTAGTTATAAAAAGAACAGGCGGTGATATAAGTTGGAATGATGAAAGAGACTTATGGTATGAGGATCTTATAAAAGATGTGAGTGCTGAGTGTGATCCAGAACCAATGGATTCAGAAGACCCGCTCTTTATCCTATATACCTCAGGATCAACAGGCAAACCAAAAGGAGTTCTTCATACTACTGCGGGATATTTGCTTGGTGCTCATATAAGCTTTAAATATCTTTTTGGGATTCAAACAACAGATGTATATTGGTGTACTGCGGATGTTGGCTGGATTACTGGACATACATATATTTTATATGGGCCTCTATCAAACGGAACAACAACAATAATGTTTGAGGGAGTTCCAACATACCCCACCTCTTCAAGATGTTGGGAAATATGCGATAAATATAAGGTAAATGTTTTTTATACAGCTCCAACAGCAATCAGAGCTCTAATGTCACAAGGAAATGATCCGGTTCTTAAAACCAAAAGAAGTAGTCTGAGAATTTTAGGGACTGTTGGTGAGCCAATAAATCCTGAAGCATGGGAGTGGTACTACAAGATTGTTGGTAATAGTTCATGTGATGTAATTGACACATGGTGGCAAACTGAAACAGGATCAGTACTAATTTCTCCTATCGCTGGCATTACTCCAATGAAACCTGGATCAGCAACGCTACCTTTTTTTGGAGTTAAACCAGCATTGTATGATGAAAAAGGCAAGCAATTAAAAAATAGTAACTCTGGAAATTTAGTTATAGAAAAATCTTGGCCAAGCCAAATTAGAAGTGTTTATGGGGATCATGAAAGAATGCTATCTACTTATTTTGAAACCTATAAAGATATATATTTTACAGGCGATGGAGCTCGAAGAGACGATGATGGATATTATTGGATTACTGGTAGAGTGGATGATGTCCTAAATGTTTCAGGGCATAGATTGGGTACAGCAGAAATAGAAAGCGCCCTAGTTCTTCATGATAAAGTTGCCGAAGCTGCAGTTGTTGGTTTTGAACATCCAATTAAAGGACAAGGAATATATGCATTTGTTACTCTTATGAAAGAAGAAGAATTTAATGAAGAACTAAGAGCTGAACTCATTCAATTTGTATCAAAAGAGATTGGTCCAATTGCAAAACCAGACTTAATCCAAAATGCCCCCGGGCTTCCAAAAACAAGATCAGGAAAAATAATGAGAAGAATACTAAGGAAAATTGCTGAAGGAGATTTTTCAAATCTTGGAGACACTACAACACTTGCTGAACCAGCTGTCGTCGAATCTTTGGTAAAAAATAGTCAAAAACTATGAAATATATAATATTTATTAACGCCCTATTTCTATTAGTTGGTTGTAACATGAATCAAAATTATGATAAATCTATGCTTCCAGATTCTGAAGAAGAATTTACTTTAGAATCGATATATGCTGAAACACTTACAAAAAATACAATTCAATGTAAGCAACTACCTAAGTCTATTTATCCACCTGCCACAGTAAGTGATAAAGGTTATACAAGAGAAGTGAGTGACGAAAATGATTGCATGGACATTAAAATGAAGCAAATGGATACAAAAGAAATTCAGAGAGAAAGAAAAAAAGAAAAAGAATTTAAATTAGATTTAGATCTTAATCTAAAATCAGACTTAGAAAATCAAGATAGAGAATAATTATTATCTAAACATATCACCTTATCATCTTCTATCAACTTAATAAGATGTGCTTCTAAGCTATATTTAGCAATAGGATGTAAAACATCAGGCACATCATCATAAACTAATAATAAAAGCTCATCTAGATTTGGTTTTTTACTTTTCTCAATACATCTTAGGACCTTTGATTCTCTTGTAAGTCTGTGTCTTATAATAGAATCTATAGTTCTTGATGGCTCTTGCATATAGTCTCCATGGCCAGGAGCAAAATAATCAATATCATAACTTTTTAATAATTCTAAAGAATTAAGGTATGCTTGCATGCTTCCATCAGGAGGACCAATAACCACTGTTGAACCATCCATAATATGATCACCAGTTAACAAACATTTAAAATCTTTGATATAAAAACATAAATGATTTGAAGCATGACCTGGCGTATGAATGACTTCTAGAGAATATTCTTCAGTGGAGAAATTATCACCATGATTTAAAATAATATCTGGTTTGAATGTTTCATCTTCCCATTCTGATTCTCCATCAACCAGCCTACCAAACATGGGTATCTTGAGTTCTCTTGAAATAGGCAATGCTGCAGGTGAGTGATCAGTATGAGTATGAGTTACAAATATTCTTTTTATTTTGCCAGCGCCTTCTGACAAAATCTTTTCAATATGTTCTGATATATTTGGGCCTGGGTCTATAAGCGTAATGTCATTTTTACCAAGAAAATAAGTATTTGTTCCTTTCCCTGTAAATACTCCTCCATTAGGAGCTGTAATTTTCTTTAATAGTTTATCCATCTAATGATCTTCATATCCTTCATCACCAGGTAACAACCCAACCCAATTACCATTTTCTTTAAAAAACTTTGGAAGTATAGGAGGAATATCCTTATTTGTTAACTTTTTTTGATTCCTTAAAATTTCTTTTGCTGAATCAAAGTTCTGACAAGATTGTAAATTCTTAATTGTTGGCATAATCATAGGCATATCACCCTTAAAAGCTTTTTCAATTGCTTTGTTTGGATTAATCCAGATACTTTGAGTTAACTCAAGACCATCATGTTCTTCAGTTTGATTTTCAGGCAAATAAGCAATAAAAAACCTTGTATCAAACCTCCTCGATTCAATATTTGGAGTAATCCAATGAGAAAACGGGGCAATATTTTTAGTAGTTAATGTTAAGTTTTCTTTTTTACATATATCTAATAGGTTAATCTCGTTATTTACAAGCAGCCTCCTATATTCGTTAAATCTAAATTTATCTTTTCCATCAAGATCTAATTTTTCTCCAGAATTCTTAATAGCCATTAATATACCTACCTCTTCAAAACATTCTCTTATGCAAGCAATCCAATAGCTTAATCCATTATTCTCTAATCCTAACTTATCTGAAGCAGAACTATCATTTAGTCCATCACAAAAATTCTCAAACTCTGATAAATGATCATCATCATCTATTTTGCCACCAGGAAATACATAAAGATTGCCAAATGGTGGCTTATTGGATCGTTGAGCCATAAGAACCTCTATTTCATCGTTGAAGTCTCTTAAAACTAAGACAGTTGCAGCTGGTATTAAATTATCTTTCATAATTTTCTTTGATATAGATTAGAATACTGCTTATGAGAATTACTGACAATCTAAATAAAGATATCTCTAATGCACCAAAATGGTTCTTTGATGCTATTGAAATTAAACCAAAAGAAGAACTTATAAAAAACTCTAAAGGTGATATAGCTTATTCAAGATGGGACAGTAAAAATGATTCTGAAGATCTATTGATATTTATTCATGGGACTGGTGCTCATAAGAGATGGTGGGATCCAATAGCGCCACAGTTTTTAGATTTTGCAAATGTCATTGCAGTTGATCTTCCAGGCATGGGTAACTCGAGTTTTAGAAAAGCTTACAGTATTAAAGATTTTGGTGAATGTATTATTTCAATAATTGAAAAAGAAAAAGTAAATAAAAAAATAAAAAAAATTAATATAATAGGTCATTCGCTAGGTGGTCAAGTTGCAGCTTATGTTGCATCCGAAAGAACAGAATTAATTAATAATTTAATAATGATCGATACTTTCATTCGTCCTCCTGGTTATGATCCTAAAAACCATGAAGGTGGGCCTCTAAGAATGATTAAATACTATCCTGATAAGGTAAGTATTCTTAAAAGGTTTAGGCTATTGCCACAACAAGAATGCCTGAATGATTGGTTTGTAAGATATATTGCAGAATATTCTGTAAAAGAAACAAAAGAAGGATGGCGATGGAAATTTGATGATGCAATGTTTAATGGTTTAGAAAGATTGTTCGGCTATGAATTTACATTTGGTTGCCCAACGCTATTCGTTTATGGTGCTGAAAGCCTCCTAATGTCAGGGAACATTCTGCCAAATATTAAAAACACCTATTCTGACATCATGGAATTTGAAGAAATTGCTGATGCAGCCCATCATGTATTCCTAGATAAACC